>JACDJA010001204.1_pt1 | contig 22584 bp, 14 predicted proteins | sample 7449241 | NCBI WGS metagenome assembly JACDJA01 (sample SAMN14253289, study PRJNA609438) | sludge metagenome | isolation source: initial anaerobic sludge | collected 2018-12-20 | reverse complement strand
GGCGACATCTCGATCGACTACGCGACGCTGGGCGACAGCGACGCTCCTCCGATCCTCATGATCATGGGCCTCGGCGCCCAGCGGGTCAGCTGGCCGCCGGAGTTCCTGGCGCGGTTGGCCGACCGGGGTCGATTCGTGATCACCTTGGACAACCGGGACGCCGGGCTCTCGACGCACCTGCACGACGCTGCGGTTGCCCTGGACGAGCTGGTCGGCGCCCTGATGGGCGGCGGGCAACTGGCAGAGGTTCCCTACACGCTGTCGGACATGGCCGACGACGCGGTGGCGGTGTTGGACGCCTTGGGCATCGATCGAGCGCACATCGTCGGCGCGTCGATGGGGGGCATGATCGCCCAGATGCTCGTGATCGATCATCCGGAGCGGGCGCTCAGCCTGACGTCGGTGTTCTCGACCACCGGCGAGATGGACGTGGGCGTGCCGACCGATGAGGCGGTCATGGCGCTCATCTCGCCGGTGCCCGAGGATCGGGAGGGCTACATCACCACGATGATGGAGCGCTGGAAGGTGTGGTCGGCCCCCGAGCACTGGGACGACCGCGCGGTGCGGGGTCGCCTCGAGCGTGAGTACGACCGCAGCTTCGATCCGGGCGCCACCCCCCGCCAGCTGGCGGCCATCCTCACCAGCGGGTCGCGAGAGGAGCTGCTGCCCGGCATCAAGGTGCCCACGCTGGTGATCCACGGCCTGCTCGACACCCTGGTGCAGCCCACCGGGGGTCGGCGCACCGCCGAGCTGATCCCCGGCGCCGAGCTGCTCGAGATCCCCGACATGGGCCACGAACTCCCCGAGGCCCACTGGGACACGGTGATCGGGGCGATCGTCGGCCACACCGCCGCCGGGCAGGACTCGGCCTGACGGTCCTCAGTAGCGGAGCGTCGGCTCCGTGCCGGCGGGCAGGTTGATCGTCTTGGACTCCAGGTAGGCGGCCAGGCCCTCGGGACCCAGTTCGCGACCGACGCCCGAGTCCTTGAAGCCGCCGAAGGGCGCCCCCCACTCCATGGCGAACCCGTTGACCGTGTAGGTGCCGGTGCGCACCTTACGGGCGATATCCAGACCCGCCTGGAGGTCGCCGGTCCATACCGTGCCGGAGAGGCCGTAGTCGCTGTCGTTGGCCACGCGAATGGCGTCGTCGGTGTCGTCGACCGGGATCACCGCCAGCACGGGGCCGAAGATCTCCTCCTGGGCGATGCGCATCGAATTGTCGACGTCGGCGAAGACGGTCGGCTCGACGAACCAGCCACGATCCTGCCCGTCGGGGCGACCGCCTCCGGTCGTGATGCGAGCACCCTCGTCCCGACCGATCTGCAGGTAGCCCTCCACCCGGTCGCGCTGGCGCTCGGCGATCAGCGGCCCGCAACCGGTCTCCATGTCGGCCGGATCGCCCACCGGGATGGCGGCCACGGCCTCGGTGAGCGCCTCGACCACCTCGTCGTAGCGGCTCCTGGTGGCCAGGATGCGGGTTTGGGCAACGCAGGCCTGCCCGTTGTTCATCGTGGAGCTGGCGATCAGCTCGGGCATGATTGCGTCCAGGTCGGCGTCGTCACACACGATGGCGGCGGATTTGCCGCCCAACTCGAGCGTGACCCGGCGCAACAGCTCGCCGCAGGCGGCACCGATCTTGCGTCCGGCGGCGGTCGACCCGGTGAAGCTCACCTTGTCGACGTCGGGATGGGTCACCAGATGCTGTCCGGTCTCCCGGCCGGCAGGCACGATGTTGACCACGCCGTCGGGCACGCCGGCGTCGGCGCACAGCTCGGCCAGGGCGTAGGCCGACAGCGGTGTCTCCGGTGCGGGCTTGAGCACCATGGTCGAACCGCTGGCCAACGCCGGCGCCAGCTTGAGCATCGAGATGAACAGGGGCACGTTCCACGGCACGATGCCGGCGCTCACGCCCACCGGCTCGTGGCGCACGAGGGCCGGGCCCATCATGCCGGGTCGCACCTCCTCAAACTCGAAGCTGCGGGTCAGCTTGGCGAAGTAGTCGAGCACCATGCCGGTGGCCCCCACCTGGCCGAAGTGGCTGAACAACAGTGGGCAGCCCACCTCGGCGGTGATCAGGTTGGCCAGGTCGTCGGACCGCTCCAGGAACAGGGCATAGAGCCGGTCGATCACGTCGGCCCGCTCGGAGGCCGTGGTGCTTCCCCAGTCGCCGTCGAGGGCGCCACGAGCGGCGACGACGGCGGCGTCGATGTCGGCCGGAGCACCCTCGGGGGTGGATCCCAACTCCTCTTCGGTGAACGGGGAGATCACCGAGATGCGGGCGTCGGTGGCCGGTGCCACCCAGTCCCCGCCGATGTAGAGCCGGTCGTGGTGCAGGTTGGTCATGGTTCCCCTGTGTCGTGTGGTTGTGCGTCGTGTGGTGGTGCGCTTCGTCGCATCGTACCGGCCGACCCGATGCTGCGGGTCAGCCGGTCGGTTGGGAGAACTCGCTGGTCGCCCCGCATCATGGACGACCATGAGCACCAAGATCAGGATCGCCATCACCGGCTACGGCAACCTCGGACGAGGAGCCGAGGCGGCCATCACCCAAAGCCCCGACCTCGAACTGGTAGCAATCGTCACCCGGCGGGATCCGGCGACGGTGCGCCCGGCCGACCCGGCCACCCCGGTGTACCGCCTCGACGATGTGGCCGACCTCCGGGGCACCGTCGACGTGATGCTGTGCTGCGGCGGCTCGAAGGAGGACCTGCCGGTGCAGGGGCCCCTGCTGGCATCGATGTTCAACATCGTTGACAGCTACGACACCCACGCCAAGATCCCCGACTACTTCGCGTCGGTCGATGCCTCCGCCCGGGTCAACGGAACCACCGCGGTGATCTCCACGGGCTGGGACCCGGGGCTGTTCTCGCTCAACCGCCTGATGGGCGAGGCCATCCTGCCAGAAGGTGTCACCTACACCTTCTGGGGCCGGGGCCTCAGCCAGGGGCACTCCGACGCCGTGCGCCGGGTGCCCGGCGTGGCCGCCGGCGTGCAGTACACCATCCCCTCGCCCGAGGCGGTCGAACGTGCCGGCAGCGGCGAACGCCCGGAGCTGACCACCAGGGAGAAGCACACCCGCCACTGCTACGTGGTGCTGGCCGAGGGCGCCGATGCCGACACGGTCGAGCAGGCCATCATCACCATGCCCGACTACTTCGTCGGGTACGACACCACGGTCACCTTCATTGACGCCGACACGTTGGCCGCCGACCACGACGCCATGCCCCACGGCGGGTTTGTGATCCGCAGCGCCTCCACCGCCGACGGACACAACCACACCATGCAGTTCTCGTTGGAACTCGACCACAACCCGGCATTCACCGCCAGCGTGCTGGTGGCCTACGCCCGGGCCGCTCACCGGATGAACCAGGCCGGTGCCGTCGGGGCAAACACCCCCTTCGATGTGGCCCCCGGGCTGCTGTCACCTCGGTCACCGGAGGACCTCCGCCGAGACCTGCTCTGATCCGAGCCTCGGATGACCGGGTGTGCCGGTGATGGTCGGTTCACGCTGATGGCGGTTCCATCGCCGGCACCTTGGCGTCGGCGAGACCGCTTCTAGGGTGAACGGATGGCCGATTCGCTGTTCACCGTTCTCGACCACGATCACGCCCACGGGCGCTACCAGCCCACCGGGTTCAGCCGGGGACCATGGTCTCCCCATGCGCTGCACGGCGGACCGACGGCGGCACTGGTGGCCCACGCCGCCGAGCAGGTCTTGACCGACAGCGGCGCCGACGCACGTCTGCCCGTCCGGTTGACACTCGACCTCGAACGGCCCGTGCCGCTCGCTCCGCTGACCGTTCACGCCGAAATCGTGCGGCCCGGCCGCAAGGTGCAGGTGGCCGAGGTCATCGTCGTCGATGACGACGGGCGCAGGTTGGTGCGGGCCTCGGTGCTGGCCATCCGCCGCCGTGAGGTGACACTGGCGGACGACCTCATTCGGCCGGTCGACCGACAACCGACCGATCAACAACAGGGCGGCGGTGACATCGACTGGGCGTTCCCCGATGACGAGGTCGCCTTCCACTCCGACGGGACCGAGCACAGCCTCGTGCAGGGATCGTTCGGCAAGCTCGGCCCGGCCACCGACTGGATTCGCCTCGCCGTTCCCGTCCTGCCCGACGTGGAGCCCAGCCCGTTCCAACGGGTGGTGGCCGCCGCCGACTTCCTCAACGGCATCTCGAGCGTGGTCGACCCGATGCAGGCCACCTACATCAACCCCGATCTCACCGTGACCGTCCACCGGTTGCCGGTGGGGGAATGGGTGGCCGTCGATGCGGTGACCCGTTTCGAGGACCTGGGCATCGGCACGGCCGAGGCCGACCTCTACGACGAACAGGGTCGCCTCGGGCGCGCCGTCCAGACCCTGCTGCTCGATCCGGTCTGACCAGCGCGGAGCCGGCTCCACACGCGACCTACCAGCGGCCAGCGATCGGGGCTGTTTCTCAGCTCTGAATCGAGCTGAGAAACAGTTCGGTACGCGGGTCGGCAGGTGCTCCGGCTCGGGCGACCGCCACCAGCGTCCGGCGGACCAATTGCTCCCCGATCGCCAGGCCCTCGCCCCGCTGGCGCTTCACCGGGCGGGGCCCGCCCATGTGGTCGGGCAGCACGGCCCAGCCCAGGCCCAGGGTCACCATCGACTGCAACACGGTGGGGTTGGCGCTCTCCAACGTGGTGAACGGGTCGGCCCCTCGGGAGCGCAGCGCGCCCTCGATCAACACCCGGGTGGTCGAGCCCTCCGGCGGCATCACCCACGGGCCCCAGCGCTGCGGATCGGCGAGGTCGTCGGCGCTCACGCCGCCCGGGGCGACGACCACCATCGGCTCATCGGCGATCGTGGTCGTCGTCACCGTGCTTTCCGACGGGCCGCCCCGTCCGCCGGTGCGCAAAGCGATGTTGTCGCCGACCACCACCGCCAGGTCGAGCTCTCCCCGCTGGACGGCTCGGGTGAGCGGAACCGACGTGTCGACCGTGACGTGGAGGGCGTCGCCGGCCAGCTCGCGCACGGCGGCCAGAGCGGGGCGACACGTGGCCACCGCTGCCGAGTCGATCAACCCCAGCCGGTAGGCGCCGCGGGCACCCGAACGAAGCCGGTTGGCGATTCGGCCGAGATCGGCGGCCTGGGCGACGACCCCGTTGGCGTGGGGTAGCAGGACGGCCCCGGCCGAAGTCAGCACACGCCTGCGGCCGAGCCGTTCGAACAGCGTGATCCCCAGCCGTCGCTCCAGCTCGGCGATGCCCTGGCTGAGCGCCGACTGCGTCACCCCGAGCTGGGCAGCGGCCTCGGTCCAGCTGGGCGCACGCGCTGCGGCGCGGAGGTACAAGAGCTGCTGGGTGGAGAGCGCCGGGACGGTGGTGTCGGCGCTCGCACCGGGTCTCACGCGACCTCAATCATAAGTAACACTGATGAAACATTGGGTTGACTATAGGGTTACTGTCAACAACACTCGGATCACGTCGGTCCGACGCAGCGCTAGCGCGCTCCGCATCATCCCGCATTCGCCCCTACCGAGGACACCCCCTGTGACCCAGCCTTCCCAGAACCCCGCCACCCCGCCAGCGCTCGACATCGCCCCAGCCACCGGCCGATTGGGCATGCTCACGCCCGGGATGGGTGCGGTGGCCACCACGGCCATCGCCGGCATCATGGCGGCCCGCCAAGGTCAGGCCGTGCCGATCGGCAGCCTGACCCAGATGGCCCACATCCGTCTCGGAAGCCGCGACGAGGGCCGCAACCCGATGATCAAGGACTTCGCTCCACTGGCGACGCTCGACGACCTGGCCTTCGGCGGCTGGGACCCGATCTCGGCCAACGCGCTGGAAGCGGCGCACACCGCCGGGGTGCTCAAGGACTCCGACCTGGCGCCCATCTCCGGGGAACTCGAGGGCGTGGCATCGATGCCGGCGGTGTTCGACCAGCGCTGGGTATCGAAGCTGGACGGCATTCGCGTGAAGGAGGGTGCCAGCAAATGGGACCTGGCCCGGCAACTCGTCGAGGACATCGAGCGCTTCAAGGAGGAGGAGAACTGCGAGCGCATGGTGATGGTGTGGACCGGCTCGACCGAGGCCTACCAGGTGAAGGCCGACGTCCACTCCGACCCCGATGCGTTCGAGGCGGGGATGAAGGCCAACGACGAGAACATCGCACCCTCGCAGATGTACGCGTGGGCGGCGCTCAGCTCGGGCGTGCCCTTTGCCAACGGTGCCCCCAACCTGGCGGTCGACACGCCATGGGCGGCCACGCTGGCGGCCGAACGGGGCGTGCCCTTCGCCGGCAAGGACTTCAAGACCGGCCAGACGCTGATCAAGACCATCCTGGCGCCCGGGTTCAAGGCCCGCATGTTGGGCCTTCGCGGCTGGTACTCCACCAACATCCTGGGCAACCGGGACGGTGAGGTGCTCGACGACCCCGAGAACTTCAAGACGAAGGAAATGTCCAAGCTGGGAGTGCTCGACACGATCCTCCAACCCGAGGTGTATCCCGATCTGTACGGCAACATCGATCACGTCGTACGCATCAACTACTACCCGCCGCGGGGCGACAACAAGGAGGGTTGGGACGCCATCGACATCTTCGGATGGATGGGGTACCCGATGGAGATCAAGGTCGACTTCCTGTGCCGAGACTCGATCCTGGCCGCCCCGATCGTGTTGGACCTGGCGCTGTTCTTGGACCTGGCCCAGCGGGCGGGGCAATCGGGCCTGCAGGAGTGGCTGAGCTTCTACTGGAAGGCGCCCGACGCGCTCGGCGGTGTGCCGCCCGAACACGACATCTTCATCCAACAGCTCAAGTTGAAGAACACGCTGCGCTCGTGGATGGGCGAGGATCCAATCACCCACGCCGAGGGCGAGTAGCGCTCCGCTACGGGAGCACCTGCACGTCGAACTGGTTGAGGTGCACCTCGACGGTCACCTCGCCGGCCGATGGCGGTGCCAGTTCGACCGAGCCGGACAACAGCCTGCCCACGACCTCGATGCCGAGGTGTTCGTCGGCCGCGCCGACGGGCACCTCGGTGAAAACGATGCCGGCGGTTCCGTCGGACCGGGTGGTCACCCCGCAGCGACGGGCCACCTCGACCCCGCCGTAGCGAACGACGACCGTGTCGCGGGCGAACCCGTTGCCCAACACGACCCGAAAGCGCCCGGGCTGGAGTCTGCCGGGATCGGCACCGCCACCGATCGGGATCTCCGAGCGGGCGGTGGCATCGATGGCGTGCTGATCGAGTTCGTTGGAATCCACGATGGCATGGGACATGGGGACCTTCAGCCTGCCGATGGTCGAAGTGCCGGCGGGCGAATGTGCCCCCGGGTGGTGTTGGTGGTGCATGTCTCCGACGACCCGGATATCCCGGGTGAGGCGAATGACATTCCTCCTAGCGTGCACGATGGCGCTCAACGGTGTCTCTCCATCGGTGAACGCACACTTAATCTCTGCTTAAAACCGTCGAAAAGGCCGTCAACAGAGTGGATCGGGCCGGCTTGGAGGTTGGATTATGAGGTCATCGATGCCCCCGATGAACCCACCGCGATCCACAGCGGCCCCCGACGGCTGAAGAAGCGCTACGACGTGGTCGTCATCGGCAGCGGTCCGGCGGGATCGGTGCTGAGCTATCGATTGGCCCGCGCTGGGCTGCGGGTGGCGGTGCTCGAGCGCGGCACGGAACACCGACCAGGGTCGTTTCCCGAAGCCCCGGGCGAGTTGGTCACCAACAGCCAGCTGTGGCGCAACGGCCTCCGCATCGGCGCGGCTGACGCCCTCTTCGACCTGCGGGTGTTCGACGACGTGATGGTCCTCACCGGCTGCGGCGTGGGCGGCACGTCGTTGATCAACGCCTCAGTGTCGGTGATGCCCGATGCCGAGGTGATGGACGACCGGCGCTGGCCGGCCGAGTTGCGCAACGACCCCGGGTGGGCCGACGACATCGGCCGGGTGGGTGACCTGACGGGTACCGCAACACTGCCGGCCGACCGCACCCCTCCCAAGTTGAGCGCTCTCGAGGCGATGGCCGGCGCCCGGGGGATCGACGCCAGCGCCGAGCGTGCTCCGCTGAACGTGTCCTTTTGTGATGGCCCCAACCCGGCCGGCCTCGAGGTGGCGGCATGCAACGGATGCGGTAATTGCATCACCGGCTGCAACATCGGGGCCAAGGGCAGCTACGACCGCAACTACCTTCATCGAGCCCGCTCGTGCGGCGCCCAGGTGTTTGCATCGTGCTCGGTGTCCCACGTCGAAGCGACCGCCCACGGCTGGGCGGTCGTGGTGACCGACACCGGCCAGCCATCGGTGCGTCGTCGGGTGGAGGCCGACCGGGTGGTGCTGGCCGCCGGGGCCCTGGGGTCGACCGAGGTGTTGTTGCGGTCCCGGGAGGCCGGCCTGGAGACCTCTCCGATGCTCGGGCACCGCTTCTCGGGCAACGGCGACCTGATCGCCTGGGGCTTCGATACCGACGAGCCCGTCGGCGGGGTGGGTGTGCGCAGCGACAGCGACCCTTCCGACTCCGCCGAACCCGATGGCGACGACCGCTGGCTTGGCGTCGGCCCCACGATCAGCGGGCTGATCCGGTCGGGTCCCGCCGCGGACGGAACCCCGCCCGTCGGCGGCGCAGACGGGCCCGAAACCCCCCTGAGCCGGGACGATCATTGGATGATCGAGGACGGCGCCGTGCCGCGCGTCTTCGCGGTGTTGACGCCGCTGTTGCTGGCGGCCTCGGCGCTGCTCGACCGCCTGCCCCTGCACGAGGGCCCGGAGCGCGTCGCCGGCTGGCTGCGGTCCTTCCTCGACGGTCCCTACGACGGCGCGGTCTCGCGGACGACGACCACGCTGTACATGGCCGCCGACGACAGCGAGGGGCAGGTGCAGCTGGCCGGGGCCGGCGTCGAGGTGACCTGGCCCGGCGCCGGCCTGCAGCGCTCACTGACCGAGGGCGGCCAGCGACTGGCCGACGCCGCCCGCCAGCTCGGGGGCCGCCCGGTGCGCAACCCGGGCCATCGCGGCTGGCTCGGAAACCGACCGGTGTCGGTTCACCCGCTGGGTGGTTGCGTGATGGGCGGTGACGCCGGCGACGGCGTCGTCGATCACCGGGGTCGGGTGTTCGCCGGTGCGGCCGGTCGGCACACCTACGTCGGCCTGTACGTCACCGATGGGTCGATCGTCCCCCGGTCGCTGGGAGCCAACCCGTCCCTGACGATCGCCGCCCTGGCCGAGCGCACCGCCCGGCTGATGCTGGCCGAGATGGGCCTCGACGCCGACCCGATCGACTCGGTCCCACAGGGCGACGTGGCGCCGGACGACGCCGCCCCGGCACCCGACGTGCCGGGACCCAGGGTGCGCTTCACCGAACGCCTGGGCGGCCACGTGATCGTCGGCGGTCAGGCCAGCCCGATCGTCCTTGGCCTGCGGGTGGCGGTCGAGGACCCCGCGGCGGTGCGGCGCAACCCCGAGCAGACCGAGCTGCGGGTGACCGGCACGGTCGATGCGCCGTTGCTGCATCCGGCGCCGATGACCGTCACGTGGGGAACCCTCCGGTTGGTCGCCGAGGATCCCGACCAACCGGTCGGACACCGGATGGAGTATCGCCTGGGGCTGCGCGACGCCGACGGTGCGCGCTACCGGCTGGACGCCGACAAGCTGATCCTCGATCAGCCCGGCATCGATTGGCTGTGGGACGCCACCGAGGTGGCGGTCTCGATCCGCCCGGTCGCACCCGACGGAGAAGCCGCCCCCGACCGGCCGGTCGAACGCGCCTACGGGCTGGCCCGGCTGGCACCGTTCGACGCGGTGCGGATGGGGTTGTCGCTTCGAGGCCCGGAGGGTGGGGCGCCGGCCGAGCAGGCCCGCGCCATCGGCTCGTTCCTGGGGGCGTTCGCACTCCCGATGACCCGCACCTTCGGCAAGGCTGCTGTGGGCGGCGCCGAACTTCGGGCCGCACAAGGCGGCGTCCAACGTCGCCGCCAGCTGGCGCTCCCCCCGATGGAGCAGCATTGGCTGGGCCGGGACCGACGCTGGAGCGTCCTCCCACCCGACGATCCGATCGTGGGGCTGCGCCGCTTCCGGGGTGGCTCGGCCGGGCCGGTGTTGTTGGCGCCCGGCTTCGGCATGTCGAGCGACCACTACCTGCTCGACAGCGCCGCGCCCAACCTGACCGAGGTGCTCGTCGAGGCCGGCTACGACGTGTGGCTGTTCGACTACCGGTCGTCGATCCGCCTTCCCGGGGCCGGGCGCCCCTCCGACCTGGACGAGGTTGCCACCATCGATTGGCCGGCCGCCGTCGGCCGGGTGCGGGCGATCACCGAAGCCGACGAGGTGTCGGTCGTAGCCCACTGCGTTGGTGCAGCCACCGTGCTGATGGCGCTGCTCGACGGCATGGACGGCGTCGGCGCGGTCGTGTGCTCGCAGATGGCGGCCCACTTCGACGTGCCGGCGTTCACCCGCTTGAGGGCGAGGCTTCGGCCCGGGCCCAAGCTGGAGGCGCTGGGGTTGACCTCGGTGTTCCCCGACCGGGGCACCGGCCTGGCCGCCCGCTTGGCCGACCTGGCTGCCCGGCCCACGCCGCTGGCGCACGGCGAGCGCTGCGATTCGCCGGTGTGCCGGTGGGTGTTCTTCTTCTACGGGCCAACCCACCACCACGCCAACCTCGACCGCTACACCCACAGCCGCATCGCCGAACTGTTCGGCGAAGGCTCCCTGCGCGGCATGGACCATGTCGGGTCGATGTTCACCGCCGGTCGGCTGGTCGGTGCCGACGGGAGCGACGCCTACCTGCCTCACGTCGAGCGGTTGAACCTCCCCATCTTGTTTCTGGCCGGCACCCGCAACCGCCTGGTGCTGCCCTCGAGTTCGGCGCGCACCCTGGCGTGGCTGCGCTCCCACCATGGGCCGGAGCTGCACCAGCGGCGGGAGTTGCCCGGCTACGCCCACCTCGACGGTTTGATCGGCCGCCGGGTCGACCGAGACGTGTTCCCGCACATCCTCGAGTTTCTCGACGCCCGGTAGGCGTCACCGCCGGGACGGGCATTCTGTGGCCGTCAGCAGGCGGTCTACGCTCCGGCCATGGCCGATCTCAGCTTTCCGATCACCGGCGATCCCGACGACGACGCCCTGTTGCTCGAGGATCCCTTCGCTCTGCTGCTGGGCATGTTGTTGGATCAGCAGGTGCCGATGGAGTGGGCCTTCAGGTCGCCGGCCCGGCTGCGGGAGCGCATGGAGGCTGCCGAGCCCAATTCGTTTTCCCCCGAGGGGCTTGCCGCCCTGGACGAGGAGGACGTGATCGCACTGTTCGCCGAGAAGCCGGCCCTGCACCGCTATCCCAAGTCGATGGCCAAGCGCGCCCACGGGGTGGCCCGGATTCTGGTCGACGAATACGGCGGTGATGCGGCCACGCTCTGGCAGACCGCCGACGACGGAGCGGAGCTCTACCGCCGCCTCCGGACCCTGCCCGGGTACGGCGAGGAGAAGGCGAAGATCTTCGTCGCCCTGCTGGCCAAGCGTTTGGACGTGCGCCTGGATGGCTGGCAAAAGGCGGCCGGAGCCTTCGGCGACGACACGCCGCGATCCGCCGCCGATGTGGGTAGCGCCGACGAGCTGACGCTGGTGCGCCAGTGGAAGCAGGCCCAGAAGCAGCGCGGCAAGTCAAAACAGGAGTAGCGATCGGCCCAGGCGATGCAGGCGGGCGGTTCAGCGCGTCCGGTTCACGACACCACGGTCGGTGACAGGGCCCGGGCCTGGCCGGCCAACCAGTTGAGCCCAAGGAGGTCGGCTCGCGCTGCGAGCGCCTCGGGGGCCTCCGCCCGACGGTCGTCGTCGGTCCCGGCGCCAAGCCGGGCCAGCTCGATGTCGGCGAGCAACTTCCAAGGTTCGGCGCCCACCCGCGCAGACCGCCGGCTGGCGTGGCGGAGGGCGTCGACCGCGGCCTCGTTGTGGTCGGCCCCGCCCAGCGTCGCCTCGGCCATGCCGAGGTAGTGCCAGCCGAACCCCATGAAGACCGTTTGTCCGAGGATGATGCCCGCATCGGCGTGGTCGGCGAACCAGTCGACGAGGAGTGCGGCCCAATCGGCCCGGCCGGTGGCGTGGGCCACCATGGCTGCCGCAGCGGCTATCACCGAGCCGTTGTAGCGAGCGTCGCCCTCGAGGAACGAGGCCAGGTCGAAGCCGTCGATGAGGCGATCTGCCCCGTCGACATCGCCGGAGATGGCCAACAGCCAGGCATCGAGGAAGGTCCACATGTCGGCCCTGGTGGTGAACCCGGAGATGGCGACGACGAACTGCCGGGCCTCCTCGTGGTTCCCCCGAAAGATCTGCCATGGCAGCCGGACCAGGTGGTCGACCACCTCGGCATGTAGCTCCCGGCCGGTGGAAACCAACAGCCGCTTGGATTCATCGGCCAGCGCTTCGGCCCGATCGAAATCGCCCTGTGAACCGGCGCGCATGGCGTGATAGAGGCGATCGAGGCGGGCCAGATCTGCGCCTCCAACCTCGTTGGCCGAGGCTCCGAAGCGTGCGGCGATGTCGTCGGCCGCCTCCAGATCGCCGGAGGTCAGCGTGGCGTGCAGCCGGCACTTGATCACCTGTAGGGCCAGCATCTGGTCGCCCGCTTGGGCGACCAGATCGTCGAGACGCTCGATCAGCCGCCACGCAGCGATCGGGCCGGCATCGAGCTCGCAGGCCCAGAACCGGTTGATCCCCACCCGCGCCCGAACCTCGGGTGGGGCGGCGTCGCAGAAGCGCTCGGCCTGGTCGCACAAGGCCCGCCGGGCCGACTCGGACAGATCCCAATAGCCGAGTTCGGCCAGGCGTGCGGTCAGCTCGGCCCGCAGGAACGGCTCGTCGTCGACCAGCCAGTCCAGGGCATCTGTGACGAGGGCGGGGATCGACGGGTCGGAGGCGTCGCCCATCGGAAGGACGCCGCCGACGTGGAGTGCCGCGAGGGCGGCGAGGTCGAGGCGGCCGGCTCGCCGGGCCCGGGTGATCGCAGAATGAAGCAGCGCTCGTCCGTCGCCCTCGTGGACGAAGGTCGACCAGACCCGGCCCCGCTCGATCAAGAGCTCCGCCGCCAGCACGTCGTCGTCGGCATCGTCGGAGACCAAAGCCAGCGCAGCGGCCAGCTCGGCATCGGCGCGCTCGTAGGCCGAGTTGCGAACCGCCGAATCGGCCGATGTCCGCAGCCAGTCGATCGCCGGGGCGCGGCCGACCAGCGGCGCAGCCGCGAGGTAGTGCCGGGCGATGTCACCGGCGCCGACGACATCGCCGCCCGCCCGACGATCGGCCAGCAGTTCGGCGGCCCGCCGGTGCATCGCCTGGCGCTTCGCCGGCCCGACCTCCTCCAACATCACACGTCGGATGAGGCCGTGCACGAACCAATACCGATCCGAGACAGCGGCCGGGTCGCTGCGATCGTCCATGCGTTGGGACTTGGCCAGGCGGATGAGCAGTCCGTCGTCGAGCAGCTCGCCGAGGGCCGACGCAGCGGCATCGGCGTCGAGGCCCGACAGCGCAGCGGTCAGCCAGCCGCGGGGCCGCGCGCCGGTGATCGCCGCCGCCTGCAGCATGGTGACCGCCTCGGGCGAACAGCGGGCGATCCGCCGCCGTGCCAACCGGGCGAGCGGTGTGGTGATCGGTGCTCCGTCACGGTCCGCGAGCAGGTGGGCGATGAACATCGGGTTGCCGCCGCTGCCGGACAGCAACTCGGCGCGATCGACGTCGGGTCGGCCCAGAGCTTCGGCGAGCTCGCCAACCGCGATTTCGTCGAGCGGCAAGAGGTCGATCTCGACCACCTCGACCTGATGGGGCAGGGTGCCCAGCCAATCGGCCAGGTTGGCGGTCGGGATCAACCCCGATGGTTGGGTGATCAACAGGACGGTCACCGGCGTCGCAGCCATTGGGGCGAGCAGACGGCCGATCACATCGAGCGTGTCGGTGTCGACGTCGTGGACCTGATCGATGATCAGCAACGGCGGGGTGCCGTCACCATCCGGCGACGATCCGGCACGCGCCACCAGGGCGCTGAGCGCCGACACCAGCGCGTTTCTGCCGGTGGCCGGGGGCGCCGCGGCGTCGTCCTCGGGTTCGATCAGCCGGCGCAGCGTCTCCATCGACGCGCTGGACTCCAGGCCGGTGAGCAGGCCGGGGTTGTGGATCTCGGCGTGTTCGGCGATATCGGCCAGCGCGGGAAACGGTCGGCTCAATGAGTCGTCGCATGAGCCGAACAGCACCGTGCGGTGGCGCGGCGCCGCTCGGAGGCCGCGAACCAACTCGGTGACCAACTTGGTCTTGCCGCTGCCGGTCTCGCCGCTCAGCACGATCAGCCGGGCTCGCGCCTCGACGGCGGCGCCGAGGCGGGCCAACTCGACGGTGCGACCCACCGGTGGGGTGGCACCGTCGTCAACCCAACAGCTGCACCCCTCGAGCGGGCTGGTGGGGGCGATGGCGGTTCCCCGGATCAGGCCGGGGTCGTGGCTGAGGATCTGGTGCTCGAGCGCCTTGAGCGCCGGGCCCGGTTCCAGGCCGAACTGGGTGCCCAAGCGCCGGCGTGCGCTCTGGTAGGCGGCGAGGGCATCCTTCTGGTGCCCGGCCCGGTACAGCGCGGTCATCAGCGCCTCCCAGTACCGCTCGTTCTCCGGGTGGGCTTCGCTGAGCACCCGGAGCTCCGAGATCAGGGTGGCGTCATCGCCCGTCTCGAGGCGCAGCTCGATCTCGAGAGCCCGTACGTCCTTGCGCAGCTGATCGAGTCGGACGGCTTCACCGCGGGCCCAGTCCTGGCTGGCGAACTCGCTCAGGGGCGGCCCGCGAAACCGCGCCAGGGCGTCGCGCGTTCGGGTCAGAGCTGCGCCGGGATCGACCGCTGCCAGGCTGCGGGCGGCGTGAAAGGCGTCATCGGCCAGCACCGCATCGAGCTCGGTGGGCGCCAGCACCAACCGGTAGGCCCGTCCGCCGATCGTCTCGATCCGATCCAGGCCGGGCAGTGCTCGCAGGTTGTGCACCTGAGTTTGCAGGTTTCGCTTGGCGGAGTCGGGGGCGCGTCCGGGCCAGAGATCGTCCATCAGCGTGTCGAAGCCGACCGCCTCTCCGTGCGCGAGCACCAGACGAGCGAACAGGCCGCACCGGCTGGGCCCGGTGAGCCCGATCGGTTGGCCGTCCATGGTCACGCTCAGTGGGCCCAAGATCTCGACGAACAATCCGGCCGCCGTCGTGCTCGTCGCTTCGGATCCGGCCACGCAAGTACCGTACCGACCCGAGGCCGCCCGTCCCGAAACGGGTCCGGCGGCGCTGAACGCTGTCGGTGACAGGCGGCGCCCTCCGCGTCGGCGCACCGCTCCGGCGCTAGCGTTGATCACCCCGGTCATGAGCGAAAGGCGTTTCCCACGTGAGCTTCATCGATGACGTACTGGCCCGACAGATCCTCGACTCTCGAGGAAACCCCACCGTCGAGGTGGAGGTGGGCCTGAGCGACGGGTCGGTCGGCCGGGCGGCGGTGCCATCCGGCGCGTCGACCGGTGCGTTCGAGGCGGTCGAGCGACGCGACGGCGGCGACGCGTTCGCCGGCAAGGGCGTCCTCGGCGCGGTCGGAGCGGTCAACGGTGAGATCGCCGAGCTGGTGCTGGGCCTCGATGCGCTGGACCAGCGCGGCGTCGATCGGGTGATGTTGGAATGCGACGGCACCGACAACCTGGAACGTCTGGGAGCCAACGCGGTGCTGGGGGTGTCGCTGGCGGTCGCCAAGGCGGCGGCGTCCAGCCTGGAGTTGCCGCTGTACCGCTACGTCGGCGGCGTGTCGGCCTGCGTGTTGCCCCTCCCGATGCTCAACGTGATCAACGGCGGCGAGCACGCCGACAACAACGTCGACCTTCAGGAGTTCATGATCGTGCCCGTCGGGGCGGCCTCGTTCTCCGAGGCGCTGCGCTGGGGCACCGAGTGCTACCACGGCCTCAAGTCGGTGCTGTCCGACCGGGGACTGTCGACGGCGGTCGGCGACGAGGGGGGCTTTGCGCCCAACCTCGGCTCCAACGAGGAAGCGCTGGCCCTGCTGGTCGAAGCGATCGAGGCCGCCGGCCGGACGCCCGGCGAGGACATCGCCCTCGCCCTGGACACCGCGTCCACCGAGTTCTACTCCGACGGGCTCTACCGCCTGGCCGGAGAGGGCCGGGACCTGGCACCGGGCGAGTTCGTCGCCTACCTGAGCGGCCTGTGTGACCGCTACCCGATCGTGTCGATCGAGGACGGCATGGCCGAGGAGGACTGGGATGGCTGGGCGCAGCTCACCGCCAGCCTCGGCGACCGCATCCAGTTGGTCGGCGACGACCTGTTCGTCACCAACCCGGCCCGCCTCCAGCGGGGGATCGACTCCGGCGTCGCCAACTCGATCCTGGTCAAGGTCAACCAAATCGGCACCCTCACCCAGACCCTCGAAGCGGTGCAGCTGGCCACCCGCAACGCCTATACGTCGGTGATGAGCCACCGCTCGGGCGAGACCGAGGACGCGACGATCGCCGACCTGGCGGTGGCGACCAACTGCGCTCAGATCAAGACCGGTGCGCCAGCGCGAAGCGATCGCGTCGCCAAGTACAACCAGCTGTTGCGCATCGAGGAGCAGCTGGGCGATGAGGCGGTCTTCGAGGGCGGGGCGGCGCTGGGCCCGCGACCGGTGATGCGACGTGGCGCCCCGTCCTAAAAGGGCCGCAACGGCCCGACCTGGCGACGGAGCCGCCACCAAGGCTGCCCGCCTGCCCACCCGTCGCCGTTGGTTTTGGGTGGTTGCGTTGGCCGTCGTGTCGCTGTTTCTTGCCCTGCTCGCCCTTCCGGTGCGCAACCTGTTCAGCCAGAGCTCGGAGCTGAGCCTGGCCCGCGCCGAACTGGCCGAGCTCCAGGGCGACACGACCGAGCTCGAGCGGCGCCAGGCCGAGCTCGAGGATCCCAAGCAGGTCGAGGTGCTCGCCCGCCGAAACCACGGCATGGTCTTTCCCGGCGAGGAGAGCTACGTCGTCTTGCCGCCGACCGAGGGCGGCGAGGTGCCGCCGTGGGTGGCCAAGGGCTGGGACTTCGACCCGGCGGCCCCGGCATCGACGGACCCGTAGGTCCGCTACTTCAAGGTTCCAACGGAGAGATCGCTGACCTAGGGTCGGGATGATTCACAGATCACCTGAGGGGCACACGATGGGAACAGCTCGACGAACGCGCAGTATCGCAGCAGTTTTGGCACTGACCCTGAGCGCCGCCGCCTGCGGTGGTGGGGGAGGGGACGCCTCCAGCGGCGCCGAGGGCGACGGGGACGAGGGCACACCCCAACGGGGCGGCGAGGTGATCTATGCCCTGGAGGGCGAGACCAACTCGGGCTGGTGCCTTCAGGAGGCCCAGTTGGCCATCTCGGGCATCCAGGTGGCCCGGGCGATCTACGACACGCTGCTGCAACCCGATGCGTCCGGCGACATGAAGCCGATGCTGGCCGAGTCGGTCGAGCCGAACGCCACCTTCGACGAGTGGACGATCAACCTGCGCAAGGGCGTGAAGTTTCACGACGGCACCGACCTGACCGCCGAGGTGGTGAAGAACAACCTCGACGCGTACAGGGGTCAGTACCCGGCCCGCCAGCCGCTGTTGTTCGTGTTCGTGCTCGACAACATCGACACGGTCGAGGCCACCGACGACCTGACGGTCAAGGTGACGACCAAGACCCCGTGGCCGTCCTTTCCCAGCTTCCTGTGGAACGACGGCCGCCTGGGCATCGTCGGGCAGGCTCAGCTGGACGACGCCGAAGGCTGCGACGAGAACCTGGTCGGCACCGGTCCGTTCGTGAAGAAGGAGTGGAAGATCAACGACCACTTCACCGCCGAGAAGAACCCCGACTACTGGCAGGAGGGCGAGGACGGCAAGCCGCTGCCCTACCTGGACACGATCGAGTTCCGGCCCCAGGCGGAGCTGACCCAGCGCATCGAGGGCATCCAGACCGGCACCTACGACGCCGCCCACATCCAGGGGGGCGTGGCCCTCGCCCAGGCCCAGCCGCTGGCCGAGCAAGGGGTGGTCAACCTGGTGGACAACTCGGACTACGCCGAGGTGAACTACTTCCTGTTCAACGAGTCGAAGCCGCCGTTCGACAATAAGGACGCCCGGCTTGCGGTCGCCCAGGCACTCGACCCGGAGACGGCCAACCAGATCCTCAACGACGGACTGCTCGAGGTGGCTTCGGGACCCTTTGCGCCCGGCACGATGGGATATCTCAAGGACGCCGGCATGCCGGGCTTCGACCTCGCCGCCGCCAAGAAGCACGTGGCCGCGTACGAGAAGGAGGCGGGCAAGAAGCTCAGCTTCACCGTGCCCTATGCGGGCAGCGCCGACGCCCAGGCCGCCGTCGAGCTGTGGCAGGCCCAGCTGGCAAAGGCCGGCATCGAGATGAAGCTGCAGTCGACCGACCAGTCGGCCGAGATCGACCGTGCCATCTCCGGCGACTTCGGCGCCCTGACCTGGCGCAACCACCCGGGCGGCGACCCGGACCTGCAGTACGTCTGGTGGCACACCGGCTCGCCGGTCAACTTCGGTCGCCTCGACGACCCCGAGATCGACCGGCTGCTCGAGGAGGGCCGGGTCTCCTCCGACCAGGCGGAGCGCACCAAGATCTACGAGGACCTCAACCGTCAGTTTGCCAAGGAGGTCCACAACGTCTGGCTCACCTGGACCAAGTGGGGCGTCATCAGCGCGCCGACCGTTCACGGCGTGATGGGCCCTCCGGTCGACGGAAACCCCCCGTTCCCGGGGTTGGCCACCGGACAGCCGGTTTCGGGACTGTGGATCGAGCAGGGGTAGGCGGTGTCTCGACCTCGGCGCCGGCGGTGGTGGGGACTCCTCCGGCGGCCCTGAAGGCGGTGTCGCCGAAGGCACCCCCCAACGCGGCGGCCAGGTGATCTACGCCGTCGAAAGCGAGACCGCCTCGGGCTGGTGCCTGCCCGAGGCCCAGCTGGCCATCTCGGGCATTCAGGTGGCCCGAGCGATCTACGACACGCTGGTGCAGCCCGACGCGTCGGGCGAGATGGCACCGATGCTGGCCGAGTCGGTCGAGCCGAACGACACCTTCGACTCGTGGACGATTCTGCTGCGCCAGGGCGTGACGTTTCACGACGGCACCGACCTGACCGCCGAGGTGGTGAAAAACAACCTCGACGCCTACCGGGGAGCCTACGAGGGGCGCAGCTCGCTGTTGTTCCTGTTCGTGCTCGACAACATCGACACGGTGGAGGCCACCGATGACCTGACGGTCACGGTCACCACCAAGACCCCGTGGCCGGCCTTTCCCAGCTTTCTGTGGAGCGACGGACGGCTCGGGATCGTCGGGCAGGCGCAGCTGGACGACGCCGAGGAATGCGACGAGAACCTGGTTGGCACCGGCCCCTTCGTGAAGACCGAGTGGAAGGTCAACGACCACTTCAGCGCCGAGAAGAACCCCGACTACTGGCAGGAAGGCGAGGACGGCAAGCCGCTGCCGTACCTCGACGAGATCGAGTTTCGGCCCCAGGGAGAGCAGACCCAACGGATCGAAGGCGTCGCGACCGGCACCTACGACGCCGCCCACATCGAGAACGGCGACGCCATCTCTCAGGGCGAGACCATCGTCGACGAGGGGCTGGCCAACCTGATCACCACCTCCGACTTTGCCGAGGTTGCCTACCTGCTGCTCAACGAGTCCAAGGCGCCCTTCGACAACCTCGATGCACGGCTGGCGGTGGCGTCGGCGCTGGACCGGGAGGCGCTCAACCAAACCCTCAACCAGGGAAAGACGGAGGTGGCGTCGGGGCCGTTTGCGCCCGGCTCGATGGGCTACGTCGAGGACACCCCCATGCCGCCGTTCGACCTAGAGGCCGCCAAGAAACACGTTGCGGCTTACGAGCAGGCCACGGGACAGAAGCTCAGCTTCGTGGCGCCCTCCCCGGGCGGAGGCGGTGACCAGTCGGCCCAGGAGCTGATCCAGTCGCAGCTGGCCGAGGCGGGCATCGAGATGAAGCTGCAGACCATGGAGCAGTCCGCCTCGATCGATCGGGCCATCGCCGGTGACTTCGACATGATGTTGTGGCGTAACCACCCCGGAGGCGACCCCGACCTGCAGTACATCTGGTGGCACAGCGGCTCGCCGGTCAACTTCGGTCGAATCGATGACCCGGAGGTCGATAGGTTGCTCGAAGAGGGCCGGGTGACCACCGACCCGGACGAGCGGGCCAAGATCTACCAGGAGCTCAACCGCCGCTTTGCCGATCAGGCGCACGGTATCTGGACCACCTGGTCCAAATGGGGCGTCATCAGCGCGCCGACCGTTCATGGCGTGCTGGACCCCAAGGTCGACGGCGGGGAGCCGTTCCCGGGGTTGGCCACCGGTCAGCCCGTGTCCGGCCTGTGGGTCGATCCCTAGCGGGCGTCCGAAACCCGAACGGTTTGCACCTTGCGCCACGGGGTTTCGCGTATACAGTGCGCCGTGCGGCAGCCGTCACACGGCGTCGGCACTTGGTGGACCGATCGAATGAGTTGGGGGAGCAGGCATGGGAACGTCTCGACGAACGCGTGGAATCGCAGCGGCACTGGCCATGGGCCTGGTCGCTGCGGCGTGCGGAGGTGGCGGGGACTCGGGGGGCAAGACCGCGAGCGCTTCTGGTGACGAGGGCACCCCGGTACCCGGCGGACGGGTGATCTACGCCCTCGAGGCCGAGACCAACGCCGGCTGGTGCCTGCCCGAGGGCCAGCTGGCCATCGCCGGCATCCAGGTGGCACGCACGATCTACGACACGCTGGTGCAGCCCGACGAGTCGGGCAAGATGGTGCCGATGCTCGCCGAGTCGATCGAGCCCAACGACGCCTTCGACGAGTGGACCCTGAAAATCCGTGAGGACGTGAAGTTTCACGATGGCACCGACCTGACCGCCGAGGTGGTGAAGAACAACCTCGACGCCTACCGGGGCCAGTACGCAGGGCGCAAGCCGCTGCTGTTCATCTTCGTGCTCGACAACATCGACACGGTGGAGGCCACCGACGCCTCGACGGTGAAGATCACGACCAAGAAGCCGTGGCCCGCGCTGCCCAGCTTCCTGTTCTCCAGTGGTCGTCTGGGCATCATGGCCCAGGCCCAGCTGGACAACGCCGACAACTGCGACAAGGACCTGATCGGCACCGGGCCCTTCAAGCTGAAGGACTGGAAGGTCAACGACAAGTTCGTGGCCGACAAGAACCCCGACTATTGGCAGATGGACGCCGACGGCAACGCGCTGCCGTACCTGGACGAGATCGAGTACCGGCCGGTGCCCGACACCAACAGCCGAGTCGAGGGCCTCCAGACCGGTCAGTTCGACATCATCCACGCATCGGGCGGCGAGGCCGCCCAGCAGCTGGCCCCGCTCGCCGACAGCGGCCAGATCAACGAGATCTCCAACTCGGATGCCGCCGAGGTGAGCTACGGGATGAACAACGAGGCGAAGGCGCCGTTCGACAACCTGGACGCCCGCCTGGCCGTCGCCTACGGCGTCGACCGCGAGGAGTTCACCAAGCTGCGCACCGGTGGTCTTCAGGAGGTCGCCTCCGGCCCGTTTGCGCCGGGCAACATGGGCTACGTCGAGGACACCGGGTTCCCGTCCTACGACGTCGACAAGGCCAAGGAGCACGCAGCGGCCTACAAGAAGGCGACCGGCAAGGACCTGTCGTTCACCCTCTCCTATGCCAGCGATCCTTCGACCAAGACCAACGCCGAACTGATTCAGAGCCAGCTGGCCGACGCCGGCATCGACGTCAAGCTGACCTCGACCGACCAGGCCGCGCTGATCGACCGTGCGATCGGCGGCGACTTCCAGATGATGCTGTTCCGCAACCATCCGGGCGGCGACCCGGACACGCAGTACGTGTGGTGGCACACGGGTTCGCCGGTGAACTTCGGGAAGATCAACGACCCCGAGATCGACAAGGCGCTCGACGAGGGGCGCTCGGAGCCCGACGAGGCGAAGCGGGCCGAGATCTACGAGAACATGAACAAGCGCTTCGCCGAACAGGCCCACAACTTGTGGCTCAACTGGAGCCTGTGGACCATCGCATCGGTCCCCGAAGTCCACGGGATCCTCGGGCCGGACCAAAAGGATATGAAGCCCTACACCGGGCTGGCCACCGGCACCCCGGTCGACGGGATCTGGGTAGAGGGTGGGGGCTCGTGACGACCGAGGAAGGTAGTCGGTGAGGTCGTTGCTGCCCCGGCTGGGGCGTCTCGTCGTGGTGCTGTTCCTGGTGACGCTGTTCGCGTCGCTGCTGGTCAGCTTTCTGCCCGGCGATCCCGCCGCCGTGGTGGCGCCCTTTGCCAGCGATCAGCAACGGGCCGAGATCGCCGACGAGCTCGGCATCTCCGATCCGCTGCCGGTGCGCTACGTCAACTGGCTGGGTGGGTTTGTCACCGGCGACCTGGGCAAGACCTACTCGGGCCCCACGTCGTCCACCGAGGTGTCGACCCAGGTGGCCGACGCCTTGCCGGTCAGCCTGACGCTGATGGTGTATGCCCAGATCATCGCCCTGGGGCTGGCGATCCCGCTCGGCGTCGCCGCGGCCTACAGGGCGGGCGGCTGGCTGGACCGGGTGATCTC
>JACDJA010001197.1_pt1 | contig 22670 bp, 20 predicted proteins | sample 7449241 | NCBI WGS metagenome assembly JACDJA01 (sample SAMN14253289, study PRJNA609438) | sludge metagenome | isolation source: initial anaerobic sludge | collected 2018-12-20 | reverse complement strand
TGCGCTTTCGTGTCGTCATTCCCGCGCGCTATGCATCCAGCCGGCTGCCGGGCAAGCCGCTGGCGGACATCGGCGGCCGCCCGATGGTGCTGCGCGTGCTCGATCAGGCACTGCGTGCCGGTGCCGAGACGGTCATCGTTGCCACCGACGACGCGCGCGTGCAGCAGGCGGTGGAGGCGGCGGGGCATGCCGCAGTGATGACTTCGTCCGCGCACCAGTCGGGGACCGAACGTCTGGTCGAAGTCGTCGAGACGCTCGGCTGGCCGGACGATACTCTCGTGGTCAACGTGCAGGGAGACGAGCCGCTGATCGACCCCGCGCTGATCCGCGAGGCCGCGCGGCAGCTCGTGCTGCACGAGGATGCCGTGATGGCGACACTGGCTCATGCGATCCACGATCCCGCCGACTTCGTCAATCCGAACGTGGTCAAGGTGGTGGCGGACCAGGCCGGGTACGCCCTCTACTTCAGCCGCGCCCCCATTCCCTGGCCGCGTGACGCTTTCGCCGCCGGCGAGACGATGCCGCACGAGCTCGGCGCGTTGCGCCACATCGGCCTGTATGCCTATCGTGCGGGCTTCCTGCGTACCTACGCAAGCCTCGCGTCGTCGCCGCTGGAGCGTCACGAAATGCTGGAGCAATTGCGTGTACTGTGGCACGGTTACCGGATCAGCCTCGGCCTGGCGGCGAGTGCCCCCGCGTCGGGGGTGGACACCGCGGAAGACCTCGAGCGGGCGCGCGCGCGGGTCGCCGCAGGTGGAGAGGTTTGAGCCGGATGAATCGGCGAATAAAATTTTTTGAGTGTTGCTTGAGGCAGGCATGGCTTAGGCTTATGCGGTTTTATCAATCCATTTATCCAGGGAGAATTCCATGCGTCTGATTCTGTTGGGCGGCCCCGGCGCGGGCAAAGGCACGCAGGCCAATTACATCAAGGAAAAATACGGCATTCCGCAGATTTCCACCGGCGACATGCTGCGCGCGCAGATCAAGGCCGGCACCGAACTCGGCATGAAGGCCAAGGCCATCATGGACGCCGGCGGCCTGGTCTCTGACGACATCATCATCGGCATGGTCAAGGCGCGTCTCACGGAAGCCGACTGCAAGAACGGCTACCTGTTCGACGGCTTCCCGCGCACCATCCCGCAGGCCGAGGCCATGAAGGCCGCCGGCGTGCCGATCGACTACGTGGTCGAGATCGACGTCGCCGACGAGGAAATCGTCAAGCGCATGTCCGGTCGTCGCGTGCACGTCGCCTCCGGCCGCACCTATCACGTGGTGTTCAATCCGCCCAAGGTCGCTGGCAAGGACGACGTCACTGGCGAGGATCTGATCCAGCGCGACGACGACAAGGAAGAGACCGTCAAGAAGCGTCTCGACGTCTACCACGCGCAGACCGAGCCGCTGGTGAAGTACTATGGCGACTGGGCCGCGCGCGGCGAAGCCGGCGCACCGAAGTACGTGAAGATCGCCGGCGTCGGCAAGGTCGAGGAAATCCGCGACGCCGTGTTCAAGGCGCTGGGCTGACCAGGCAATGCCGCAGACGATCGCCCCCATGACCGACACCGAGCGCTGGGTCGTCCAGCAGGCGGTGAACGAGCGCTATGGCCGGGCGATCGAAATGCAGGACGTCGAGACGGAAATCCGCCTCCACGTCGAGGACCGCGAACTGACGCTGTGCCCCGGTTTCTACTGGAAGGAGCGCGGCTGCCACTTCGTGCTGTCGAAGACCGGTGACTCGCGCTACCGCAGCATGTTCTTCTACCGCGTGCGTGACCGTTTCGCGACCGGGCGCGAGGAGTATGACGACGTCGGCGACTGCGTCACCACCCTGCTGAAAATGCAGGCGGACGAGGAAGCGCGTCGACTGGCCGAGGAGGGCGCGTCCGGCAATTCCTGATTTTTCGAGAGCCAGCGCCATCGCTGGCTTTTTGTTTGGCATGAATTTTTTATAGTGTTGTACCAGGAGAGAAATCCATGGCGAAGAAAATGAACGCCTTCTATGCGCAATCCGGCGGGGTGACCGCCGTCATCAACGCCTCCGCATGCGGCGTGATCGAAACCGCACGCAAGAACAAGGACAAGATCGGCAAGGTCTACGCCGGCCGCAACGGCATCATCGGCGCGCTGACCGAAGACCTGATCGACACCACCAAGGAATCTTCCGCCGCCATCGCCGCGCTGCGGTCCACGCCGTCCGGCGCCTTCGGCTCCTGCCGCTTCAAGCTGAAATCGCTGGAAGCCAACAAGCGCGAATACGAGCGCCTGATCGAAGTGTTCAAGGCGCACAACATCGGCTACTTCTTCTATAACGGCGGCGGCGACTCGGCCGATACCTGCTTCAAGGTCAGTCAGTTGTCCGAGCAGATGGGCTACCCCATCCAGGCGATCCATGTGCCGAAGACCGTCGACAACGACCTGCCGATCACCGACTGCTGCCCCGGTTTCGGCTCGGTCGCCAAGTACATCGCCGTCTCGACGCTGGAAGCCAGCTTCGACGTGCGTTCCATGGCGAAGACCTCGACCAAGGTGTTCGTGCTCGAGGTCATGGGTCGGCATGCGGGCTGGATCGCCGCCGCTGGCGGCCTGGTCGAGGACCAGGGCATCCCCGTCGTGATCCTGTTCCCGGAAATCGAATTCGACCAGAAGAAATTCCTCGCCCGCGTCGACAAGAACGTCAAGGAGTTCGGCTACTGCACCGTGGTGGTCTCGGAAGGCTGCCACTATCCGGACGGCCGCTTCCTCGCCGAGCAGGGCACGCGCGACGCGTTCGGCCACGCGCAGCTCGGCGGCGCCGCGCCGGTGGTCGCCAACATGATCAAGGATGCGCTCGGCCACAAGTTCCATTGGGCGGTTGCCGACTACCTGCAACGCGCAGCGCGCCACATTGCCTCGAAGACCGACGTCAGGCAGGCCTACGAACTCGGCAAGAAAGCCGTAGAACTGGCGCTCAAGGGCCACAACTCGGTGATGCCCACGGTCGACCGCCTGTCCGACAAGCCCTACAGGTACAAGATCGGCATGGCCGACCTGAAGGACGTCGCCAACGTCGAAAAATTCATGCCGCGCGACTTCATCACCAAGGACGGCTTCGGTATCACGGAAAAGTGCAAGCGGTATCTGACACCGCTGATCCAGGGTGAGGATTATCCGAAGTACAAGGACGGCCTGCCGGTTTACGTCACGCTGAAAAATGTCGCGGTGGCGAAAAAGCTGCCGACGTTCAAACTTTAAGGGTCAGGACTCAGGGACCAGGATTCAGGAGATGTGCGACGACGCCGTGCATGTAATGAAACAGGGCGCGGGCTTCGGACGCTCTTTCCCTGCACCCTGAATCCAGACCCCTGACCCCTGAACAAGATGACGCTCGACCGCGCACGCCAACTGCTCAAGGTTCAGGCGGATTTTGGCGGGTTCTACAACGGTAACTCCGCCAAGCTGATCCTCTCCGAGGTGCAGCGGGAACATGGTCAGGCCGCGGTCGATGCATTGATTGTCGAGCTTCAGCTCGATCGGGTGTTCGGGTTCGAGCCCGGCACGCGATTCGAAGGCGGGCTTGCGATCGGAAAAGAGTGATTCCGATCTGAATATTTATTGAGTTGGGCGGCGACGTCAGTTGCCGTCCGTGTGGTAAGAACCGAAAAGGAGGCGTTACATGTCGACGGAGATGTTGTGGATTCTGGCCAGCGCGATACTGGCCTTGTTGTACGGGGTATTCTCGATCGGTTGGATTCTGAAGAAACCGGCCGGTAACGCCCGCATGCAGGAAATCGCGCTGGCGGTGCAACAGGGGGCGCAGGCCTATCTGAACCGGCAGTACACCACCATCGGCCTCGTCGGTGCGGTGCTGTTCGTCGCCCTGTGGCTTGCCCTGGGCAGCTACACCGCCATCGGTTTCCTCATCGGCGCCGTGCTGTCCGGCGCGGCCGGCTACATCGGCATGAACGTCTCCGTGCGCGCCAACGTGCGTACTGCGGAAGCGGCCTCGCAGGGTCTCAACGCCGCACTCAACATCGCCTTCAAGGGCGGCGCCATCACCGGCATGCTGGTGGTCGGTCTCGGCCTGCTGGGCGTCGCCGGCTACTATGCCGCGCTGACATCGATGGGTGCGGACCACATGGACGCGATCCACGCGCTGGTCGGTCTGGGCTTCGGTGGCTCGCTGATTTCCATCTTCGCGCGTCTCGGCGGCGGCATCTTCACCAAGGGCGCCGACGTCGGTGCCGACCTGGTGGGCAAGGTTGAAGCCGGCATTCCGGAGGACGACCCGCGCAACCCCGCGGTGATCGCCGACAACGTGGGTGACAACGTCGGCGACTGCGCCGGCATGGCCGCCGACCTGTTCGAAACCTACGCGGTGACCCTGATCGCCACCATGCTGCTCGGCGCGCTGATGTTCACCGCCAGCCCCAGCGCGGTGATCTACCCCCTGGCGCTCGGCGCGGTGTCGATCGTCGCCTCCATCGTCGGCTCCTTCTTCGTCAAGGCGCGCGAGGGCGGCAAGATCATGAACGCGTTGTATCGCGGCCTCGCCATCTCTGGCGCAATCGCGCTGGTCGCGTTCTATCCCGTGACCACCATGATGTTCGGTGACGGCCTGACGGCGAACGACGGCACGGTCATTTCCGCGATGAATCTTTATTACGCTGCGATCATCGGTCTTGTGCTGACCGCCGCGATGGTGGTCATCACCGAGTATTACACCGCCACCGAATACGCCCCGGTGCGTCACATCGCCCAGGCTTCCACGACCGGTCACGGCACCAATATCATCGCCGGTCTCGGCGTGTCGATGAAGGCCACCGCCGCGCCGGTGCTGGCCGTGTGTCTGGCGATCTGGGGCGCGTACGAACTGGGTGGCCTGTACGGTATCGCCATCGCCGCGACCGCCATGCTGTCCATGACCGGTATCATCGTCGCGCTCGACGCCTATGGCCCGATCACCGACAACGCCGGCGGCATCGCCGAAATGGCCGAACTACCGAGCGCGATCCGCGACATCACCGATCCGCTCGACGCCGTGGGCAACACCACCAAGGCCGTCACCAAGGGCTACGCCATCGGTTCCGCCGGTCTCGCCGCGCTGGTGCTGTTCGCCGACTACACGCATGCCCTGGAAAGCAAGACCGGCGGCGTGACCCTGTTCGACCTGTCCGACCACATGGTCATCATCGGCCTGTTCATCGGCGGCATGGTGCCCTATCTGTTCGGTGCGATGGGCATGGAAGCCGTCGGCCGCGCCGCGGGTTCGGTGGTGGTCGAAGTGCGCCGCCAGTTCCGCGAAATCGCCGGCATCATGGAAGGCAAGGCCAAGCCGGATTACTCCAGGGCGGTCGACATGCTGACCAAGGCGGCGATCAAGGAAATGATCGTGCCCTCGCTGCTGCCGGTGCTGGTACCGGTGCTCGTCGGCGTGTTCCTCGGTCCGAAGGCGCTGGGTGGCGTACTGCTCGGCACCATCATCACCGGCATCTTTGTCGCCATCTCCATGACCACCGGTGGTGGCGCGTGGGATAACGCGAAGAAATACATCGAGGAAGGCAACCATGGCGGCAAGGGTTCCGAGGCGCACAAGGCCGCTGTCACCGGCGACACCGTGGGCGACCCCTACAAGGACACCGCTGGCCCGGCCGTCAACCCGCTGATCAAGATCATCAACATCGTGGCGCTGCTGATCGTGCCGTTGATCGCCTGATCCGCATCCGGTGTGGCAAAACCGCCTCGCACCTTCGTGTGGAGGCGGTTTTTATCCTGCGGTCCGGCGTGATGCCGCGTCCGCGCGGCACCGAATGCGGTAAGCTTGCAGCGGGGCCAAGCCCCGAGCACTGAACCGGGAAACACCTTCACAGAGAGAGGAGACGCAATGAAAAAGAACATGGGCGGTATGGATCGTGGAATTCGTGCGGTGGTCGGACTGGGCCTGATGGGCTACGCGATGTCCAATCTGCCGGGCGCCGAGACCCTGATGGTGCCGGCCGGCATCGTCGGCTTCGTCTTCGTGCTGACCGCGCTCATCGGCTGGTGCCCGGCCTATCTGCCGTTCGGCATCAAGACCTGCAAGATGAAATAAACTTTCACGTCCTTTCGCGGTCTGCAAAGTGCGCCCACGGGGCGCACTTTTTTTCGGAGTCCTCATGCGTCTTGTCATCCTGCTGATTGCCCTGGCTGTTTCCACCGTCGCACACGCCGGCGGCGTCGAACGCCTGAAAGCCTTCATCGGCGGCGCACGCACGGCTGAAGCCGACTTCACCCAGAGCGTGCAGGACCGCAGCGGGCGGGTCACGCAGACGGCGAGCGGCAAGATGGCCTTTTCACGCCCCGGAAAATTCCGCTGGGATTACACGGCGCCTTACGAGCAGGTGATCGTCGGTGACGGAACCCGGTTGTGGCTGTACGACGCCGACCTCGAGCAGGTCACGGTCAAGCCGCTCGCCGAGGTCGTCGCCGGCACGCCGGCGGCGTTGCTGGCCGGTGACGACGCCATCGAGAAGTACTTCGTGCTCAAGGACGCCGGTCAGAGCGAGGGACTGGAGTGGCTGGAGGCCGTGCCGAAGAGCAAGGACACCACCTTCGAGCGCATCCGCATGGGCTTCAGGGGCGAAGTCCTCGTGCAGATGCAACTCTTCGATCATTTCGGCCAGCGCACCACGCTCGTGCTGTCGCGCCTGGTGCGCAATCCCGCCATCGCCGCATCGCGCTTCAGCTTCACGCCGCCCAAGGGGGTGGATGTGATTGGAGAGTGAGGCGGGAGGACATGGTGCGAGCCGACGTACGTTGACATTTGCTGCGCTGTCGCTCGACGTGGGGCGCTGGTCTCGTTACTCTTGACGCATGCAAGACCTTTTTCAGGCCGATACCCCGGACGCGGCATCTGACTCGAATGCGCCGCTGGCCGAACGTTTGCGCCCGCATACGCTCGCCGACGTCGTCGGGCAGACGCATCTGCTCGGTCCGGGCAAGCCGCTGCGGCTCGCCTTCGATGCGGGCAAGCTGCATTCGATGATCCTGTGGGGGCCGCCGGGGGTGGGCAAGACCACGCTCGCGCGGCTGACGGCGCAGGCGTTCGGCGCGGATTTCATCGCCATTTCGGCGGTGCTCTCCGGGGTGAAGGACATTCGCGAAGCGGTCGAGCGGGCGCGCGCGAACCGCGCACGGGGGCGCGCCACCATCGTTTTCGTCGACGAGGTGCACCGCTTCAACAAGGCGCAGCAGGACGCCTTCCTGCCGCACGTCGAGGCGGGGCTGTTCACCTTCATCGGCGCCACCACCGAGAATCCCTCGTTCGAGGTCGTCGGCGCGTTGCTGTCGCGTGCGCAGGTCTACGTGCTGAAGCCGCTTAGCGCCGAGGAACTCGGCCAACTGATGGCGCGCGCGCTGACGGAACTGCCCGGGCTGAAGCTCACGCAGGGCGTCGGCCCGTTGCTGGCGGCCTGGGCGGATGGCGACGCGCGCAAACTCCTCAATTTGCTGGAGCAGCTCGATACCGCCGCGCGCACCGCGCAGGTAACGGAGGTCGATACGGCCTTCGTCGAGAACGCGCTGGCGCAATCGTTGCGGCGCTTCGACAAGGGCGGCGAAGCCTTCTACGACCAGATTTCCGCCTTGCACAAGAGCGTGCGCGGCAGCGATCCCGATGCCGCGCTCTATTGGCTGGTGCGCATGCTCGACGGCGGCGCAGACCCGCGTTATCTCGGCCGGCGCCTGATCCGCATGGCAAGCGAGGATATCGGTCTGGCCGACCCGCGTGCACTGGGGATTGCGCTCGACGCCGCCGCGACCTACGAGCGCCTCGGCTCACCCGAAGGCGAGCTCGCGCTTGCCGAAGCCTGCCTCTATCTGGCCTGCGCGCCGAAGAGCAACGCGGTCTACGTCGCCTACAACACCGCGCGCGCCTTCGTGCAGGCGCATCCCTCGAACGAAGTCCCGATCCACCTGCGCAACGCGCCGACCCGGCTGATGAAGGAGCTCGGTTATGGGCGCGCCTACCGCTACGCTCACGACGAGCCGGAGGCCTACGCGGCCGGCGAGCGCTACTTTCCCGAGGACGTCCCGGAACAGCGGTTCTATCAGCCGACACCGCGCGGGCTGGAAGCGCGGATCGCCGAGAAGCTGGCGCATCTGCGCAAGCTGGATGAGGACGCGGGGGAGAGGTGAGTCTGGGCGCAGAAACCAGGGCTTGCCAAAAGTACATAAATAGACTAATTTGTTTTAAACATCCTTAACGAGACTTTTCGTGTCCAAGCTTGCCGCCACCGTCCAGATTCCGTGCAAACCGGGGCCGCGCGAGATTTCGGCCGCCGGCCTGCGCGCCTTTTTCAATATCGCGCGTGACTGGCGACTCAGCACCGACGAGCAGATGATCCTGCTCGGCGCACCCGGGCGGTCCACGTTCTTCAAATGGAAAGCGGCGCCGGACAGTACCGAACTCAGGCGCGACACGCTCGAACGGCTGTCCTATATCCTGGGCATCTACAAGGCGCTGCAGATCCTGCTGCCCGACCCCGGCGCCGCCGACGCCTGGGTGAAGCAAGCCAATGCCGCGCCGCTCTTCGGTGGCGGAAGTGCGCTCGCCCGCATGCTGGGCGGCAACGTCGCCGACCTCCTCGTGGTGCGCCAGTATCTCGACGCCCAGCGGGGCGGCTGGGCGTGAGTTATCCGACCGCCGCGATACGATGGCGACCGGCCTGGCGCGTCATCCCGACGCGCTATCCCGCCGTCGGCCTGTTCGAGCGCGTCGCGCGTCAGGAGGATTTCGATGCGCTCTATGCCCTCGAAGCGATGACCAACGACCGCCTGCGCGACGAAGTCGGCGACATCAGCCTGGTTCCCGAGGAAGAGCGCCTGTTCGGCCCGGGCAGCACCTGCATCATGGCGGCGTTCACCCATCCCAATCCGCAGGGCAGCCGCTTCAGCGACGGCAGTTACGGCGTGTTCTATTGTGCGCGCACACGCGAGACGGCCATCGCCGAGACGCGCCATCATTCGGCCCGCTTCATGGCCGCGACGCGCGAGCCGCCGCTGCGCCTGCAAATGCGGCTCTACGCGGTGGAGGCGAAAGGCCGCGTCGCCGACCTGCGCAAGGCCGCGCTGGAAGATCCACGCGTCGTCGATCCCGTCAACTACGCACACACCCAGGCGATGGGCCGTATGCTGCGTGACGAAGGCACCCTCGGCATCGTCTATCCCTCGGTGCGTCACCGTGGGGGACAGTGTCTTGCCGCCTTGCGCCCCGCGCTGGTGAAGGACTGCCGGCACTCGGCCTACATGGAGTACCAGTGGGACGGGGAGGGGATCGTGGCGGTGTTCGAGGTGAGCCGGGTCATGTGACAGGTAGACGAACTGTCGTGGCAATCAGATCGGCGGGCGGTTTCCAGCGCCCCCCGCAGGAGCACCCGCAAGGGGCAGGCCGTGGTTGTAATGCCAATGAATTGGCAACAACCACGCCCGGCGCCTTTATGCCCTCCGGGTGCCCGCCGCGATTGGGGCGGTGAAATCATCACGGCATCGCGCCGGGGGCGACCCTCCTGCAACCGCGCGCCCCCTGTAGGAGCGGCGCCCTCGCCGCGATGGGGCGGTGGAATCATCACGGCATCGGGCCGGGGGCGGCCCTCTACAACAGCGCCCGGGCGCCTTCACGCCCTCCGGGTGCTCGCCGCGATCATTCGCGGGATAATATTTGATTGATCCTGAAACCGATGCCGTTCATGCGCCGTCTCGCCGCCTTTCTGTCCGTCGTATTGCTTGCAGCCTGCGCGACGCCACCCCCGACACCGGCGCCGCCACCCGAACCCGCGCCGACCGTCGTGCCTGCGCCCAAGCCGCCACCCAAGGTGGCGCTGGTGCTGGGTGGCGGCGCGGCGCGCGGTTTCGCGCACATCGGTGTGATCAAGGCGCTGGAGGCGCAGAGCATCGTGCCCGACATCGTGGTGGGCACCAGTGCCGGCTCGGTGGTGGGGGTTTTATATGCGGCGGGCCTGGACGGTTTCGCGCTGCAAAAGCTGGCGCTTGGCATGCAGGAAGACATGGTGACGGACTGGACGCTGCCGAATCGCGGTGTACTGAAAGGTGAAGCCCTGCAGGAGTTCATTAACCGGAACGTCAAGAATCAGCCGCTGCAGAAGCTGCGCCGGCCGGTGGGCGTGGTCGCCACCGATCTTCTCAGCGGCGAAATGATGTTGTTCCGTCGCGGCGACGCGGGCATCGCGGTGCGCGCATCCAGTGCCGTGCCGGGCGTGTTCCAGCCGGTCGAGATCAGCGGACGCGAGTATGTCGACGGTGGCTTGACCTCGCCGGTACCTGCCCAATCGGCACGTGCGATGGGGGCGGACTTCGTCATCGCGGTGGACATTTCCAGCGTCGGCCGGCGCGAGAAACTTTCCGGCACGCTGGATGTGCTGTTGCAGACGTTCGCGGTGATGGGGCAGGCGCTCAGCCGCCACGAACTTGAGAAGGCGGACGTGGTGATCCGGCCGAAAACGGCGGCGGTCAGCAGCACGAATTTCGAGGACCGGCATCTCGCCATTCTCGAAGGCGAGAAGGCCGCGGTGGCGGTGATGGCCGAGTTGAAGGCCAAGCTTGCCAAGGCGCAGGTGCGTTAACCCCGGATTATTCGGGTTAACGTGAAATTCGCACGGCGAGATGCGCGCCTCATTGGGAGCTGATATGGACATTCCGGAATTCAGGTTGCGCGGTGACCATGTCGCGCTGTGTGACCTCCTCAAGCTTGTCGGTATGGTCGACAGCGGGGGACAGGGCAAGGTCCTGATCGCCCGCGGCGCGGTCAGCGTCGATGGACGGCCGGAACTGCGCAAGACGGCAAAAATCCGGGCGAACCAGACTGTTGAGTGCGGGGGTCAGCGGGTTCGTGTGGTGGGGGGCTGAGCGGCGTGGCGCTCAGAGAAAACAGAAATAGAAACGCCCGTCGTCGAAGCTGACCGCCAGCCGCGCGCCGCGATTGAGCGCGTAGTCCCATGAGCCCTTGACGGCGCAGCCCTCGTGACATTCGCTCACGCCGGCGGGCGACTCGACATCGCGTTCGCGGTCGTACCAGCTCAGCAACATGGTGGTGTCGCCAAGCTGATGGTCGGCGATAGCGCTGGCGAGCTTCAGAGCGGCGTTGAAGTCGAGGCCGAGTTCGGCGGTGTCGAGGTGCAGGGTTTTCATGGTGCGGTATCCGCAAGTGCCTTCAAGGCGTAGAGCATGTCAAGCGCGGCTTTCGGCGTGAGGCTGTCGGGGTCGAGCTCACGTAACTGGTCGAGTGCGGGATGTTCCGGCACCGCGCTTGCCTGCGCCGCGGCGAACAGATCGCCCTGCGGCCCCGCCTGCAACTGCGCGTCTTCCAGCTCGCGCAAATGGCGGCGCGCGGCCGCGATCACCGGGCTTGGCACGCCGGCCAGGCGCGCCACCTGGATGCCGTAGCTCTGCGACGCAGGACCGTCCTCGACGGCGTGCAGGAACACCAGATCGGCGCCGTGTTCCTTGGCATCGAGGTGCACGTTGGCGAGCTGGCGGAACTCCTGCGCCAGTTGGGTGAGCTCGAAATAATGCGTGGCAAACAGCGTGAACGCGCGCGTCGCGCTGACCAGATGGCGCGCCACCGCCCACGCCAGCGCGAGGCCGTCGAAAGTGGACGTGCCGCGCCCGATCTCGTCGAGCAGCACCAGGCTTTTCGCGCTGGCATTGTGCAGGATGTGTGCGGTCTCGGTCATTTCCACCATGAAGGTGGAGCGTCCGCCGGCAAGGTCGTCGGACGCCCCGATGCGGGTGAATATCTGGTCGATGTCGCCGAGCCGCGCCGAAGTCGCCGGCAGCCACAGGCCGCAGCAGCCGAGCAGCGCAATGAGCGCGACCTGGCGCATGTAGGTCGACTTGCCGCCCATGTTGGGGCCGGTGATCAGCAACATCTGGCGCGTGCGGCTCAACTGCGTGTCGTTGGCGATGAAGTGGTCGACCTGCGCCTCGACCACCGGATGGCGTCCGCCACGGATGACGATGCCGGGTTCGCTCACATATTCGGGCGGGCACAGGCGCAGCGTGGCGGCGCGCTCGGCCTGGCTCGCCAGCACGTCGGTCTCGGCGAGCGCGGCGGCGATGGAGAGCAGTTGCGGGACGTGTGGCGTGAGCGTGTCGAGCAGCGCCTCGAACAGCGCCTTCTCGCGTGCCAGCGCGCGTTCCTGTGCGGACAGGGCGCGGTCCTCGAAGGCCTTGAGCTCGGGCGTGATGTAGCGTTCGGCGTTCTTCAGGGTCTGGCGGCGACGGTAGTCGTCCGGCACCTTGTCGGCCTGCGCCCGGCTCACCTCGATGTAGAAACCGTGCACCTTGTTGTATTCGACCTTGAGGGTGCTGATTCCGGAGCGCCCACGCTCGCGCGTTTCCAGTTCCAGCAAAAAAGCCCCGGCATCGCGCGTCAAGGCGCGCAGTTCGTCGAGTTCGGCGTCAAAGCCGTCGGCGATGACGCCGCCCTCGCGCAGCACCGTGGCCGGTTCCGCCAGGACAGCGCGCGCAAGCACGGCGTGCAGGTCGGGGCGTGCGACGAGCGCAGCCTTGAGCGCACCCAGCCGTTCTGCCTCGTCGGGCAGCAGTGCGGCGAATTCGGGCAACAGCGCGAGCGTGTCACGCAGCCCGGAAAGATCGCGCGGACGCGCGCTCCTCAGCGCAATGCGTCCACCGATGCGCTCGACGTCGGCGCAGCCCTTGAGGGTGCGGGTGAGGGCGGCGACGGTGCCGGGGCGCTCGGCCAGCGCGCCGATGGCGTCGCGCCGCTGCGTGAGGATTTCGCGGTCGCGCAGGGGATGGTGCAGCCAGTGCCGCAACAGGCGCGTGCCCATGCCGGTGGCGGTGGTGTCGAGCACGCTCAGCAGCGTCGGCGAGGCCTCGCCGCGCAGCGTTTCGGTGAGCTCCAGATTGCGCCGCGTGGCGGCGTCGAGCTGGACGAATTCGCCGTCGCGCTCGGCGTGGATCGCCTGCAGGTGGGGCAGGGCGGTGCGTTGGGTGACCTGGATATAGTCGAGCAGCGCGCCGGCCGCGGCAATGGCCTGCGTCAGGTCGGCCACGCCGAAGCCGGCAAGATCGCGGCTGCCGAACTGCTGCGCCAGACGCTTGTGCGCGCCCACCGCGTCGAACTGCCACGGCGCGAGATGGCGCACCGCGCACGGCGCGGCGAATTCGAAGCCGTCCGGCGCGAGAATCTCCGCCGGACGCACGCGCGCGAGCAAGGCGGGCAGGGCGGACGGCGCGATCTCGCCGACCTGGAAACGCCCCGCGGCAAGATTGAGCCAGGCCACCCCCAGCGTGTCGTCCGCCGTCGCAATCGCCATGATCAGCGTGTCGCGCGTTTCGTCCAGCAGGCCCGAATCGGTCAGCGTTCCCGGCGTGACGATGCGCGTGACCTGGCGCTCGACCGGCCCTTTCGACGTCGCCGGATCGCCCACCTGCTCGGCGATCACCACCGACTCGCCCAGCTTCAGCAGGCGCGCGAGATACTGCTCGGCGCTGTGATACGGCACCCCGGCCATCCGGATCGGCGCGCCGGCCGACGTGCCGCGCGTGGTGAGCGTGATGTTCAGGAGCCGCGCTGCCTTCTCCGCGTCATCGAAGAACAGCTCGTAGAAATCGCCCATGCGGTAGAACAGCAGCATGTCGGGATGCTGCGCCTTGATGCCCAGGTACTGCTGCATCATGGGCGTGTGCTTGTCTATTGCCTTATTCAGCAAAGTGTCGTCCAATCGAAAAAAAAGCTTCTACCGGTTTTTTTACGTACAGGCAATCGCGCGCAGGGCTGGAATCCGTGTCGTTCATTGATTTGATGCAACAGCGAAACGCAAGGATATCTTGATCGACACGCACTCCCAACCGGACGAGTACGCTCCGTGTCGCGCCTGTGCCGTCGTCCGCAGGCTGGCGGGAGCGCTGCTCGTCGCGGCGACGGCGCTGTTCTGTGCCGTGGCCTGGATGAAACCGGGTACCTTGCATGCGCAACTGCCTGTAACGTCCGGAATCGGGTTCAATACTTCCGTGGCGCTGTTGCTGGCGGGCCTGGCCTTGCTCCTGCCGCGCACCCGCGTATTCCTGGGTGGACTCGTCGCGGCGATCGGCGCGGCGGTCCTCGCGCAGTACGTTCTTGCTTGGGTGCCCTCCGACGGGCCGTGGCGTCTTCTCATCAATGTCGACCGAAGCACGGCGCTGTGGCCGGGGCGCATGGCGCCCCTTACGACATTTTCCCTGTTGTGCGCGGGTCTGGCGCTGATGCGTCTGGAGCGGGCACGCAGCATTGTCCAGCAGGTTCTGCTGCAGGCCGCGCCCGGCCTGATGCTGGCCGCGGCGGTCGGCGGTCTTCTCAATTACAGCCTGGAAGGATTGCTGTTCGCGGCGACCCTGGATCGCTATGCTGTGATGAGGCCGCCGACCATGGTCGCGCTGTGCGTGTTCGTCGCCGGTTATGTCGCGGCACTTGTTGAAACGTCCTGGTTTCGCCGCTTCTATACCGCGCGCACCGATCGCCAGGTGCTGGCGATCGGTCTTGCCGGTGGCATCGCGGCCCTGCTCCTGGCGGGTGCGGCATCCATCGCCCTCCTCGGCCGGCAGGTGCAGCAGACCGTCGAGGAGGAACTCGCGCGCTCGGTGCGGGGCCAGGCGGCGATGCTGCCGCTGGCGATCTCGACCACCTTGCACAGCATGCGCGCGCGCGGCGGGGGTGCTGCCGCACGAAGCAGACTCGCCCGCCATGCTGGGCGCCATGGCCGGTACCGCGTGGCTGGAACATCCCGATGGATCGCACCGCGGATCCACCGGCCAGCCGGCAGCGGCGTCGCGGCTTCGCCTGCCACTGCCCGACACCCCCGACGCGTGGCTGACCTGGAATCGCGGCTGGATGCTGGAAGTGCGCTTTCCGGCGGCGCAGGGGCGGGGGAGCGTGGTGGTGCAGGAACCGCTGGTGAGATTCCAGGGCTTCCTGGAGGATGGCGCAAACGGCGCGGCAGGTGGCGTCGAGACGTACGTGTGCAGCCGCGCGGACGGCGAGCACATGACCTGTCTGCCATCGGGTTCGATGCGGGGTCCTTTCCGCGCGCGCCTGGATGGCAGGGAGGCATCCATCTCGACGCAATATGCCCTGGAATCGCATCACGGCATCGTGGTCGCACCCGATCACCGTGGCGCGATGGTGGTGGCCGCGTATGCGCCGGTACCGGAACTGGGTTTTGGCCTGGTGCGCGAGATGGACGCGGAAAGGATATACGGGACGATACGCAGCGCGATATGGCGGACGATCGCCATCATTGCGATCATCGGCGCGATCGCGGCCCTGCTGATCTATTTGCGTGCGCGCTCGGCCGTGTGTCTTGCCGTCGAAAGGGGACGACAGTTGCAGGGGGTGCTGGGAGCATTGCCGGTCGGGGTGTGGATCGCCGACGCGGCCGGGCGCATCGTGCTCGACAACCCTGCCGCGCGCCGCATCTGGGGTGGCGCGCAGCGGCACCATGCGGGGCAGTGCGACACATGCAGAGGGTGGTGGCACGACACGGGCGACGCGCTCGACACGCACGACTGGCCGCTCGCGCGTGCCATTGCGCAGGGCGAAACCGTGCTGGATGCGATCATCGACATCGAATGTAGCGACGGCAACCGCAGGACGATCAGCCATTCCGCGGCACCACTTCATGACGACAGACATGTCCTGGCTGGCGCCGTCGCGGTGTGCAAGGACGTTACGAAGCAGATGCAGGCGGACGCGCAGATCCGCCGCCTGGAGCGCGAGTTTCACGGTCTGGCCGAGAATCTGCCCGATGTCGTGTCCCGCTTCGACCGGGACTTGCGTCGTGTCTATGTCAACCCTGCCATCGAACAGGCCACCGGCATGCCACGCGAGTTCATGCTGGGCAAGACGCATGCCGAACTCGGGATTCCGGGCGAGCTGGCGGAAATATGGACCAACGCGCTGCGGCGGGTGCTGTTCACTGGCGAGCCGGACGTGTTCGAGTTTGCCGCCGCCACGAAGAACGGGATCGTCAAGTACTTCCACGTGAGAGCCGTTCCCGAGCGCAACGCAAGCGGCACGATCGAATCGATCCTGAGCATCGGGCATGACATCACCGCTCTGAAAGGAGCGGAAGCGGTCTTGCGCGAGAATGAGGAACGGCTGAACCGGATCACCTCCAACGTGCCGGGCATGGTGTTCCAGTGTTTCCAGCATGCCGGCGACGGCACCCTGCATTTTTCCTACGTCAGCAGCGGCGCAAAGTGGCTACTGGGGCTGGATGCTGCGGACATCCTGGGTGGGGGGCATGCGCCGAGCGATTTCATCGCTCCGGACGATGTCTCCGCCTTCCAGGAAAGCCTGCGACAGTCGCGCGAAACGCTTTCATTGTGGAACTGGGAAGGGCGCATCGTCGCCGGCGACGGCACCGTGAAGTGGATCAACCTGCGCGCGACCCCACGCCGCAACGGCGCCGACGCCTGCACGTGGGACGGTGTCGCGATCAATATCACCGAGAGCAAGGCAAGCGAGGAAAAACTCGTCAGCTCGCAAAACCTGTTGCGCGACCTGTCCGCACACCTTGAAAGTGTGCGCGAAGAGGAGCGCAAGCGGATCGCACGCGAAATCCATGACGAACTCGGACAGACGCTCACCGCGCTGCGAATGGATGTCTCGCTGGCGCGCCTCGCTTTTGGCGAATCCGATCCGAAGCTGTTGGCGCAATTGCAGTCGATGACCGAACTGGTGGACCGTACCATCAGCACTGTGCGGCATGTCACATCGAGCCTGCGTCCCGGTGCGCTCGACCTTGGCATCGTGGCCGCGCTGGAATGGCTGGTGGAGGAATTCATCGACCATGCGGGCATTCCCTGCGAGCTGATACTGGGAGATGGCGACATCAATCTGGACGAATTGACCGCAACCGCGATTTTCCGCATTGTCCAGGAGTCGCTGACCAATATTGCGCGCCATGCCGAGGCGACCCAGGTCGAGATCACCGTGACGCGAAATCCTGGCGAACTGTGTTTCGAGGTGCGCGATAACGGCAAGGGATTCGACGGGAATGCCGTGGCGGGTGCGAAATCGTTTGGCCTGGTTGGCATGCGCGAGCGGATGGCGATGCTGAATGGCAGGTTTGAACTCGACAGCGAGCCGGGACGCGGCACGCGCATTTGCGTCTGCGTGCCGGTGGCGTGAACGGATCATCGCGGCGCCGCTTCTGCACGGGGCGCGGTGCTGTAGGGAGGGTCGCCCTCGGCCCGATGGGGTGATGGTTCCATCGCCCGAATCGCGGCGGGGCGCCATTGTTGCAGGAGGGCCGCCCCGGCCCGACAGACTATCGGATAATCGGCACCTATGACCAGACTCATCATCGTCGACGACCATGCCATCGTGCGCCATGGACTCAGGCAGATTCTCGCGCTTGCGCCCGACCTCGATGTCGCCGGCGAGGCCGGTGGCGGCGAGGAACTCCAGACAGTGCTCACGCAAACCGAGTGCGACCTGGTACTGCTGGACATGAACATGCCGGGGCTGGCGGGCGTCGATCTGATCAAGTGGATTCACGACACGTATCCGCGTGTCTCGATTCTGGTGTTGAGCATGCATGCCGAGAGACAGATTGCCAGCCGCGCACTCAAGGCGGGCGCGCGCGGCTATCTGACCAAGGACAGCGAGCCGGAAATTCTGATCGGTGCCATACGCAAGGTCGCGCACGGCGGCAAGTTCATCGATGCAGCGCTGGTCGAAACGCTCGTGTTCGATCACGATGCGGCTGGCAATGCGCCGCACGAATCCCTGTCCGAACGGGAGCTTCAGGTCTTTCTGCTGTTCGCTTCGGGCAAGACGGTCAGCGAGATTGCGAATGAGCTGTTCCTCAGCATCAAGACCGTCAGCACCCACAAGTTCCGTCTCATGCGGAAGATGAATTTCCAGACATCGACCGACCTGGTCCGCTACGCCATCCGTCATCGACTGATCGACGGCTGAGATTCCGGTCTTCGCATCGCGCCCCTTCGGGTTTTTGTCGCGAATCCTCCAACAGACCGCAGGGCGGGCTTCGGCCCGACATGCCGGGTGGAAACCCGACCGGGCTGTCTGCGTGGCCTCGTCGGTCGGGCTTCAGCCCGACTGGACCTCAACCGACCGTTGCGCCGGGTTGAAACCCGACCTACAACCCGTTGATCTGTCGCGCATGGCTGTTCCAACCGGTTTTTCGGGATGACAGCAGCAACAGAGTAGGAAACGTCCTACATCGCCGTCGGCGGATGCCGACTCAAAAGCAGATTCAGCCGACTTCAGTTCCTGCGTGCCGTTTTCGATACTCAGGTTGAGGCTGCGCGCCTGCCTGACGGCCTGCCGGATGCAACGTGGGAGGGAAAAGAATGAGACTACTGCTGATCGAGCCGTCGGATCTTCTGCGCGAGCGCCTGGCAGCGATGCTGGCAGGCCTGGGTTGTGCAGAGATTATCGAGGCGACTTCGGTCGAGGAGGCTGCCCAGTTCATTCTGATGCTGCGTCCCGAGATCGTGATCGTGGATGCCGGTTTGCCCGATCGGGGCGCGCTCGACGCGCTTGCCTGGGCAAGGGAGAAATGTCCGGCGGCGTGTCTGGTGGTGGTGAGCGTCCATTGCGCGGAGCCCTACAGGAAGCGCTGGCTGCAGGCAGGGGCGGACGATTTTTTCGATCTCTCCGCGCAGATCGATGGTCTGGTGAAGCGGGTGCGGCACTGTTGCCGGACGCAGTTCTGCTCGGCGCTCTGACATGACTGCCGGCAATGGGGCTAACGAATGGGGTTCAGTGCGAATGAGGGCATGGCGACAGACATGACGACCGCTTTTTCTGGAATGGAACTCGTGTCGCTGGGGATGCTGCTGTTCTCCTGCGGCATTGCGGCCGGGTGGCTGGCGCATCGCTTCCGGGCATCCCGCCGCTCCGTGGCCGATGCAGTACCGTACGCGGCAAGCGCGACCGTGGGCGGCAACCGCATCCCGAATCTCGACAGCGTGTGCACCAGCGTACTGCCCATCTGGGGAAAACAGATCGAGGCAGGGCGCGCGCAGACCGAGGACGCGGTCACGGCGCTTGCGGTTCGCTTCTCCGGGCTGGTGGAAAAGCTGGGTGAGGCGGTGTCCGCGTCGCAACTGGCGGCGAGCGGGAACGGCACGGGACAGGGGCAGGATGGCCTCGTCGAGCTGCTTGAAGCCAGCCAGCACGATCTCGGACGGATCATCGAGTCGCTGCGCGAATCCACCCTCGCCAAGCAGGCCCTGATGCAGGAAATCGACCGGCTGGCCATGTTCACCGGCGAACTGAAAAAGATGGCCGCCGAGGTGGGCAGCATCGCGATGCAGACCAACCTCCTCGCGCTCAACGCCGCAATCGAGGCGGCGCGGGCCGGCGAGGCGGGACGCGGCTTTGCCGTGGTCGCCGATGAGGTACGCCGGCTTTCCTCCATGTCGGCGGAGACCGGCAAGAGAATCAGTCTGGGTGCGGAAGAAATCAGCGCCGCGATCGCATCCACCGTAACCGCTTCAGAGCAGTCGGTCACGCGCGACACGCAGTCGGTCACGCATTCCGAGGCGGTCATCAACGAGGTGATCGAGCGCTTTCACGGCGCGGCGAGCCGCCTGACGGATTCCTCCAGGATTCTCAACGAGGCCAGCCTGGGAATTCGCGACGAGATTTCCGATGTGCTGGTGTCCTTGCAGTTCCAGGACCGCGTGAGCCAGATTCTCGCGCATATCCGTGACGATATCGCGAAGTTCGAAATGCAGGTTGACGCGTGCCTGTCGGGCGGCCAGTGCACAGCCATCGACACCGAAGCCTGGCTGGCCGAAATGGAGAAAACCTACACGACGACGGAACAGCGGGAGACGCACAGCGGCGCAAGCCTCACGCAGTTGGCCGCACCGGCGGAAATCACCTTCTTCTAGGAGCAAGCAATGGCAAAGACCATCATGGTTGTCGACGATTCGGCTTCGCTGCGGCAGGTCGTGGGTATCGCCCTCAAGGGCGCCGGATACGACGTTCTCGAGGCCTGCGACGGCAGGGACGCGCTGTCCAAGATCAACGGACAGAAGATCCACCTCATCATCAGCGATGTGAACATGCCGAACATGGACGGCATCAGCTTCGTGAAAGAGGTGAAGAAGATGGCGAACTACCGGTTCACACCCATCATCATGCTCACCACCGAATCGCAGGAAGCGAAAAAGCAGGAGGGCCAGGCGGCGGGTGCCAAGGCCTGGGTGGTCAAGCCCTTCCAGCCGGCCCAGATGCTGGCTGCGGTGTCCAAGTTGATCATGCCCTGAGCGGCGCACATGGAGACCACCATGCACATCAGCGCGCGGCACGAAGACGGCACCTGCAGGCTGCGGGTCGAGGGCGAATTCACCATCTACAACGCCCTGCAGATCAGGGATGGGCTGCTGGAACATCTGGTTTCCAGTGACGGGATCGAAGTCGATCTGGGCGGCGTCACCGAGATGGACACCGCCGGATTCCAGCTTCTGCTGGCGGCGAAACGGGAAGGCGCCCGCCTGGGCAAGGCCGTACGTTACGTGTCCCACAGCCAGGCCGCGCTGGAAGTCATCGACCTCTACGACATGGCGGCGCAATTCGGGGATCCGTTGCTGATCTCCGCACGCCGATAACCCCCGGATAGCGAGGAGACGAGCGTGAGCATGGATCAGGCCTTGCAGACCTACATCGAGGAAAGCCACGGGCTGCTCGAGGAAATGGAGACCATCCTTCTGCGACTGGAAAGCGAGCCGCAGGACGATGAAACCGTCAACGCCATGTTCCGGGCGGCGCACACGATCAAAGGGTCGGCGGGTCTGTTCGGGCTCGATGCGATCGTGGCGTTCACCCATGTCGTGGAAAACGTTCTCGAGGCCGTACGTGACGGCACGCTGGCGGTCACTGGCGAGCTGGTCGAGCTGCTGCTCAAATGCCGCGACCACATCGGGCTGCTGATCACGGTCGTGGCGGAATCCGGCGCGGCACTCGACGCGGCGCAGTCCGCCGCGGGCGAGGCGCTGGTCGCACGGCTGCGCGTCTTTATGGGTGGTGCGCCGATGGGTGACGCCGGCTTGCCGGCCGTGCACGAATGTCAGGTGGCCACGACTGGCGGCGGCCTGCTCGAGGGGGATTACTGGCATCTGTCGATCGCCTTCGGGCGCGACGTCCTGAGAAACGGCATGGACCCCATCTCGTTCATCCGCTATCTCTCCACCATTGGTGACATCGTCTCGCTCAACATCGACGATGGCGACTTGCCGGAACTGGACACAATGGATCCGGAAGCCTGCTATCTGACGTATTCGCTGGACTTCAAGAGCGAAGCGAACAAGCAGACCATCGAAGACGTCTTCGAATTCGTGCGTGACGACTGCAGGCTGCGCATCTTCCCGCCACCGAGCCATCTCGCCACCTTCGTCGACCGGATCGAGCACGCGAGCGGCAATACCGACATGCTTGGCCAGTTGCTGATGGAGGCCGGCGTTCTCACCGAATACGAGCTGGAAAGTGCACTGCGTGCGCAGGACAGCATGAAAGCGGCAGGGGGCGAAGCACAGCCGCCCATCGGTGAGGTGCTGGTCAAGGAAGGCGTGGTGCAGAAGGAGGTGGTCGACGTGGCGCTGGAGAAACAGCGCCAGATCCGCGACCACAAGGCGCAGGAAGCCCGCTTCGTGCGCGTGAGCGCGGAAAAGCTCGACGAACTTATCAACCTCGTCGGCGAGCTCGTCATTGCCGGTGCCGGTGCCTCCCTGCTCGCGCGACGCTCCGGCGACGCGGCGCTGCACGAGGCGAATTCCGCCGTGTCCAACCTGGTCGAGGAAATCCGCGACGGTGCGCTCAAGTTGCGCATGGTGGAGATCGGCGAGACCTTCAACCGGTTCCAGCGTGTGGTGCGCGACATGAGCCGGGAGCTGGGCAAGGATATCGGCCTGGAAATCAGCGGTGCGGATACCGAGCTTGACAAGATGGTCGTCGAAAAGATCGGCGATCCCCTCATGCATCTCGTGCGCAATGCGATGGATCACGGCATCGAGTCCGTGGACGCGCGCGTCGCTGCCGGCAAGCCCGCGAAGGGCAGCTTGCGCCTGAACGCCTATCACGACTCGGGCAGCATCGTGATCGAGGTCGCGGACGACGGTGGTGGCCTGAAAAAGGAAAGGATCCTGCGCAAAGCGATCGAGCGCGGCATCGTCGCCAGCGGCCAGAGCCTGTCGGACAGCGAGATCTTCAATCTCGTCTTCGAGGCCGGATTCTCCACTGCGGAACAGATCTCCAATCTTTCGGGCCGCGGCGTCGGCATGGACGTGGTCAAGCGCAACATCCAGGCGCTACGGGGAAGCGTGGACATCGAAAGCACGGAGGGGCAGGGCACGACGGTGCGCATCCGGCTGCCGCTCACGCTCGCCATTATCGACGGTTTCCTCGTCGGCGTCGGCAAATCGTCCTTCGTGGTGCCGCTCGACATGGTGCTGGAATGCATCGAACTGTCCGAGGCGGACAGGCAGCTCGCGGCGACGCGCAACTACGTCAACCTGCGCGGCGAAGTGCTGCCTTTCGTGCGTCTGCGCGACGAGTTCGAGATCAAGGCCGTGCCGGCCAAGCGCGAAAACATCGTGGTGGTGCAGTACGGCGGGCAGAAGGCGGGGTTCGTGGTGGACGAACTGCTGGGCGAGTTCCAGAC
>JACDJA010001196.1_pt1 | contig 22671 bp, 21 predicted proteins | sample 7449241 | NCBI WGS metagenome assembly JACDJA01 (sample SAMN14253289, study PRJNA609438) | sludge metagenome | isolation source: initial anaerobic sludge | collected 2018-12-20 | reverse complement strand
CTTTGATTAGAAAAATGGCGTTCAATTTGTTGAGACAAAACAAATCTAAAAAATGTGGTGCCAAGACAAAAAGAATGCTTTGTGGTATGGATACCAATTTCTTGTTGGAGGTGCTTAATTCTTGACTTTGCGATTGCCCTGTTTGGAAGGCGTAATTCAAAGTTTTTTTTTCCGAATTTTGCTATACTTAATAAATGCGATCGAATCAAACCGATTGGGACGAGTGGGCTCAATACTTGCAACAAAAAAACCTGTTAGGTATCGCTCGTTTTGTTTTAGATGCTGCTGGACCATTTAGGATTCTTGCAGCGCAATCCCTTTTATTATCAAAGCCTTTTGTTAACATCCCATTTATTGAGAATTTCGCCAAAATTTTGGAGGACGAACAAGCAACTAAGGATTTTAATAAATTCTTGAGCGAAAAAGGACATAATGAATAATTCATTACTAATAATTTTTTTACTCCTCTTAATCTTTATTATCATCGTGGGAATTGGTCTATTCTTTTCACCTTTAAAAAACCGCGTTTCATTTAAAAATTTGTTCGCTATAACTCATCTGAAGAAATCAATTAGTTATTCCGTTGAAGATGGAAAAGGGGTTCACCTATCCATTGGAAAATCTGATCTTGCTAATATGCATGGTGCTGCTTCTTTCATTGGTTTAGAAACCACGAAAAAAATTCTTACACAAAGCGCATTAAGCGACAATCCGCCTACAATCACCACTGGAAGTGGTGAAATTGCATTGTTGACGCAAACAGCTATCGCTGATTCTTTCATCAATAAATCAAAAATTAATCCCACAGCTTTACCGAATGCATATTTATCAGGTCCAACAAATTTAAGTTATATTGCAGGAGCAATCCCACTTGCAGCACAAGACAATCTGTCTTCCCAGGTAATAGTTGGCAATCTTGGATCCGAAATTGGATTGATCCTTCATGAGAGCAATAGAAAAAATCATTTTTCGTTATCAGCCACTGATGATCTGGAAGGGCAAGCTGTCAGCTACGTTTACTCTACAGAAGCCATAATTGGAGATCAAATATACACCTTGCCCAATCAAATGGATAAAGAACCCAACCATTCAATTCCTATTATTATTCAGGACTTGTTGCGTTGGGTTATCATAGCGACAATTCTAATTCTAGTTCTACTAAAATTAACAGGTATCGCATGAAAAAAAATGTGTTCATTTTCATTTCAATGTTATCTGGCTCCATAATTCTTCTAGGACTATTATTCCCTGAATCAATATTCAATCCTTTCAAACAAGAATTACTCAATTGGACAATAATCATAAGTTCAATCAGTATGATTATTGCAATTTTTGGTCTCTTCACTCTTCATTGGAAAAAAATCTTTTCAGGAAAAAATTCTGACTATTCCAGTGTATTTTTTATCATTGGCTTCCTAATTGTTTTTCTTACAGGGTTATTTGGGCAACTCACAAATAAATTCTTTCTCAATATGAGTAAAACAGTTCTTATCTCAGTTGAATCAAGCTTATTAGCCGTGCTTGCCATCACGTTGGCTTTTGCCAGTTATAGGTTATTTCGCGAAAAACATGATTTTTTTGCTATTGTTTTTGGCGTGTCTACAATTCTATTTTTATTGTTGTTTAGTGGGATTCTTTCTTCTGGTGAAAATTCCCCTTTCCTTAAAGCAATCATTTCTGCTTTCAATTCCTTACCAACAAGTGGTGCTACAGGGATAATGATTGGAATTGCTATTGGCGCTATTGTAACCAGTTTACGTGCTTTACTAGGATTCATTCATCCCTTTGATAGGTAACCATGGAAGAGTCCATAATTTGTCCAAAATGTCAAACTAAGAATCCAAAAACAACTGGATATTGTTTGAATTGTGGTTACTCTTTTGAACCTTCAGATTTTGATAATACGTCATCCGAATCCTCGGAGAATTGGCTTGATTCATTAAGAAAAACAGGAGAATTAAAAGAATCAAACTCCAAACTTGAAGAAGGAGAAATCGATTTTAATGGAAAGGAAAGCGATTCTGATTCAATCCCTGATTGGTTAAAAAGAATTCAAGAATTCAGTGACACAGATAATGAAATACAGACTCAAGATTCTACTGAATCACCATCCAAAGAAAATGATGATGAAGTAGTAACTGCAAAAGAACCTGGTCACAAAGACAAAGAAGTTGATTATCAATGGTTAGATGATTTTCGAAATACAAGCGAGTTACAGGATAAATTGGAATCCGAGGATCAATCCTTATCTTCAGAACAGATCAACATAGAGGAAGGTGACTCGCAACAACCTTTGTTATCCATCAATGAAATTAAAGAGGATTGGCAAAAGGAATTTCCTTCCCTGACTGAAAATTCAGATGATGAAGAAATTTCCCCAGCAGAGGATTTACCAGACTGGTTAAAAAGTGATCTTAATGATACTGATGCGTCTGAGGAAATTCCTGATAAGAGTAGCCCTTCCTCGCTATCTTCTCAACCAGAAGAGCTATCAGATATTGAGGAACCGCCAGAAGAGCCTAATGAATTGCCAACCTGGTTATCAAACCGGGAAGAACACCAAATAGAAGACTTAGAAAAGAATGCAAAAAAAGATACCTCCATTCCTAGATGGTTACAGGATATTAACACAAGCGAAAAAACTTTCAATTCAATAAATGGACGTGAGGAATCATCGGAAGAACTGGAAGATAATGAAAATGTCCTTGATTCTGAATTATTATTCAATAAATTAGAAATTAAAATCGAACCGGATACTAAAAATATCGAAGATGAAAAGTCTGATCTTTTTCTCCATGATTCTGAAGAACAACCCGCTGAACACAAATTAGAATCCACCTCCCCGGCTTTCATTTTTTCTGAAAATGATCAAATTTCAGAAAAACCTTTTTTGGACAATGAAGATTCATCGTTGTGGGAACTTAAAGAATTTAACAACGAAAATCAAAAAGAGGCTTTTCAAAATGAATTATTCGGAAAAACAGATGAAGAAGAAACTGGTTCTCAGACCCCCAATAGTCCATTTACATTCGATGATATTCCCGAATGGTTAGATAAAGTAGACCTCAATTATTCCGAAATTAATCCCGAGGTTCTTTCAGGAACGGAAGATGAACAAACCGAAGAAATAACTGAACCAGAAACAACTACTTCGGATGAAATCTCGAAAGCAAATCTCCCTGAATGGCTAAAAGCCATTCGACCAATAGAAGTAGTAACACCGGATGTATCAAAAATTAAATCCTCTAAAAAAATAGAAAATACAGGCCCATTAGCTGGATTTAGAGGTGTTTTATCAACAGAAAATGTTACCGATGCTTATACACCGCCACCGTCCTATTCCGTTAATGTAAATATTTCGGATAAGCAAAGATTGCACATAAAACTGTTAGAAGAAATTATTTCCCCAACTAACATCGAAAAATCAAAAACACACGATAAAAAAACCTCCTCATTATTGTCAATTTTCATCCCAGTGGTTTTCTTAGCTATTATGATTTTTTCATTATTTCTGGAATCTAAAACCTTAAATGTTCCTGTTAATTTCCCAGCTGAAACTGTTCGGTTCCACAATCTGATAACCGGTTACTTGAATCAGAACCAGGATTCGGGCAACATATTATTGATCACTGAAGTGGATTCAAGTGCTTACCCGGAAGTCAACTTAATTTCAGCAAGTGTGTTGGAAAATATCTTCTTGAATAATCATTGGGTAACAACAATTTCGACAAACCCAAACGGAGTGCTTGTTTCAGATAATATTTTGAATAATGCAAGCTTGAAAGTCCCAGCTTACAATTTTTCAGAAAGAGTAATAAATTTGGGATATTTACCAGGAAATTATTTGGGTATTCAGTCCTTTCTTGCCAACCCACAAAACACGGCTCCTTATGATATTAATAAGCATAAAGTTTGGTCAGAAACACATCTTTCAAATCTGAAATCCATAGCTGATTTTGATCTATTCATTCTGATTACTGATAACACAGATAATGCTAAATTATGGATTGAACAAATCGAATTAATGCATCCAGAAATTGGTTTTATCGTAATTTCAACAACCCAATCTACACCATTGTTAAAACCATATATAAACTCCAACCAAATTGATGGTATGCTGGGCGGAATAACCGGTGGCTTTGCGTTCAGCTTGTTGGATAAATCTGACACAACTGAATTTAATCGTTATTGGAATATGAGCCAAATTTCTGTATCAGTAATCATAATGTTTTTGTTATTAGGCACTGCCGTGACAATTATTTCAAAAATGAAACAATTTATCCCAAATAAGAAGAAGAAGTAATGGAAAATCAATTTTTTTGGTTATTTTTTAGTTTTATATTAACAATTATGGTTTTTAGCTACATTTTCGGTGATAATCCATTGTTTCGAATTGCAACATACTTTTTCATTGGGGTCACCTCAGCCTATGTGCTAATCCTTCTTATTTACCAGGTAATCATTCCAAAATTATTTGCCCCCCTGTTAGCTTCAAATAACAACCAATTGTTTTTAAATCTAATTCCGCTGTTTTTATCAATCCTTTTACTATTCAAATTATTCGACAAAAGGAACCGAATTGGGAACATTCCTCTAGCAATTTTAGTAGGAAGTGGGTCAGCCATTATTCTAAGCAGTGCATTTATGGGAACATTGGTTCCGATGATTGATATGGTTAGCGACTCATTTTCTATATCAACCATTAGTGGGACTAAATTTTTTGGTGGATTATTTATGGTATTAGGTGTTGTTTCAACACTTCTATTTTTTCAACAATCCAAAATATCAGATGCTTCAATTAAGTCAGAGGGATCAAAGTTTTTCACTATCTTAAATTACTTTGGAAAGTTTTTTATTGGTGTAACATTGGGATCAATTTTTGCAGGGGTAATCATTTCCACCTCAATTGCATTAATTGAACGACTGAGTTTCATCTTCTCATTCATTTACAATATCGTAATTAGGTAAAACATGAGCGAATCTATAATAAACGCATCCGTCTTAGGAATAAAAATCGACACCCAGACAACAAGATTATTCTTGTTCGATATTGTTGATGGAAAATATGCATTACTAGCAACCAGTGAAGCAGTTTCAACCCACTCAGCACCATATTTTGATATACGAGAAGGATTATTCAAATCTATAGACCATCTCCAATCAGTTACTGGAAGATATTTAGTAGATGATGATATGAATTTAATCATTCCCAGCATGGAAGATGGGAATGGCATCGATATGATTTCAATCTCATATGGTTTTTTAGATGAATTATCCATTATTCCAGCTGGACTACTTGAAGAGGTTTCAATTACAAGCAATCAGAATCTATTGCAATTGACTCATCTTGCAGTTAAGGACTCTATAAGGCTCGATGACTCAAAACCATTAGAGGAAATATTTACATCTATTCACAACAACCATCCCAATATGTTTTTACTCTCTGGTGGTACCTTTAATGGTGCAGTAAAATCAGTCGCAAGGCTTTTAGAAATTATTCTATTTTGCACGAAACATTTGAATCCAAAAGAAAAACCCGAGATTATCTATGCTGGAAATTCAAGATTAATTCAAAAATTAGAAGAATTTAAAGTTGAAAATCAATTAAAAATCTACACAACTGAGAATCTGCGACCATCACTAGAAGTAGAAAATTTATTGCCAGCATTAAATTGCATGAATAAAGTCACTAATAAACTTCTGACAAAAAGAATTCCTGGTCTTGATTTTATTTTTGATCACTGCGTTACCCAGCCAATATCTTTTAGTCAGGCATTAGGAACAATGGTTAATTTTCTAAGTAATTTATATCCCAACAAATCTGAAAATGTACTCCTAATAGACTTCAATAAAGAGATTTTCATTGTTGCCGGTAATTCCGACAAGCAAACAAAAATTGCCAAGAAGAAGAATTTATTGAATAGCGATCCTGAACAATTTTTGGAAAAAATTGAATTGTCAGAAATTCTAGATTGGACGAATATAGAAATTGATAGTGAATACCTGCTAACCTATATTGCTAATAAGGTGATTCACCCAAACTCAGTCCCTGAAAACAAAGAAGATTTATCAATTGATAAAAGCATACTGAAATGCTTATTAAGAGATATTTTTTCCGAATATAAAAAAATTACAGGAACTCAACAAGAACTCATTCATCAAATTTTAATCACAGGTGATTATATATATCCATATTTTTCAAATGAGGAATTAATTTTATTTCTGCTTGATGCTATTCAACCAATTGGTATTACTAATTTATTTTTGGACCAGTACGGGATCTTACCTATCTTGGGAAGTATTGCTATCGACAATTCAATTCTACCAATTCAATTACTTGACAGTAATGCAATTTCTTTATTGGCAAGAGTCTTTTCAATTCCAAGTAGGGCAAAGTTAGGAACTCCGCTTTTCGAAGTACGTCTCGTATTTGAAGATGGTACTAAGTTAGAGGAAACAATTGTAAAAGGCTCGATTAAAAAATTACCAGCAACAGCAGGACAAACAGTAAAGTTATTTATCGATGTTGTTGGTAATATCGGTTCAAGACAGTTTTTAAAACCATACGAAAGTGGCATCAAAATACAAGGAGGAAATTTAGGAATTGTTTTTGACACCAGAAACCGCCCAATTATCCTTCCTAAAACTCCTCCAGAAAGAATAGCAACACTCAATCAATGGCAAGAAGAACTTAGAATTTAAATCTGGCATAATTATTGCACCTACTAAAAAGACTATGGAAACTCAAACGTATCACACTCTCGGTTTAACCAAAATTCAAAGAACCAGGATTTTTCCTGGCAAAGGTGACATTTTGGTTAAAGTTGGTCAAAAACTAGATGCTTTGGATGCTGTTGCTGAGTATGTACCAGAAGAAAAATTTCAAATCGTCAACCTAAAAAGAGAGTTAGGTTTCCAAAGTGCCGAAGATGCAAAACGATCTATTAATGTGAAAGTTGGCGATCTATTAAAAAAAGGTGATCTAATTGCCAAAAGTTCTGGGTTTTTCCCAAAATCCATTCTTGCCAAGTCAGATTCCGAAGTATTGAATATAATCGGTTCCCAAGTTATTTTAAAGCTAAATCAACCAACAAAGCCAATCCTTGCTGGTTTCAATTCAATTGTTACTGAGATATTACCATTTCATGGAGTGGTAATGGAGACTGATGGTGCGCTCATTCAGGGAGTATGGGGAAATCAAAAAGCTGCCAATGGACCATTGATTATAAAGATGAATGATGTTCATGAAGAGATCACCACAAATAAAATTGATGTAACTTACCGTGGATCAATTTTAATGGGGGGTTATTGTAAACAAAAAGAAGTTATTCAGGCTGCTGAAGAATTAAATCTCAAAGGACTAATTTTTTCCAGTATGAGTGCATCGCTAATCACATTAGCCAAAAATTGTAAAATCCCGATCTTACTGATAGAAGGATTTGGAACAATACCCATGAATGAAAGAGCATTTGAATTAATAAAATCAAACGAAGGAAACAATGCATCCATCAATACCATTTATGACAGTAAAAAAGTAGAAAAACCTGAACTAATCATTCAGGTGCCAGTAGAAGGTAGTCCAACTACAGAAAAAGCCAATTTAAAAAAAGGAAGTGTTGTTCGAATCAATTCAGGTGTATACCAGGGAAAAGCTGCAGTCGTTAAAAAAATAAATGAAACGAAGACAAAATTGCCAAGTGGTATTAGTACAATATGCGGTATCGTTGAATTATATGACGAAGAATTGATTTCCATTCCACTTGCGAATTTGGATATCCTGGAGTAAAGTTACTTATTAATAAGGAGAAAGATATGGAACCCAACAATTTAAATGACAACGAATTATTTGAAGAGGAAATTTCATTAGATCAGCCATCAAATAATGGTTCCAGTAACAAGCCATTTATAATTGGAATTGGAATTTTAGGTGCCATTGTAGTATTCGCGATTCTTGCAATCATCGCTTATGTCATTCTCTTCCGTCCACAAACTACCTCAGATTTACAAGGACAAGCAGCAGAAATTTATGCGCAAAACACAGCCATCGCTTTTGTCGCAACCCAAACAGCTGAATTTGAACAAAAACAAGCAACTCAAAAAGCTGCCCCATCGACAACAAAAATCGCTCCAACATCAACTCCAGTAGTTTTGATCGCCACTGCAACTTCCGTTGCCGGTACGCAAGCTACTTCGGTAGCTGGTCAAGATCCCGCTATTAGAACTGCTACTGTAGCAGCATTTCAAACGCAAGCGGCTGCTGCCCTTGAAAGCGGTACTCAAGTGCCAGAAGGTACTGTTGATCCCCAAGCTACACCTACCACACTTCCTACAGCTGGATTTATGGACGATATTGGGTTACCTGCATTACTAGGGGCAGCAATTGCCCTGATAATTATCATCTTTTTAGTTCGCAAATTGCGATTTTCAGCCTCCTAAAAAGACAAATCCTTAAAAAGCAGAATCCCCAAATGGGGATTCTGCTATTTAATTGAGAAATTATTTATCGTACACTTTCGGCTATTTTTTCACCATATTCAATCATCGCTTTAACCATTTCCTTTGATCTACCCTCTGCATAAACTCTTAATACTGGTTCAGTCCCTGACGGTCTAATTAACAACCACGAATCATCCGCAAACAGATATTTCACACCATCCAATGTGGAAACTGACAGTAAAGTTTCTCCCCCAATCATATTTGGAGCTTCCTGGGTTAATTTTTCAACCATCTTTTGTTTAGAAACTGGTAATTTCAATCTTAAATCTTTTCTTTCATATTCAGCAGGTCCAACTTCAGCTAATAAATTTTCAACAAGTTCAAATAAAGTTAACCCAGATGAGGCTACAATTTCTAGCAATAACAAACCCATAGCTACACCATCACCTTCAGGAATGTGGCCTTTGAATGAAATTCCGCCCGATTCTTCACCACCAATTAAAACATCTTCTTTTAACATGTAGTCAGCTATGTGATTAAAGCCGACAGGAGTTTCATAAACGGATAATCCGTAATTTTTAGCCAGTCGATCAATCATCCGCGTGGTAGATACTGTTTTTACAACAGAACCTGTTAATTTCTTCTTTTCAACCAGATATTTGAGCGCTAAAGCCATGATTTTATGCGGATCAACAAAATTTCCACGTTCATCCATTGCCCCTATTCGATCCGCATCGCCATCAGTAGCCAAACCAAAACTTCCTGCCCCGGTACTAATAGCACCAGCCAGAGCACCTAAATACTTGGCGATTGGTTCAGGATGAACTCCACCAAATCCAGGATTCATCTCCCCACGAACTTCGGTAACTTCGGTCCCACTTCCCTGTAAAATTGACCGGATCACCCCTCTGCCGGATCCATACATAGAATCAACAACAATTCTTTGTGGGTTGTCAGAAATGACATCAAAATCAATCAGTTTAGTTAGATGCTCATAATATTGGGGAATTGGATTGAACTTTTGAATGAGATTTAACGATCTTGCTTGTTGAAAATCCATGAGATTTGGACCACGAGCTTGCGCTTCATTGTCATTTAAGAATACTTCAACCTTACGACATTGTTCCGGTAAAGCAGAACCCGCAAATGCAGCTTTTAGCTTAATTCCATTGTATCTAGGTGCATTATGTGAAGCAGTTATCATTATTCCAGCAACGGCATTAAAATGCTTTACAGCAAATGAAATCGCAGGCGTTGGTGCATCCGCCTGACTAAGAAATACGGTAAAACCATTTCCAGCCAAAACTCTGGCCACATCATTGGCAAAACGATCTGATAAAAAGCGGGTGTCAAAACCAACTACCATTTTTTTGGGGTCAGGTTGAAGTTCATTTGTTGCACCATTTAGCCAAGTTTCAGTTGCTACTGCGTCTGCAATCGCCTGAGTTACCAATCTCAGGTTACTAAAAGTGAAAGTGTCAGAAATTACTGCTCTCCAGCCATCGGTACCAAAACTAATTGTCATTGTTGAATCTCCTTTGAGTAATTTTTACCATTCAGGTTCTGGTGTTGCTGAAATGATTAGATTTCGAACAATCCAACCATCTACACCATCAATAAATCGAATATGAATCCAAGTTACCCCATCAACAACCTCTACATCTTCTAATACTTGAACAGCAGTCCCATTTAAGACTGTTTTTACAATACTTGAGGAGAATCCAGGTCCTTGACGAATATTTGCCCCATTACCTTCAGGAGACTGTATTTCTGCCCAGATTATTTCGGGTAAAGGTGTTAGGGTGATCGTTGCTGTATTAACTGGTGGAAGTTCTGAAGTTTCACTCGTTTCAACTTCTATTGCTACTGTTATTCCTTGTGTAGCTGTTGCAGACTTAGAAAGTGTCGTGGATGTCTGAGGTGACAAATTGAAAGTGCTCGTGAAAATTGGATTTGTTGGTTTACTGGTAGTTGCCACCAAATTACTGATATTGGATGAAGTCTTAAATATCGGATTTCCTTGAGTAGATTGATAATAAATTACCAAACCAGCAAGAATGATGGTTATAAAAAGGATTAAAACCAACGAATTCTTTAAGTCTACTGGTCGAATTTTGTACAAAAATAAAACAATAACGCCAAGAATAATAGCTATTCCAAAGAATAGCAAGAATGTAGTACCAGCTGTAATAAATTCATTTTTTAATCCCAACCCGAATGCAAAACCAGATGCAATTATAGGCAGATAAAAACAATATGCCAAAGCCACGTTAGCAACCAATGAGGATTGTCGAGGGTTCTTTAATATGGTTGAAATCATGATTAAAATTCCAACAATGAGTAATATGATTTCTGCCCAACCAAAATTAATAAATAACTTCCAAGTGTGAAATTCCCTTTCAGGAAATTGTCTGGCTATAAATCCGGAGAATCCACTCACAATAAAGAAGCTAATTCCATTCAATAAAAAAGATAAGATTCCAATTTTTAAGAATCTAAAAATACCTAAATTTATTCCGAAAGCCAGTCCTAAAATAGGCGATAAAATCGGAGCAATTAACAATCCTAAGACAAATAGTGCTAATTTATCAAAAAGTAAGGCCAGGGCAAAAATCAGGAGTGAAATTGAGCCTACCAGGAAAGTTTCAATATTAATTTCTATTCGCCTGGCGACCTGATCAAGAAAGCCATTAAACCCTGACGTCCCATATTGAGTCCAGCGCGAATCCAAATTCTTGTTCTTAATTTTTTCCCGATAATTATCTAGATCGTTGGTTTCACTCATCTTCGTAAAGTTGCTACCAATCTTAGTGGATTTTGAACCAATTTAATTGCTTGTAATCCATCCTGTACAATGATATCCGATGAATTTAATGCATCTATGGAGGTACCTTCTTCGGATAAAACACAGATCCCAATGGCAGCTTTCTTCAACATCTGTGCATCATTAGCTCCCTGCCCAATAGCAATCACCTTATTTTCACCCAGTTTTGTTACAAAATTCCCTTTTTGTTCTGCTTCTTGCCCTTTATTGATTGAGATTGCATCAATTCCCAATTCAGTAGAAATGGCCGACTGATTACCATGTGTATCCGCGGTTATAAGGTATACTTTTACTCGATCTTTAATACTTTTAATTGCATTTATCATACCTGGTAATAAATGACCGTCTATGGCTAAGGTGCCATTGACATCACACACCAAGTATTCAATTTGAAAAATACCTCTTCCAGGTATGTTCATTTCAATCATAAGGCAATTATAATACAGACTTAATTTCATTATTATTGAGAATGGATATGCTTAATAAACGACGACCTTACTATCTAATCATTACTTTTCTAATCATTTTAATTACCAGTAATTGTTCTGGAAATATCGAAAATTCGACACCTACGTTACCAGAATCAGAGCCAACTTCCACACAATTAATTGTTGAACCAACTGAAACAGTTGAAGTTGAGCCACCTCAAGAGAGTAAAAATCTCTATATCCTTTTACAGGAATCCCAATATTATCTTGACCCGGGAAAACTAGATTTGATATCTTCGATTGCAAGTGAACTTGGATATGAGGTAATAACGTCTGAAGAATTACCTGAAAATTCAAATTCCCAATCAACCATTTTAATCTTCTCACAAGATAATCAAATTTTGAATCACATAAGTGGAATTGCCAAAGAACGTTTGATTATTGTCGGGGAAGAATTATTAGATGAAACCAATGAGAACTCACTTTTTATCCAGTCATCTAAAGCCGAACAAATATTTATAGCTGGTTACCTTGCTGCTCTAATTACAGATGATTGGCGCGTTGGCGGATTATTACCCGACGTTCAATTCAAAAACACAGCTGCCAGTACCGTGTTCAAGAACGGTGTTTTATATTTATGTGGAAGATGTATCCCAGTTTACGGTCCAATTGTTAATTTTCCTGTAACTGCGTTGCTTTCCATGCCCGAGGATACCGAGAGAACCATGCAAGCTTTTGGTGAAATTTCTTCAAATCGATTAAATAGTGTATTCATACCAGAGGCTTACCTATACGATGACCTGGTTATTCTGCTACGCCAAAATGAGGTCACAATTTTCAGTGACACAAATTTGGAATCTGACAACAATGATTGGGTTGATTATTCAGTAACCAACAACATCAGTGAGATAATCATCGAAATATTGGCAGAAGATTCTAATCAAGCTGAAACAAACGAAACAATTCATGTGGAGTATTCAGTTCAATCAAATTCAAAGGAAATCCCTTTGGGGCGTGCAAATTTCTTACAGGAAATGATTGATAGCTTACAATCAGGATTAATTTCACCATATGAAATTAATTCAGATTGATCTTGATATAATCGAATTATGATTTTTGAAAATACTTTATCTAATGACAACCACGAGGAAATGACATGAGCAAAAAAGGACGAGTTTTTTCAGGAGCAAGACCAACAGGTCGCCAACATTTAGGAAATTATCTTGGTGCGATGAAAAATTATGTTGCATTGCAGAAAGACTATGAATGTGTATATTGTGTTGTTGATATTCACGCATTAACAACCATGGAAACCACATTAAATCTTCGAGCAAACACAATTGACATGGTTCTCGACTGGTTGGCTGCGGGTATGGATCCAACAAAGTCAATAATCTTTGTTCAATCTCATGTTCCCCAAGTTATGACATTACATACAATTCTTTCCATGGTTACGCCATTAGGGAAGTTAACGGATCTACCGACGTTCAAGGACAAAGTGCGCGAACAACCACAGAACGTAAATTATGGTTTGGTTGGGTACCCGGTTTTAATGGCATCTGATATTGCGTTATATAAAGCCGACACAGTACCGGTTGGTGTGGACCAAGCTCCACACATTGAATTTACCAGAGAAGTGGTTCGCTCATTTAATTTCCGTTACAACACTGACATCCTGGTTGAACCTCAAATGAAAGTAACCGAATTTCCCAAAGTGATTGGCATCGATGGTCAACAGAAAATGAGCAAAAGTCTGGACAATCACATCGAAATGGCAAGCACACCAGAAGAGACTCAAAAAAGAGTCATGATGATGGTTACGGATCCGCAAAGAAAACGCCGAACTGACCCCGGAAACCCTGACGTATGTAATGTTTTTTCTTTACACAAGATATTTTCCTCTCCTGAAGAAGTGGAAATGGTCAATCGAGAATGTCGATCAGCAGACATTGGTTGTGTCGATTGCAAAAAATTATTAGCCAAAAACTTGAACAACCATCTAACACCATTTAGAGAACGACGAGCTGAATTTGAGAAAAACACTGATGATGTTGTTGATATGCTTAAAGATGGTGCGAAAAGAGCACAAATTATTGCTGATAAAACAATTGAAGAGGTAAAAACTGCAATCGGCTTACTATAAGCCGATTTTGGAATTATCAAATGAGAGCACTTGTTCAACGAATTAGCAAAGGATCGGTAGAAGTTGATCATCGGATCGTCGCCAAGGAAATTGGTAACGGTTTAATGATCTTTCTTGGTGTTGGACATGAAGATAATCAAAAGAATGCAGAATTAATGGCAAAAAAAATCGCCAACTTAAGAATTTTCGGTGATGAAGAAGGGAAAATGAACCTTTCTATTCAAGACATCGAAGGTCAGGCGATTGTAGTTTCTCAGTTTACACTATACGCAGACACAAAGAAGGGAAACCGTCCCTCTTTTATCAATGCTGCAGAACCAAACTCGGCGAATGATTTGGTTGATTATTTTGCTGATCAATTGCGATCTTATGGTATTCAAACCCAACAAGGTGAATTTGCGGCTCATATGAAAGTCAGCCTGGTGAATGATGGACCAGTCACAATTTGGATAGAAAATTAGTTGTAATCTCTCCAAATCAATTCATGTGGTTGAAAGTACTGCGCACCAGCATGGAAAATCACTTGAGTATCTTCTTTGCTTAGTGCACCAACACCAGCAATAACAACGGTATCCAGGTAAGACAAATGATTGATTGCCCTTATAGTTAAAGGCAACATGGACGGACCAAACATCCTGCCTTGTACAATCTTTGAATGATTGAAAATCGATCCTCTTGGTGCTTGCACACTCACTGCAATTATTTCCGGTTCTAAAAGATCCTCAATCCAATCCATAAAAATGAGCTCGTAAGGTAAACTCAAAATGATTGGTAATTCTCCTAAAGCAGCTTTTATCATAGTTTGAGTCTCCTCACATTTGAATGAGGAATCAATACGTAATTCTATAGCAACAATATTGTCAATAATTTCGAATGAACGAACGATTTTTTCAATATGGTTAGGCTCATCTGATAAAAGACTGACACAAATTGGCAATACTGCTTTTTCCCACTTCATTTGATAATTCCTCAAAATAAGACGAAACCCTGGGCAAGGAAAACCATTGTGGACCAAAAAGCCCCCTTCAAATGAGAGTAAACATCTCTCATTGGCAGGGTTTCGAGGTAAAAAACTGACTGGATTTGTCACAAAAAGTCCAATATCCGGGAACTTTTCAACCAAATTTTTTGTTGGTGAATAACCAGCAGTTCCTGCAGCATTAATCCATTTTTTATTTTTATCAGAGAGTATTTCAAGAGTCATTTTTTATACTTTGGAAAATAAAATATTACCAAAAATTATTGGGTCTTTCTTAAGGATGTCTTCATCACCATGTGCCAGGTGGTAACTCTCCTGATCAACGATTACTTCTTCTATTTTGATTGAACGACCCAACTCTTTCGTTTTCTTCCTGACAAAAAGGGAATGTTGACTTCTATGACAGTAAGCAGCTCTAATTTTGTTTTCTCTTACACGAGAAATGTCAATTACCCAATCAGCAGGATCATCTTTATTCAGTAAATGTGGTTTTGGTGAATTATCATAAAAAGCTTGAACAGTGTACCAAAATAGATTCCTAGAATAATTCTTTACAATTTTTTTTACAGCCTGATAGACTGTCAGATGGCCAGGATGCCCATATTCTCCATTACTACCATGAGAAATAATAAGATCAATTTGATATTTATCTATCAATTCAATAATCTTTGTTGATAATTCATCCACTTCTTCAGTGAAAGAATACAAATTATTATCAGCACCGACCAAAGGATCTTGATAATCCAGAAAGTTCAACGAACTTCCCCCTAATGCATCTACTGCGCACATTAATTCTTTCTCACGTATAGTGCCTAATTCATTTTGAACGCAAACTGGTGGTTCGCCACATTCTCCTCCTTCACCCTTTGTACAGCACAAAAAATGAATTTCATTTCCTGTTCCAGAGAGTAATGCCAATAATCCACCTGATAAAATCGTTTCGTCATCTGGATGAGCAAAACAAGATAATATTTTCATTCAAGCTCCAAATTATCTAAATTGTAAATTTGCCCCTGCTGGCATGTCTTTATCCATCCATGTTTAGTTTTCAAAGAACAAATCATGCAGTCTGATTTTCCTAAACATAAAATTGGACAGTAGATTAATAATTCACATGTCACAACGTGTTCTCTAATTATTTTCAGTAAAGCGTAATTAATTGGTAGATCTTCACGTTTTATTGCAATTGCAATGTAAGTTGCCCATTCAATTGTCTCCTCAATCATATCTGCAGATATGATTTCAACCGTTGGAGGAATTGGAATATTTTTATTCTGACCATAGTAAGCAATATTTTTATTTTCTTTGATTCCAATTTCAATTAAGGAGTTTAATGAATGGTGTTCTGGATTTAAACTGAGCATGAATATGTTTGAATACTTGGATAAATCATTGAAACCATGCCCAACAGGACCATGAAATTGCAATAAATCTCCAATTTCCCAACGAACATCAAATGGGTAAGAAAAATACACGTCTTGATCCAACGAGAAAATATACACTGGAATAATTTTTGAATCACAGTTTGGATTCGAAACCAAAAAGAATTGACCCGGTTTTAAAGCTGGGAAAGACCAATCAACCGAAAATATTTTTTTATTTCCGAAATTCCGTACAGACGTTAATTTGCAAATTTTTTCTTTCACGAGATTATTTTACTTTAGGATTGATAAATCATGAATTTCGCTACTTCAATAAGATTTAACTTCCCAAAATTGGAAACCGAATTCTATCGATTATAATCATTATGAATTGTCTTGAAAGGAGAATTGAATGAATATCGCTAGTTCGTTTAGAATAGTTGCCACCGTTTTATGGGTTGGATCATTTGCTTTTTTGGTATATGCAATGTTAAGATCCAGCCAAAATAAGCCTATACAAAAAAGCGGATTAACAATCGTATCTGCATTTGCTATTTCATTAGTATTCAGTTTGGTATCAATGGGAATGGTGTTTGTTGAACCCCAGGAACGAGGGATCGTAATTTCAGCAGTTTCCCCCATTGGTTATCGGGAACAGGCTTTAACACCAGGTTTACAATGGATTATTCCAGGTTTGGAAAGCGTCCAAAGATACCCGATTTCAAAACAAAGCTACACCATGTCCATTGCACCCTCAGAAGGTGCCTATACAGGAGATGATTCGATCACTGCCAGAACGTCCGATGGTCAACAAATTTATGTAGATGCGTCAGTCATTTATAGTATTAACCCGGATGATGTCATTAAAGTTCACATCGAATGGCAGGATCGATATGGAAATGGATTAGTGCGTCCTGTTGCCCGAGCAGTGATAAGGGATGCAGTTAGTCAATTTGGTGTTGAAGAAGTTTATTCATCCAAACGAGATGAATTAACTACAATGATTTCTACTAACATGTCTGAAAAATTAGCAGAGAATGGTTTGATAATGGATCAATTCCTATTACGAAACATAACATTCTCTGAGGAGTATGCCGCATCAGTTGAACAAAAACAGATTGCAGAGCAGAAAGCACAACAAGCATTTTTCGTTGTAGAGCAAAGAAAACAAGAAGCTGAACAAGCAAGGCAAACAGCTCAAGGTCAAGCAGACGCTGCTGTCATTGAGGCGAAAGGTGAAGCTGAAGCTCGTTTGATCCAGGCAGAAGCTGAAGCAAAATCGCTTTTATTGATAGCTGACTCCGTCAAAGATCGACCCGATTTGTTGACTTATCAATACATAACAAAATTAGCACCGTCAATACAGACTATGTTACTACCAAGTAACTCGCCATTTTTATTCCCCTTACCGGAAATGAATGAGGCTGAAACGACTGAATTTGAACCTATTGTCCCAATTCAGCCAGAAGAACCAGAAGAGGAAACCACTCCTTAAATTTTTCAATCATTTGATTTAATCAGTCCTTTTGAATCAAAAGGATTGATTTTGATTTGGCGAAAAATTTTTCTAGTTTTATAATAATCCCTATGAATGATAAAAGCCCTAACGGAAAACAAATACGACTAACAACTTTATCTAATTGTGCTGGCTGAGCGTCTAAACTTAATGCGGAAACGCTGTCGCAAGTTTTGCGACCCTTAGAAACCATTTACAGCACAAAAGACTACCCGGATTTACTGGTAGGTATTGAAACACCAGACGATGCAGCCATTTGGAAAATCGATGATGAAAAATCGATAGTTATCACCACCGACTTTTTCACCCCAATCGTAGATAATCCTTATGACTACGGTTCTATTTCTGCAGCTAACAGCATTTCCGATATTTATGCAATGGGTGCAACTCCATTCCTGGCATTAAACATTGCTGCATTTCCCCCGCAACTGTCGGCTGATTTTCTTAGTGAAATAATCCGCGGTGCAGCTGAAAAAGCAAAGGAAGCTGGTGTTGTGATTGCTGGGGGTCATACCATCCAGGATAAAGAACCAAAATTTGGTTTGGTCGTAATTGGGATGGTAGAGACAAAAAAGATTATGAGAAAATCATCAGTTTTGCCAGGAGACGTGATGATCCTCACCAAACCTTTAGGCATGGGCGTTACATCAACTGCAAATAAAGCAGATAAAGCAAAACTTGAGGATGTTGATGAAGCTATAAAGTGGATGAAGACTTTAAATAAGACTGCCAGTGAAGTTGGTGTCAAAGTTGGTATCAAAGCCGCTACTGATATCACTGGTTTTTCTTTGTTGGGTCACACATATGAAATGGCAAAGTTATCTGAAGTTGGCATCGAAATAGACTCTTCAAAAATACCATTTTTAAAAGGAGCAAGATTTTATGGAGAAAAATGGTATTTTGCAGGCGGAGCTGCTGATAATAAATTGTTTTATGAACAATTTATTGATTTTTCTTCTGATGTTGATGAGGTAACAGAAATGTTACTGTTTGATCCTCAAACTTCAGGCGGATTACTGATGGCTTGCCCCCCTTCAAAACTTACAATATTTGAACAACTTGCAGAAGAATCGAAATTACAGTACTGGATTATAGGTAAAGCCTTATCAGGTAGCAGAATTATTGTGAATTAATCACCACAATGAAAATTTTCTTTAAGGATTTAGCATGAATTTTGAATTCTCATCGAGACGATCTCCTGTTTATGCAACAGACGGTATGGTAGCCAGTTCTCAACCTTTAGCTTCAGCTGCTGGTATTGAAATCCTTCGCAGAGGTGGAAATGCTGCTTCTGCAGCAATTGCTGTTGCTGCAGCCTTAAATGTGACAGAACCAACATCTACGGGTCTAGGAGGGGATGTATTTGTCTTGTATTATGACCATAGATCTCAAAAAGTCTTCTCCCTAAACGGGTCTGGCAGAGCGCCTGAAAAGCTTTCTTTGAAAAAATTGGAAAAAGAAGGAATATCTGAGTTACCTCCATTTCATCCCTATACGATAACCGTTCCGGGAGCTTGTGATGCATGGTTTACACTGAATGCAAGGTTTGGAAACCTGTCTATGGAAGAGAATTTAGCTCCGGCAATCCAACTAGCTTCAAAAGGCTATCCAGTAGCACCCATTACTTCTTTTTTTTGGCAATCAGCAGCCAATAGGCAGTTAAAAACAGCAGTAAATGGTGATCAATTATTAATAAATAGATCCGCTCCTCAACCTGGACAAATCTTCAGGAATCCTGGTTTGGCTAAAACCTTTTCTATTATCGCTCGTGAAGGAAAAGATGCATTTTATAGAGGTGGAATTGCGAACGCGATTGTTAATGTAATCAATCAGGCAGGTGGTTGCATGAACATCTCCGATTTAGAATTGCATCATAGTGATTGGGTCGAGCCAATCTCTGTTGAGTTCAACGATTTCAGGATTTGGGAATGCCCTCCCAATGGGCAAGGATTAGCTGCACTGATTGCATTAAATCTATACAAAGAATGCAAAACCCGTTTTGACATAACAAACCAAACACAAAGTTTACATTTGTTAATTGAGTCCATGAAGTTAGCTTTTTCTGATGCCTGGGCTTTTATCAGCGACCCAACATTTTATAAAACACCAATAGATTGGTTGTTATCGAAGGAGTATGCACTGGATCGATCCAAATTAATCGATCCTCACAGAGCAAACAATGCCGTTGAACATGGCACTCCCCCTGCTACTTCGGATACAGTTTATTTTTGTGTGGTAGATAAAGACGGAAATGCTTGTTCCTTTATCAATAGTAATTACATGGGATTTGGGACGGGCATAGTTCCATCTGGTTTTGGCTTTTCATTACAGAATCGAGGACATAATTTCTCTTTGGAAAAAGGACATCCTAATCAGTTGGAACCTGGTAAACGCCCTTACCACACAATCATTCCAGCTATGGCCACCAATAAAGACAATAATCAGCTAATTGGGCCATTTGGAGTAATGGGAGGTTTCATGCAACCCCAAGGTCATTTACAGGTTGCAATTAATTTATTCGAAAATCACTTAGATCCACAAACTACACTTGATTTACCACGTTTTTGTATCTTGCCTGAGAATTCATCCAACGAAGTTGCACTTGAAGAAGGAATTGATTTTAAAACACTCGCTGGTCTTTCAGATATGGGACATAATGTAAAACCTGTTTCTGGAATGAAGCGTGCTGTTTTTGGGCGTGGCCAAATCATTCTTCGAAATGAAGAAGGAGTGTTGCAGGGAGGAAGCGACCCACGCGCTGATGGTGGTGCAATTCCAGTCATAATCTGATGATGAACATTTCGGACGAATTACAAAGAATATTAGATACATTACCCACCAAACCCGGTTGTTACCTGATGAAGAACAAATCCGGGACCATCATTTATGTTGGAAAAGCAGTCAATCTACGGCATCGAGTGCGTTCTTATTTTCACGAGAATGATGGTCAGCATCCACGTACCAAACAATTGGTTTCCAATATCGCAAATATTGAATGGATTGTGGTTGATTCCGAACTTGAGGCATTAATTCTTGAAATGAATCTGATCAAGAAACATCGCCCGATTTACAACATTCGCCTGAAAGATGACAAACGCTATCCATACATAAAGGTTCATTGGCAAGATGATTTTCCAAAATTAACTGTAACCCGCAGAATGATCAATGATGGGTCAAGATATTATGGACCATACACATCGGTCTGGGCTGTTCATCAGACCCTTGATGTGTTAAGAAAAATATTTCCTTATTTAACCTGTGATCGTAATATTACAGGAAAAGATAAAAGAGCTTGCCTTTACTTTGACATAAAGCTTTGTACAGCTCCTTGTATTGGCATGATCAACAAACAAGATTATCGAAATATGATTGATGATCTTTGCCAATTCCTGGATGGTAGAACTGAAAAGATCGTAAGTCGTTTAGAAGAAGAAATGACAAACGCTGCTGAAAAAATGGCATTTGAAAAAGCTGCAACCATCAGAGACCAGATCCGGGCAATAAACCAAATTGTTGAAAAACAAAAGGTCGTTTCAACTGAGGAAAAAGATTCGGATATTATCGCGCTTGCAAGAGAAGATCGGGATGCTTGTGTTCAAATATTTTTTATCAGAAATGGTAAATTGATCGGGAGAGAATACTTTATCCTTGAAGGAACAGAAGAAGCACAAGATCATGAAGTGATTAAAGAGTTTTTGAAACAATTTTATTCAGAAGCCGCAAATATCCCACCATCGGTATTATTGCCAAATGATATTGAAGAAATGAATATCATCCGACAATGGTTAAATACAAAACGCAGTGGAGAAAAAATTGACATCACCGTTCCCCATGAAGGAACCCCCGTTGAGTTAATGAATATGGCAAAAGAAAATGCTGTAGAAACCTTAAAATCGTTGAGAGCTCAATGGGAAGTTGATACTAACAAACAGGCTGAATCACTTGCGCAATTACAGGAAGCCTTTAATTTATCCGAACCTCCAAACCGGATTGAATGTTACGATATTTCTAACACCCAAGGAACAGCTTCAGTAGGAAGTATGGTCGTCTTTACACAAGGAACGCCCAATCGTAAACTCTATCGAAAATTTAATATTAAAACCGTTCAAGGACCAGACGATTTTGCCAGTATGGAAGAAGTGCTGATCCGAAGATTCAAACGATGGGATGCTGCCCAGGAGATTCAGACGGTTGGAGGAAAAATTGATGAGGCATTTGCACTTCTCCCAGATATCTTGATAGTTGATGGTGGAAAAGGGCAATTGGGAAAAGCGGTAAATGTTATCGAACAATTCGATTTACAAGGAAAATTTACCGTTGTTGGTTTAGCCAAACAGGAAGAAGAGTTATTCTTTCCACATCAACAAGAATCACTTAAGTTACCTAGAAATTCCCAGGGACTGTATCTGATACAAAGAATTCGTGATGAAGCTCACCGTTTCGCTATAACAGCTCACAGAAAACGAAGAACAGTGATGGGATTGGCTTCTCAACTTGATAAAGTTCCTGGCATTGGGTCTCATCGGAGAAAAATTCTTCTTAATCATTTTGGGTCTATTAAAGCAATAATCAATGCCAGTGATGAGGAATTATTGAGTCTTCCAGGAATTCATGCTGGGATTGTTGAAGCTCTTCGCAACCATTTAGAATAGGTTTTTGATAATAGATATTCAAGATTTTAAGTGCAGCGTTGCATGAAAAATGATTATTCAAATCTAACAGATCAGTCTACAAAGATTTAGTATATTTCTATTTTGCTCACAATAGGACATTTTAATTTAGCCAGATTAGAACTTTACCATTTTGCACTAACACAAATACGTTGTATCAAATACGTTGTATCCCTGTCAAGGCAAGATAGAAATGTCCTAGTCTGAGCAAAATAGAAATGTCCTAAAATGGGAAAAAACATTTCTCAAAACCACTTCAAAAAAGAGAGCATTCCTTCGGCAGGGGCTCCGTCAAGGGTGGTCGGGAAGACATG
>JACDJA010001195.1_pt1 | contig 22721 bp, 21 predicted proteins | sample 7449241 | NCBI WGS metagenome assembly JACDJA01 (sample SAMN14253289, study PRJNA609438) | sludge metagenome | isolation source: initial anaerobic sludge | collected 2018-12-20 | reverse complement strand
AACTGGGCGTTCCTTGGAACCGAAGCTGGACAACAGCGGGCAGTTCCAAAGGTTGGTTCCGATTATCAAAAACCAATGCAGCCCACGAAGGGATGAACCTTATTTGGTTCAAAGAAACGGGACTATACAGCTTAACGGCGAGTTACGGTTAACCATTGGGAAAACCGCCTAATACGAGAGACGTACGTTGGGTGGTGTGAGAGGACAGCAAAGTTAGGAATGATCACCTACCTTTGCTTCCTACTCGATTATGCCTCCATTGATATTTTTGCTATGTTTATATAATGATAATCTCAATCTCAGCATAAGATGAAAACCAATTCAATTTTTATTTTGCTCGTTCTTTCTTCTCTTTTCAGCCTTAATGCACAATCCAATTTGCGGTTTGGAGCAAAAGGAGGTATCAACTTTGCCAACGTGGTAGGTGATTTCAGTGAAAAATTCACCAATAGAACAGGATTCCATCTTGGAGGAACCGCTGAAATTCCGGTATTAAAAAAATTTTTCTTCCAATCGGAACTTCTCTATTCCATCCAAGGCACCAAAAACAATGAATTTCCCGTGGACGGCCCCCTGACGGAAACAAAATTGGAGTATTTGAATATTCCCCTATTGGGAAAATATTATTTGATGGAAGGCCTAAGCCTAATGGCAGGACCACAAGTGGGATTTCTGCTATCCGCCAAAAATGAAATTACCCCCTCCGGGTTTATCGATGGTCCCGCCCAGACGTATGAAGAAGATGTAAAGAAATATTTGAACACGGTAGATATAGGCATGGCCCTTGGCGCGGAGTACAGGTTTGCCTTTGGCGCATTTCTTCAAATGCGCTATATTATAGGTCTTTCCAATATTAATAAAAGCTCTACGGAGTGGGTGCTGGGAAATTTTTACTTTCCCGATACCAAAAATAGAAATAGGGTATGGCAATTATCGGCCGGTTTTTCATTTTGAGTAATTTCCGGTGAGAGAAATACCAAATAGTTTCGTTTTTGGCGCCCCTTGGTTTCCAAAATCCGGTAAATTTCTCCCCAAACTGTATTATCTTCATTATCTTCGAGATCATAAAACTATCCATCCCCATGCGAATCATCATCATCAACGGCCCAAACCTGAATCTCTTGGGCAACCGGGAAAACAATATTTATGGAAACGAAACCTTTACCGATTTTTTTGAAAATTTGAAAAAGAAATTTCCCCAGGTGGAACTCTCCCATTTTCAGTCGAACATCGAGGGGGAGTTGATTGATAAAATACAGGAGGTAGGCTTTGCGTATGATGGTATAATCCTCAACGCCGCCGCATATACCCACACCTCCGTAGGCATTGCCGATGCGGTGCGGGCGGTGGAGACACCGGTGGTGGAGGTGCATATTTCAAACACCTTTTCCCGCGAGGATTTTCGCCATAAAAGCCATATCGCTCCCCATGCCAAAGGTGTTATCGTCGGTTTTGGATTGCAGGGATATGAGCTGGCGTTGATGAGTTTTTTGTGAAGGAGAATCACCACTTGGAGGGGACCAGGACTGTTTGAAGCAGGACTTTTTGAACCAGGACTCAAGGGAACCAGGACTTAAGGGAACCAGGAACCAGGACTGTTTGAACCAGGACTGTTTGAAGCAGGACTTAAGGGAACCAGGAAACAGGACTGTTTGAATCAGGACTGTTCGAACCAGGACTTAAGGGAACCAGGAAACAGGACTGTTTGAATCAGGACTGTTCGAAGCAGGACTTAAGGGAACCAGGAAACAGGACTGTTTGAAGCCGGACTTTTTGAACCATGACTGTTTGTACTACGACGGAAGGGAACCATGACGTGCGGAAAATCAGAAAAACTATCTGAAAATACACAAAAAAGAAGCTCCATTCTCGGAGCTTCTCTAAAAAATCTAATGGCTCAATCCTACCACAGATGTCTAATGTCCCACTTCTAACGTCTCACGTCTAGCCTCTAACCTCTAACCTCTAACGTCTAACATCTACAAATGAATTACCTCCCCATAAGCATCTGCCGTGGCTTCCATCACCGCCTCACTCATGGTGGGGTGGGGGTGGATCGCTTTTAGGACTTCATACCCGGTGGTTTCCAGTTTCCTGCCCAAAACCGCTTCGGCAATCATATCGGTAACACCGGCACCAATCATGTGGCAGCCCAACCATTCGCCGTATTTGGCATCGTAAATTACCTTTACAAAACCATCCTTTTCCCCTGCGGCACTGGCTTTCCCGCTAGCGGAAAAGGGAAACTTTCCAATTTTCAGCTCATATCCGGCTTCCTTGGCTTGTTTTTCTGTCATCCCCACACTGGCAATTTCGGGCGAGGCATAGGTACAGCCCGGGATATTTCCGTAATCGATAGGCTCCACATCAAGCCCGGCAATTTTCTCCACACACGTAATCCCTTCCGCAGAAGCTACGTGGGCAAGGGCAGGACCGGGAACCACATCGCCTATGGCATAATACCCGGGAATGTTGGTCTGATACCAATCATTGACCACGATCTTTCCTTTGTCCGTTACAATTCCCACATCTTCCAATCCAAAATTTTCAAGATTGGAGGTGATCCCAACAGCAGAAAGAACGATTTCCGCTTCCAGGGTTTCTTCTCCTTTTTTGGATTTTACCGTGGCCTTTACGTTCTCACCGGAAGTATCCACCTTCTCCACAGAGGCATTTGTCATAACCTTGATGCCCGCTTTTTTGAAGGAACGTTCAAACTGTTTTGACACCTCCTCGTCTTCCAAAGGCACCAGATTGGGAAGATATTCCACAATCGTAACTTCCGTACCCATGGAGTGGTAAAAATGTGCAAATTCAACCCCAATGGCACCGCTGCCAACCACAATCATGCTCTTGGGTTGTTTTTTGAGCGACATGGCCTCGCGATAGCCGATCACCTTTTCGCCGTCTTGCTTTAAGTTGGGCAATTCGCGGGAACGGGCGCCGGTGGCTATAATAATATGGTCTGCGGAATATTCCTTTCCGTCCACATCCAATTTTTTACCGGGTTTTAGGGTTCCCTTGCCGTTGATTACTTCAATTTTGTTCTTTTTCATCAAAAATTGAACGCCTTTGCTCATCCCTTCGGCCACCCCGCGGCTTCGCTGCACGACCTTATCAAAATCCCTGTCGAATTCCTTTACGGTTAAACCGTAATCCTCGGCATGTTTTAAATAGTTAAACACCTGGGCGCTTTTCAGAAGGGCTTTGGTGGGGATGCATCCCCAGTTAAGACAAACGCCCCCCAGACTTTCCTTTTCCACGATGGCCGTTTTTAAACCCAATTGTGAGGCCCGAATGGCGGCAACATATCCCCCTGGACCACTTCCTAAAACTATTACGTCGTACTTGCTCATTATATGATTTTATGAATGTTTCTTAAAGAGGGAACGAATTTACAAAATACTGGCGGAAAATGGTTCAAAAAAGAAAAGGGAATGGAATGTAAAAAAACAAACCTGCAGGTTTCCACCCCTTTCCCTTAGGAAAGAATGAACCTGCAGGCCTGGAATCTTTTCTTTATTCTTTTTTGAAATCCATGGAAAGCGAGTTGATACAATATCTCTTTCGCGTATCGGTAGGGCCATCGTCGAAAACATGGCCCAAATGGCCGCCGCAATTTGCACAGACCACTTCGGTTCGAATCATTCCATGGCTGGTGTCGCGAATGTATTCCACCGCCCCTTCCAGGGCATCGTCAAAGGAAGGCCAGCCACAATTGCTCTCAAATTTGCTGTCGCTCTTAAACAGCGGGGCATGGCAGGCACCGCATACATAGGTGCCGTTTTCAAAATGTAGGTTGTATTCTCCCGTTCTGGGAAATTCGGTACCCTTTTCCCGAAGAATGTGAAAGCGCTTTTCGTCCAATTGCTCCCGCCATTCGGCTTCCGATTTGCTTACGGGATATTTGTTTGGATTATTCATTTTCTGGAATAAATTTTAAGGCCACCCCATTGATGCAATGGCGTTTTCCGGTTGTCTCCCGGGGGCCGTCGTTAAACACATGTCCTAAGTGTCCGCCACAACTGGCACAATGCTCTTCGGTAATGGTTTGTCCAAATTGCTTTTCCCGTGAATGGGCCACGTTTTCATCTATGGCACGGTCAAAACTAGGCCAGCCGGTACCGCTGTCAAACTTGTTTTCGCTTTTATAGAGAGGCACACCGCAGGCTGCACACACATACGTGCCAGCGGCATAATTGTGGTTTAAGGCACTGCTAAAAGCCCTTTCAGTTCCCTGCTCACGCATTACGCGATAGGTGGCTGGGGCCAATTCCTCTTTCCATTGTGCATCGGTCTTCGTTATTTTAAGCGCTGGCCGATCTTTGCCGTCCTTTTGGGCCGGCGAATTGCAACTAAAGAACAATGCACTGCAAAGTGCTATAATACTTAAATACTTCATTTATTATTTTTCTATTTTTTGAACCGTTCCATCGCCGGTTTTCATCACCTCCAACACTTTTTCCATAGAAGGATTGGTTTTGGCAAATTCGGCTGGAACCACGGCAATTCTAAATGTCTGGTTGGTGGCATCCAAAGGATCTATATTGGAAAGCGGAAAGTTTCCTTCAATGGTAAATTGCACATCCAAAAAGGTGTGATTGAAGTTGTACTGAAAGAAATCTCCTGTACCGTCGTTATAAAAAACGCTTTGGGGCATTAGCGTCCATACATCGGCAGGTGGGTTTACCGTGTTGTCAGAACCTGACAGCCGATAGGCCAAAACCGCATCGCTCTCATACACGGTGAAAGGAAATGAAATAAAATCGGAGTACAGTTGGTTGTACTGCGAGTCGTACTGATAGTTTCGCACCGTAGTCTCAAAGACATTGGCGTAAACCAATCCACCCGGAGGTCCTGGAGGTCCTGGATCGCCTTCGCAAGAAGAAAAAACAAGGGTAGAAAATAAAGCGAGGAAGAGAAGGATATTTTTCATAGGTTTCTTTTTTAAAGGATTACTGTAAAGATTTACAAAAGTCGTTCCACCTTTTTTGGTGGGGAGGATAAATATAATGGCAACCAAGGGACTTGGTTATTAAAGAAAGGCTAAATTTTTAGAACAATGGTACGATTGTGGTAAAGTGTTTTTTAGAAAAACTTTAGCAAACTAAATGGATTTATATTGATAATTTTAAAAATTCATTACTAAAACAACCCTATGAACATTAAATTGAAAATCTCGTTAGTGGCCGTAGTCCTTTTTGCGGTAGGCTGTGCCACCAATCCCTTTACAGGGGAGAAGACCTTGGCCTTGGTGCCCAATTCGCAAATTCTGCCAATGGCCTTTCAACAGTACAATGAATTTCTCTCGGAACACAAGGTGGTGAAAAATACCGCCGATGCCCGCATGGTCAATGAGGTGGGACATAAAATCGCTGCGGCTGCGGAAAAATATCTCAAGGCCCATGGCTATTCCGAATATTTGAAAGATTATCGATGGGAATACAACTTGGTTAAAAGTCCGGAAAAAAATGCCTGGTGCATGCCTGGCGGAAAGATAGTTGTTTACACCGGAATCCTTCCCATAACACAAGACGAGGCAGGCCTGGCCGCTGTTATGGGGCACGAGGTTGCCCACGCCCTGGCCAACCACGGGCAACAGCGTATGAGTGCGGCCCAACTGCAGCAGTTGGGTGCCGTGGCGGGAAATATCGCCTTGGCGAAGGATCCGGAAAACCAACAAATATTCAATACGGCTTACGGTTTGGGCAGTAACCTGGGGGTGATGTTGCCCTTTAGTAGAAGCCATGAAACCGAAGCCGATAAAATTGGCCTCACCTTAATGGCCATCGCCGGATATGACCCTATAGTCGCCGCTCAGTTATGGCAGCGAATGCAGGCACAGGAGCAAGGAGCCCCTCCCGAATTTCTCAGTACCCACCCCGCCAGCAGCACCCGTATCAGAAATATCCAGGCATGGGCGCCTGCCGCCAAGGCCGAGGCCAGAAAATATGGGGTGACCACTTTTCAAAAATAAAATCATCGCAAGACTGCATATAAATCCTTCTTGTCAAAAATCCCGCCTGACGCGGGATTTTTTAGTAGTTTAGCCCCATTAAATTCATTTTTTGCCATGCCCAAACTCGCCAAAGGAAGTAAAAAATTACTGTTTGCTTGGGCGTTTTACGATTGGGCAAACTCGGTATATAGTCTGGTCATTGCTTCTGCCATTTTTCCCATTTATTACCAGGCCCTCTTTCGAAGTGCCAATGTAGAAACGGTAATAGTGTTTGGCGGAAGCATCCGTAGTACACCCTTGATCAGTTATGTTACGGCCACTGCCTTTTTAATGGTTGCCCTTATTTCGCCATTGCTTTCGGGCATTGCCGATTACGCCGGAAACAAGAAGAATTTTATGAAATTTTTCTGCTATTTGGGTTCGCTCTCTTGTATGGGCTTGTACTTTTTTAGTCTGCAACATATTTATTTCAGTCTTCTTTTATATTTTCTGGGCTTGGTTGGGTTTTGGGGAAGTTTGGTCTTTTACAATTCCTATTTACCAGACGTGGCTTATGTGGAGCAACAGGACAGGGTGAGCGCCCGTGGATATTCCCTGGGCTACGTAGGCAGTGTAATTCTCCTGCTGTTCAACCTGGCCATGGTTTTGAATCCGGAAACTTTTGGATTGGGCACCGGGGCGGAAGCGAGCATGGCAGCGATGAAATGGTCTTTCGTCAGTGTGGGGATTTGGTGGATGGGCTTTAGCCAATATTCATTTTATTTTCTTCCGAAAGGGAACAAAAGCGGAAAAAAGATTACGGCCAGGATTCTGCTCAATGGTTTTAGGGAACTGAGGGGAGTGTTTATTTCGCTAAAGGAAAACGCCAGGCTGAAACGTTTTTTGACTGCGTTTTTTGTTTACAGCATGGCCGTACAGACAGTGATGCTGGTGGCTACTTATTTTGGGGAGCAGGAAATAGCATGGGGGGGAGATGCTGAAAAGACCCTGGGGCTCATCTCCAGTATTTTGATCATCCAACTGGTTGCCGTGGCGGGTGCCGAATTTACCTCCCGCGCCTCGGGCAGATGGGGAAACCTCCCCGTCTTGATTTTTATCAACCTCATTTGGGTAGCAATTTGCATCGCGGCTTATTTTATTACGGAACCGATCCAATTTTATATCACTGCGGGAATCGTGGGATTGGTCATGGGTGGCATTCAGTCGCTTTCCCGGTCTACTTATTCCAAATTTCTTCCCCAAACCCGCGATACCACTTCGTTTTTCAGCTTTTATGATGTTGCCGAAAAAGTGGGAATTGTAATTGGAATGCTCATTTATGGTTTTATCGACCAAGTTACCGGAAGTATGAGAAATTCTGTTCTCTTCCTGATTGTCTTTTTTATATCCGGAGTGTATTTACTTTCCAGAGTTTCCAAAAAATAAAAACAGATAAACATTTTTTTATTAAGTTTGCGCTTATTACCTCTCAAAACCCTATTGATGAAAAAATTATATCTTGTAAAGGCCGTATTGTTGGCATTCCTTGCATTTCAGTTTTATTCTTGTGAAAATGAACCGTTAACGGGCGAATTTCCCGACGACGAACAGGTAGAGGCAGGGGAAGGCCAATTTAGGGCTACCATAGAAGGTCGTGAATTTATAGCCGATTCCTCGGGTGCCTATCTTTCTTCCGAGAACGAATTGGAAATCACCGGAAAAAAATCAAATGGGGAAATGGTGGTACTTGCCATAACCAATGCCGCCGTGGGTTCGTTTAATTTAAATTCCGATGGCACCGGCCCCAACGTAGGCATTTTCTTCGATGGCCACCCGCTTTCCCTTCCGTATGCATCCATAGCCGATGCGGGTGGTTCGGGACAATTAAAGATTATTGAAATGGACACCGTTGCAAAAACGGTGACCGGCACCTTTAGTTTTGTCGGGGTCCGAATTAAACTGGACAGCTCCGGAAATCCGGTTTTGGGCAACGACGGCCTGCCAGTAATGGAGAATTTGGAAATTACAAATGGTTCCTTTAACAGTATTCCCTACGTGGAAGAAGATCCGGGAGGAGGTAACGGCGGCGGTGAACCCGATCCTGACAATGAATTTTTTGCCAAAGTAGACGGCGTTGACTTTATTGCCGATAATATCGTGGTCACTACTCCCATTGTGAATGGAGTGCCTATGGTAAATATTCTTGCACAATTAGAAACAGGAGAACGGATGCGTCTGGACGTTCCAAAATCATTAGGTATAGGAATCTTTGACATGGTGGCCTCTTCAGATGGAACAAAATTAATTGCTTATTATAATCGAGGTATAGGTACGTCTAAGCTAACCTCAAATCCCGGAGTTCTTATGGTTGAAGAATTTGATCTTGAAAAGGGAATATTAAAGGCTAATTTTGCTTTTACAGCTACGGATCCATTAAATAGAGATCCAGAAGTGGTAGAGATTTCTGAGGGCCGAATGGTTGTTCATTTTGAAGGTGTTACAGAAATAAAAAATAGATTTAAGGCAAATGTGGATGTTACGACTTATTTTCCCGACATAATTACAATAGGTCGTGATACAATAAATAACCAATCCCGTATTATAATATCTACAACTTCAGGAACTAGGCAAATGGAAATATCATTTCCAGTTGACATTAAAGAGGGAATTTTTGATATGAGTCCGAATATTATAGAGGGGAATGAATTTTTTGGAAGGTTTATTCCAGACATACATAAATCACGGGAATTTACTTCTGAGATAGGAACATTGGAAATTACAAATTTTGACTTAAATACTGGTATAGTGGAAGGAACTTTTAATTTTAATGCCTCGGACCCACTTGAAGAGGATCCGACAATTTACAAGATTAGATTAGGAGATTTTTTCGTATTGCTTCAATAGTTTGAGGCTTCTTCTCCTCCTATCGAATCGCAGGCGTAATTGAAGGTAATGTTAAACGCAAGAAAATCTAATCTTACCACATAAATTAATAATGCCTGGCTTTTTTCGCTTTTATAATCACGTTTTTTTGGAGGAACAAAACAGAATATGAGTGTAATGCTTGAACATCTAGGATTTTTTCAGTATAATCACGAGTATCAAGAATAATCTCCGTTGTTAGATATTTTGTTGCTCATAACAGTTATCGACTTGGTGAGCGTTAACAAAAAAAGTTTTTTATTTTTCATTTTTGGGATAATAGATATGCTGCTTGATCGAATCCGTGTTAAATTCGCGTTTTAAACTTTATATGTTATTTCCAGTTTGTGGCTAACATAAGATGTTGAAATTGTTGGCCCATGTGGTTTTACTTTTCTGTCAGAGATTCACGAAAACGGATGTTTGACAAGATATTTTTAATAAATCTTAACTTCACATCACTGTTTATTAAGTATAGCGTAATCCCTGCTCATTTCCCAATTAACCGTATCTTTGCCCCTTCATTAAAATCGCTGGATGCAGTTTAAACTAGAAGCTACCGATATTCAAAGCAGGGCCCGGGCGGCCACCATTACCACCGATCACGGCACCATCCAAACCCCTATCTTTATGCCCGTGGGTACCGTGGGTACGGTAAAGGGAGTGCACCAGAGGGAACTGCGCGAAGACATCAATCCAGACATTATCCTGGGAAATACCTATCACCTTTACCTGCGGCCCCAGACCGACATTCTGGAAAAGGCCGGGGGCCTGCATAAGTTTATGAATTGGGACCGAAATATCCTCACCGATAGCGGAGGCTACCAGGTGTACTCCCTTTCGGCAAACCGGAAGATCAAGGAGGAAGGGGTGAAGTTCAAAAGCCATATAGACGGCAGCTACCACGTGTTTACCCCCGAAAAGGTGATGGAAATACAACGCGTAATTGGTGCCGATATCATAATGGCCTTTGACGAATGTACGCCCTACCCTTGCGAATACAACTATGCCAAACGGTCCATGCACATGACCCATCGATGGTTGGACCGGTGTATTGCCCACCTGGAGAAAACCCCGTTAAAATACGACTACGCACAGACCTTCTTTCCCATCGTTCAGGGAAGTACCTATAAGGACTTGCGCCGGCAGTCTGCGGAATATATCGCCTCGGTAGGTGCCGAGGGAAATGCCATTGGCGGCCTTTCGGTAGGGGAACCGGCAGAGGAGATGTACGAAATGACTTCGGTGGTAACGGAAATCCTTCCGCAGGACAAGCCGCGCTACTTGATGGGAGTGGGAACGCCGGCCAACATACTGGAAAATATCGCCCTGGGCATCGATATGTTCGACTGCGTTATGCCCACCCGCAATGGCAGGAATGGCATGATTTTTACTTCCGAAGGGATCATCAACATTAAAAACAAAAAATGGGAAGCCGACCTGTCGGTGCTCGATGCACAGGGAATCACCTGGGTAGACACCGAGTACAGCAAGGCGTATCTGCGCCATCTGTTTACCGTTAACGAAATGCTGGGAAGACAGATTGCCACCATCCACAACCTGGGGTTTTATCTTTGGTTGGTGCGGGAGGCAAGGGCACGGATTGTGGCAGGCAACTTCATGCAGTGGAAGAATGCCATGGTCCCTAAATTAGAGCAACGTCTGTAACATGTTAAGCATCCTGGACCGCTACATATTGAGAAAGTATTTGGGCACCTTTGTGCTCTTGCTCCTGTTGTTCATTCCCATAGGGATTACCGTGCATTTGGCCGAGAAGATAGATAAGATCTTGGAAAACGAGGTACCCCTGATGGAGGTGATGAAATACCTCTACGATTTTACCATTTACTTTGCCAACCTGTTGTTTCCGCTGTTTCTCTTTCTTTCGGTGATCTGGTTTACCTCCAAGCTCGCCAACAACACGGAAATCATCGCTTTTTTGAGCAGCGGGGTTTCCTATTACCGATTTCTGCGCCCTTACATCATCGGGGCCACCATTGTGTGCATTGCCGCCCTCATTTTTAGCATGTATCTGGCGCCAAAGGCCAGCAAGGGCTTTAATGAATTTTCTTATACCTATTTAAAAAAAGGCCGGCAAGACAGGGACCAGAGCAACGTGTACACCCAAATCAACAAAAACGACTATATCTACGTAAGCTATTTTAATGTAGACGAGGGCTTGGGAAGCAATTTTACCTTGGAACATTTTGAGGGCAACGAAATGAAATATAAACTCGCCGCCTCGCAAATACGCTTTAATCCCCAGGACAGTACCTATACCCTGTTTAAATATTCAAAACGTATAATAGGCGAGAACGACGATATATTAAAGACCCAACAAAAGCTCGATACCACCTTTTCCTTTACCATAGAAGACCTTACGCCCGTAACCTACATTGCCGAGACCCTCAATTTTACCGAGCTGAACGATTTTATCAAAAGGGAAAAAGCGCGGGGCTCCTCTTATATCAACCGCTATGAAATGGTTCGCTACAAGCGATGGAGCCTTCCGGTTTCGGCCTACATTCTCACCATTATCGCCGTGGCCGTTTCCTCGGTGAAAAGACGGGGAGGAATGGGGGTAAACCTGGCCATAGGGATAAGCATAGGAATGGTCTTTATCTTTTTCGACAAGGTGTTTGGCACCATGGCCGAGCAGAGTTCCTTTTCGCCTTTTATCGCCACCTGGTTTCCGAATATTATTTTTGGCATCCTGGCCATTTATCTTCTGGGCAATGCAAAACGATAAACTGCTAAACTACCTCCATCTCCATTTTATAGTTTTTATATGGGGTTTTACCGCTGTTCTGGGCGCCTTGATCAGTCTGGATGCCATTCCCCTGGTGTGGTATAGAATGCTCATGGCCACCCTCTTTATAGTTATCTACTTGTGGTGGAGGAGGGAAAAGCTGCGGTTTTCCTTAAAGACCTTGTCTGGCTTTGCCCTGGGGGGAGTGATCATCGCCCTGCATTGGCTTACCTTTTTTGGCGCGATAAAGGCCTCAAACGTGTCGGTTACCCTTGCCGTTCTTTCCACCGGTGCTTTTTTTGCTTCGCTTTTGGAACCCTTGCTGTACGGGAGGAAGGTTATTTTATACGAAGTGTTCTTCGGGCTCTTGGTGGTGGTGGGCCTGTATATTATTTTTGACGTGGAATCTACCTATTCCCTGGGAATTGGGCTGGCACTGGTTTCCGCCTTTCTCAGTGCCCTGTTTTCCGTTATCAACGGCCGCTTTGTCTTAAAGTACAAAGCCAGTACCATCTCGTTTTACGAACTGGGCTTTGGAGTGCTGGCCATAACCGTGTTTTTGGCATTTTCGGGACGGTTTACCCCTGCCTTCTTTCAGGTTTCTGCCCATGATTGGATATACTTGGCCATATTGGCTTCCGCCTGTACCGCCTACGCCTTTATCGCTTCGGTGCACGTGATGAAGTGGATTAGCCCCTACACCGTGATGCTCACCATTAACATGGAACCTATTTACGGAATCATTCTCGCCCTTTTGGTACTGGGGGATGCGGAAAAAATGAACTCCCAATTTTACTACGGGGCCTTGATTATACTGCTTACGGTGGTTGCCAACGGCGTGATTAAGGTAACCCGGGAAAGAAAACGCAGAAGATTACCAAGTGCATAACAACAAAATTCTATCTTTGTAAATTAACAAAAATTTTAATTGAGGTAATTATTATGGAATATCTGGATTTTGAATTGCCTATAAAAGAGCTGCAGGAACAGTACGAAAAAGCCTGTTTGATAGGAGAGGAGAGCGATGTTGACGTGAGCAATACCTGTAAGCAGATTGAAAAGAAATTAAACGAAAAAAAGAAGGAAATCTATAAAAATCTCACCCCCTGGCAGCGGGTGCAGCTCAGTCGCCACCCCGATAGGCCCTACACCATGGACTATATCAATGCCTTGTGCGGCGACTCCTTCCTGGAGTTGCACGGCGATAGGAATTTTAAGGACGACAAGGCCATGATTGGCGGGCTGGGAAAAATAGGGGAGCAAAGCTATATGTTCCTCGGCCAGCAAAAGGGTTACAACACCAAAACCCGCCAGTACCGAAATTTTGGGATGGCCAATCCCGAAGGCTATAGAAAGGCCCTGCGGCTGATGAAATCTGCGGAAAAGTTCAATCTTCCCGTGGTGACTTTTGTGGACACGCCAGGCGCTTTTCCCGGCTTGGAGGCGGAAGAGCGCGGACAAGGGGAAGCCATTGCCCGAAATATTCTGGAAATGACACGGCTTAAAGTTCCCATTATCGTGGTGATCATTGGCGAAGGAGCCAGTGGCGGTGCCTTGGGAATTGGCGTGGGAGACCGCGTCTTGATGTTGGAAAACACCTGGTATTCGGTTATTTCGCCAGAAAGCTGTTCCTCCATTCTCTGGCGAAGCTGGGAATTTAAGGAACAGGCGGCCGAGGCCCTCAAACTTACGGCAACCGATATGAAAAAACTCAACCTGATAGACGAAATAGTAAAAGAACCGCTGGGCGGTGCCCATAGCGATAGGGAAAAGACTTTTTCTACCGTTTCCAAGATCATTGAAAAGACCTATAACGAATTAAAAATGTTATCCCCAACCGATTTGGTCGAGAAGCGGATGGACAAATATTTAAAGATGGGAAGCTTCAAAGGCTAAAGCTATCTATGACAAACCCTCTACCGAATCCGAGGATGTGGCCTCGGATTTTTTTGTGGCTTATCAACATATTTTCTAACTTGTCAACAGGTCAATTGTTCATTACCTGTTAACAGTACCACCGTAAAATAATTATGTTTCTCTTAACATTTTCTCTACATTCGCCCTATGGAAAAAATCAAGGCCCAAACTAGTTTCTCCACCCGCAGTTCGCAGGTTATTTCGCTCGAAAAGGGCAAAGTTCCCCCGCAAGCCGTTGATTTAGAAGAGGTTGTTTTGGGGGCATTGATGATTGACAAAAAGGGAGTCGATGAGGTAATCGATATCCTACACCCCGAAGTCTTCTATAGACCCAGCCATCAATTTATATTTGACGCCATCCATACCCTCTTTGAAAACAGCCAACCGGTAGACTTATTAACCGTTTCGGCCCAGTTGAAGAAAGAAGGGAAATTGGAAATCGTCGGCGGCGAATTTTACCTTATCCAGCTTACCCAAAAAGTTTCGTCCTCGGCACATATTGAGTTCCATGCCAGGATAATTCTTCAAAAATATATACAGCGTAGCCTGATCAAGATTTCCAGCGAAATCATAGAAGCTTCTTATGACGAAGGCACCGATGTTTTCGATTTGTTGGACAATGCCGAGGCAAAACTCTATGAAGTTACCCAAGGCAACATCAAGCGGTCGTCTGAAACAGCGCAAAGTCTGGTAATCCAGGCAAAAAAGCGCATTGAGGAAATCGCCAACAAAGAGGGACTGTCGGGGGTGCCTTCCGGTTTTATCAAACTGGACGAGCTCACCTCGGGCTGGCAACCCAGCGACCTGATCATTATTGCCGCACGTCCCGGAATGGGTAAGACCGCCCTCACCCTTTCCATGGCCCGAAACATTGCCGTGGACCACAATATTCCCGTGGCCTTTTTCTCTTTGGAAATGTCTTCCGTTCAGTTGATTACGCGGCTTATTTCTTCCGAAACCCACCTGAGTTCGGAAAAACTGCGTACGGGCAATTTGGAAAAACACGAGTGGGAACAATTGAACGTTAAGGTGAAGGGCCTGGAAAAAGCGCCGCTCTTTATCGATGACACGCCCTCCCTTTCCATTTTCGACCTACGGGCCAAGGCCAGGCGATTGTCTTCACAGCACGGCATACAGCTTATTATCGTAGATTATCTGCAGTTGATGACCGCCGGCGGAAGCCAAAAGGGCGGAAACAGGGAACAGGAAATCTCCACCATTTCCAGAAACCTCAAGGCCCTGGCCAAGGAGCTGAACATTCCCGTAATAGCCCTAAGTCAGCTTTCCCGGGCAGTGGAAACCCGCGGCGGAAGCAAAAGACCCTTGCTGTCAGACCTGCGCGAGTCAGGGGCCATAGAGCAGGATGCCGATATTGTTTCCTTTATCTATAGACCCGAATACTACAAGATAGACGAATGGGACGATGACGAGCACACTCCCACCGAGGGACAGGCAGAATTTATTGTCGCCAAACACCGAAACGGAGGCCTGGACGAGATTCGCCTTAAGTTTATCGGCCATCTGGGGAAATTTGAAAGTTTGGACACCTTTGATATTCCTACGGAAATACATTCCAAGATGAACGATGCCGCCAATGACGATACCTTCAAATCAAAGCATTATCCCTCTCCGGATGAAGCCTTTGGAAGCTCCATGAACGATGATTTTCCCGGAGATGGCAACGACGTTCCGTTCTAAGGGATGCTTTAAATCTACATAGAGCGGAAATTGGCACAATCTTCGTATCTTATCGGCAAAACTGCAGGGTAGTATTGCGGATGCTTTTCGTGAACGCCCTCGACTGCAAATTTTTTAGGCGCAATATGGTTCGTTTTGTATTTATCTTATTGGTTTCTCTATTTTCCTTGCAGGCATCGGCCTCGTATATCCTTATTCCCATGGATGCCGAAGGGCAGAAGGAGCATCTAAAGGCGTACGGGATTACCTATTGGGTGCTGGAAAAGCAACTGAAGGTGAAATGGCTGTTGAATTATCGCGGGGGCTCTTTTTTGTTGCCCGATATGGGGGAAATCCAAAAGGAATGCCAGATTCGCGGGGTTTCCTTCGAAGTTATTTCAGATGCCAAGGCCGAACAGATCCTTACCGATATCGATAGTCCTTCTCGAAATATGGATGCCGTAATATTGGAAAAGGCACCCAAGATTGCCGTTTATTCCCCCAAAAGCAATTTGCCCTGGGACGATGCGGTTACCATGGTCCTTACCTATGCGGAAATTCCCTATACCGTTATCTATGACGAGGAAGTTCTTGGCGACCAGTTGATAATGTACGATTGGCTTCACCTGCACCATGAGGACTTTACGGGGCAATACGGAAAATTCTATCGCGCCTATCGCGCTGCCCCATGGTATATTGAGGAAAAGCGAAAGGCAGAGGCACTCGCTGCCAAGTTGGGTTTTGACAAGGTTTCGCAAGCGAAATTGGCCGTGGCCCAGAAAATCCGCGACTATGTGATAGGGGGCGGGTTTATGTTTGCCATGTGCAGTGCCACCGATAGTTTTGACATCGCCCTTTCTGCCGAGGGAGTGGATATCTGCGAACCTATGTTTGACGGCGATCCCAGCGAACCCAACTACCAAAGCAAAATTGACTACGGCAAGACCTTTGCCTTTACCGATTTTATACTCGAGCGGAGCCCTATGGTATATGAATTTTCCAGTATAGACATGACCGATAAGCGGAGGATTCCCAAAGAAACGGACTATTTCAGTTTAATGGATTTTTCGGCAAAGTGGGATCCCATTCCCACCATGCTCTGCCAAAACCACACGTCCCTGGTCAAGGGGTTTATGGGGCAGACCACCGCTTTTGCAAGGGATCAGATAAAGGCAAATGTGCTGGTGATGGGGGAGAATAAAACCAATGGGGAGGCCCGCTATATCCATGGAATCAAGGGGAAGGGGTTCTTTACCTTCTACGGCGGCCACGACCCCGAGGACTATCAGCATAGGGTAGGGGATGCCCCCACCGAACTGGCATTGCACCCAAACTCTCCGGGCTATCGCCTTATCCTTAACAACGTTCTTTTTCCCGCGGCAAAGAAAAAGAAGCAGAAGACGTGATTTGGTGTTAATTGTTTTTGACTAGAAAGCCCGGAATTATCGGATCCCAAACACACCGAACACCGAATTCCGAACACTGAACACCGAACACCGAATTAGAGCTTGTCCACATGCCTGGTCAGGTAGGAGCAGAGACATGAACATAGGCCTGTCCCGATTTCACATCGGGAACCGGGCGCGGAGCGCCCTCCTGGAGACAGGACCGATTATAGAAAAGGAAGATAATGGTGCTACAACCATGTTTTACATGGGGCTAAAGCCTGTTTTTAGCGGCTACTTTATTCCGTTGGCTTTAGCCAACGGCAATGTTCTAAATTTCCTTTCTTATGATAATATTCCATTTAAAACAGATTCCAAATTCCATTTCTCGAGCATTAACCCCGAAGGGGTTGTATGTTTATAGGAAAAAGTCCCCACCGCGTTATCCGCGTTCCAATTCCGCTTTATTAATGATCTAGGATAAGGTAATAAAGTTGGTTTTCTAGTGTAGGTTGTTCTTTACTAAGGTAATAAGGTTTTTATCTCGCTGTCGGGATGCTCCGGAAGCCTGAATAGATCCAAGAGTCAGAGCCTGTTCCGTTTTCATATAGGGAACCGAGCACGGGGCACCGTGAAAAGAGGCTTTTAGAATCTTGACCGGGCGCGGGCGGCCTTCTGGAACCGAGGCTGATTCTTGCAAAGGAGGGTGATTGTGCTAACAGCCGTGGTTCACAAATGGGGCTAAAGCTTTGTTTTTAGTGGCTACTTTAATCGGATGGCTAAAGCCAACGGCGATGTTCCAAATTGTACTACCTGTCATTATAGTTCTTCCAGGACTATTCAGGGACGTACACGTCTGTCACGTCTCAAATCGCAAGTCTCATAGCTCTCCTAATTTTTATCCAAAAGCCCCTCATAATAATCCTTTGGCGGCAAAACAGTAATCTCCACCCGTCTGTTTAATTGCTTATTATCATCGGTGTCATTCGGAACACGGGGCTTGCTTTCTCCATAGGCTCTGATTTCAAAGTGATAATTGGAAGAATCGGGTAGGGTGGCCGTGAGGGCCTCCTTTACGGAAAGACATCGGTTGTGTGAAAGCTTGTGGTTATACAGCTCATCGCCGTCGCTATCGGTGTGCCCCTCTATCCAGACAGTGGCTTTGTCAATTTTTTTGATGAGCGAAGCCATGGAGTCCAAATGCTTTTTTGCGCCTTCCTTTACGTCCCATTTGGCCACGTCAAAAAGCACATCGCTGTTTAGGGAAATCTTGATCACGCTGTTTATGGCGCCTATGGCATCGATGTCGGCTCCGGCACTTATGCTCCTGCAAAGGTCTTCCAAATCGGTTATGCGAAGAAAGTAAAACACTTTTTGGGTGTCGATCTGTTCATCGGCAAGATCGATGGCCGATTTCCCACCCGATATTTTTCCGGCATAAATCCACCGTTCTCCATCTTCGGAAATTTCCACCCTGGCCGATTCGCGGGAGGGGCCTACTTCAAAAATATAGAGATCATCGCCGGGCAGGTTCATAAACCCGTTGTCCACAAATTGCACCGTCAGCGAGCCCCCGCAGCCCAGGGAGACAAAATTGGGGGTTTGGTAGTTGGTGTAATTGGGTTCGTGGAGACATTGGGTGCTGTCGCGGTATTTTTTGATGGGGGAGGGCAGTCCTACCTTGTATTCCACCAATTTGTCGGCAAAGGAAATTTTTCCCAAGGGCAAATACACGGTGCGATATCGGTCGATCTTATAGATTTTGCCCGTAATCTCTTGTGCCGTGGCAGCGTTTCCACAAAGGAAGACGAAAAGAAGGGATGTGGCCAGCCCGCGCATGGTTGTCGTTCTTTTCCGGAAGATACCGAAAATTGCGCGATTGCGGCCATAAAAAAAACCGCTTCGGAATAATGAAGCGGTTTTAAGGCGAAATAGTATGGTTTATGAATTTACTTTATCTTTTTGACAATAGCTTCAAAAGCTTCGGGATGGTTCATCGCCAGATCGGCCAATACCTTACGGTTTAGCTCGATTCCGTTGCTTTTTAGGCTTCCCATAAACTGAGAATAAGACATTCCGTGTTGTCTGGCACCCGCATTGATACGGGTAATCCATAGAGACCTGAAATTTCTCTTTTTGGTACGGCGGTCGCGATAGCTGTAGAGCATTGCTTTGTCCACGGCATTCTTCGCTACGGTCCATACATTTTTACGACGGCCAAAGTACCCTTTGGCTTGTTTAAGAACCTTTTTTCTGCGGGCTCTCTTCGCAACTGAGTTTACTGATCTTGGCATAATTTTAATTTTTTTGTAGCAGGCGGTCCTTGTTTTACGACACTTAATTCAAACTTCTTAAATCAACAATCAACAATCGTCAATCTAATATGATTTGGCACTACTCCAGGGTTTAATAATTGTTTTAACCGGTTAAACTGCTTACTTCAATCGAAGCATGAGTTTAACATTGTTCTCATCGGCCTTGTCCACTAATCCGGTCTGGGTCAATGCGCGCTTGCGTTTGGTGCTTTTCTTGGTCAAGATATGGCTTTTAAACGCATGCTTTCTTTTGATTTTTCCGGTACCGGTTAACTTAAAACGTTTTTTGGCACTGGATTTTGTTTTTTGTTTTGGCATGTCTTTTACTTTTATTACTATTTCGCTTATTGCCCTCAAATTCCCCTGGGGGAAAAGGAAGGGTATTTTTATTTTGAATCCAGCGCTGGGAAGGTGTTTTAAAATACTCTTCCCTTTATCGCTGCAATCAAGAATGGTTATTTCTTCTTGGGGGCGATGAACATAATCATCCGTTTCCCCTCCAATTTTGGCATTTGCTCTACCTTTCCGTATTCTTCCAGATCGCGGGCAAGCCTTAACAGCAGTATTTCCCCCTGATCCTTGTAAATAATGGAACGGCCTTTAAAAAACACATACGCCTTTAGTTTCGCGCCTTCCTGCAGAAACTTTTCAGCGTGTTTTTTCTTGAAATCGTAATCGTGGTCGTCGGTATTGGGACCAAACCGGATTTCTTTTATGGTTACTTTAGACGCTTTTGCCTTAAGGGCTTTCTCCCTCTTTTTCTGTTCGTACACAAACTTCTTATAGTCTATGATCTTACAGACGGGAGGATTGGCATTGGGAGATATTTCCACCAGATCCAATTCCTGTTCCTCGGCTATTTCCCGCGCCCGTTTTAGGGGATATACCCCAATTTCAACATTGTCACCTACAAGACGGACTTCCTCTGCACGGATTTTTCCGTTTATGCGGTGTTGGTCCTCTTTAATGACCCTTGCAGGTCCTCTACTTCTTTTTCTTCGTATTGCTATGGCTTATAAACTTTTAACCTGTCTGCCGACAGGCAGGATTAAACAATAAATTCTTTTGATTCTTTTGCTACTTCGTTTTGAATCAATTTTGAAAAGGCTTCGGGAGTCATAGTGCCCAAATCGCCTTCCCCGTGTTTACGCACAGAAACCGTACCATCTTTTTCCTCCTGCTCACCCAAGATGAGCATATATGGAATTTTGTTCATTTCGGCTTCCCGAATTTTTTTGCCGATGGTTTCGTTTCTATGGTCAACAAGGGCGCGAATGTCGTCATTTTCAAGCAAATTTAAAACTTTTTGTGCGTATTTTTCATATTTTTCACTAAGGGAAAGAATGGTCACTTGTTCCGGAACCAACCATAAGGGGAAATTTCCTCCAGTGTGTTCCAGGAGAATGGCGACAAACCTTTCCATGCTTCCGAAAGGCGCCCGGTGGATCATTACCGGCCTGTGCATTTCGTTGTCGCTGCCCTTATATTCCAGCTCAAATCGTTCGGGAAGCGTGTAGTCTACCTGAATAGTGCCCAATTGCCAGCTTCTTCCCAGCGCATCCTTCACCATGAAATCTAATTTGGGTCCGTAGAAGGCCGCTTCGCCCTCTTCCACCACATAATCCAGCTCTTTGTCCTTAACGGCGTTTATAATGGCCTGTTCGGCTTTTTCCCACAACTCCGGTTTTCCTATATATTTTTCGGGTTTATCAGGATCCCTTAACGATACTTGGGTGGTGAAATTGTCGAAGCCCAGGGACCCAAAGACGTAGAGCACCAAGTCGATAACCTTTTTAAATTCCGAATCCAACTGGTCCGGGGTGCAAAAAATGTGGGCATCGTCCTGGGTGAATCCGCGCACCCTGGTCAATCCATGCAATTCGCCGCTCTGCTCATATCGATATACCGTTCCGAATTCGGCAAAACGCTTGGGCAAATCTTTATAGGACCATGTCTTGCTGTTGAAAATTTCGCAGTGATGGGGGCAGTTCATCGGTTTTAAAAGAAATTCCTCGCCTTCACTGGGAGTCTTGATGGGCTGAAAACTATCGGCCCCGTATTTGGCATAATGACCAGAGGTTATGTACAATTCCTTCTGGCCGATATGGGGTGAAACCACCATTTCGTAACCGGCCTTCTTTTGGGCCTTCTTTAGGAAATTTTCCAGTCGCTCGCGCAAGGCCGCTCCTTTGGGCAGCCATAATGGCAGTCCTTGTCCAACCCGTTGCGAAAAAGTAAACAATTCCAACTCCTTTCCCAGTTTTCGGTGGTCGCGTTTCTTTGCTTCCTCCAACAATTCAAGGTATTCGGTGAGGTCTTTTTGTTTTGGGAAGCTGATGCCGTAGATGCGGGTAAGCTGGGTGTTGTTTTCATCCCCCCGCCAATAGGCACCTGCAATATTGGTCAGTTTTACGGCTTTTACAATTCCGGTATTGGGAATGTGGCCCCCGCGACACAAATCGGTAAAAGTGTCGTGGTCGCAAAAGGTAATGGTGCCGTCTTCCAGATTTTCAATAAGTTCTACCTTGTACTCGTTCCCCTGGTTTTTGTAATAATCCAAAGCGTCTGCCTTGGAAGCCTCTCGAATGGAAAAGGCGTGTTTTCCGCGGGCAATTTCCAGCATTTTCTTTTCCACTTCCTGAAGGTCTTTTTCCGAGATAGTATGGGAGCCAAAATCTACATCGTAGTAAAAACCGTTCTCAATGGCGGGGCCAATGGTCAGTTTAATGCCGGGGTAAAGCTCTTCCAGCGCCTGGGCCAGAATATGCGCAGAAGAGTGCCAGAAAGCTTTTTTCCCTTCCGCATCGTTCCAGGTATAGAGGGTAAGACTGCCATTTTCCGTCAATGGAGTGGAAACTTCAACCGTTTTGTTGTTAAAGGAAGCCGAGATAACGTTTCGGGCAAAACCTTCGCTTATGTTTTTGGCAACCTCCAGGGGAGTTGTGCCGGAGTTGAAATGCTTTACACTTCCATCGGGCAGGGTAATGGCGATCATATTTTAAAAAATTTAGGGTGCAAAGATACTATTAGTTTTTGCCGTATGCAATATGCACTTACGGTCAATGGAGGAATGGGGCAAGCGTTTTTTATGCTAAAATTCAGTATCGTCCGAGAAAGGAAACACGACCGCTTTCGCTGAAGGGATCAAGAGTCCTTCCTTCGTTCCTCGGAAGGCAGCCAAGACTAAAACGCGGAATACTGAAAATATAGTCCTTAGAATCTTAAGAGTAGATGAATCTGTGATGTTTTGAGTTTGATGTGAAATTGATGAAAAGCAAAGTATGTTGAAATAACCAGTCCAAAACCCTTTTCGCCCTCGGTGTAAGAGCGGGCGTCAAATTTTAAGCGGACAACGATGATTCGCAATTTTTTTTTGATTTAGATTGAACGGGCTCTTCGTCGATCTCTTTTTTCCCAGTGGCTATCCGTGTTGGGAATCGCATCTCTGCGCGGCCGGGTTGCTTGAGATGCCATAAGTAATCGCAAGAGGGGGGGGGGTGGAAAAAGGGGAAGGGGGTGGGCAATGGATCTCGGCGTTTATGCTGTAGTTTAGGAATAAAGCACGGGGTAGCCACACGGTTGTTGTGGAATAGTATATATATTAAGGTATAAATGGAATGTTTAATGTTCCGGGGTTCTGATATTTTTTTTGTTTGGTAAATAAATGCGGGCCAGATACTTACCCCTCTCCTTTAAAAAAACCTAAAAAAAAGTGGGTTTTGGGTTTGGTGGAACGGAAATGGGTCTTATATTTGCACCCGCTTACAGGGCCAACGTCGGGCCCGCCCTTCGGGGGAAAATGGCAGCGAATTTTTTTT
>JACDJA010001194.1_pt1 | contig 22723 bp, 10 predicted proteins | sample 7449241 | NCBI WGS metagenome assembly JACDJA01 (sample SAMN14253289, study PRJNA609438) | sludge metagenome | isolation source: initial anaerobic sludge | collected 2018-12-20 | reverse complement strand
GGTGCCCAAGTGGGTGTGGTGGTGGGGGGGTAACCTTTTGGTCTGTGGCAGCCCATTCCGGACGCCCGCGGCCGCGTCTGGGTCGCGCTTGTCGAGCTGGGCCGCGCTTGCCTGCAGCACCTTGAGCTGTTCCTCGAGCTCTGCCCACGGCACTAAGTCGACCGGGTTATCGAGGCGCGTCAGGCGGTCTATCGCCTTCGCGAACGAGCGCTCGTGCACGAGCTCCTCAACGTCTGCCAGGGCGGCGAGCGTCGCCTTCGTGCCTTGCTCGTCTCCGCCGGTGATCAGGAACGCCTGGCGGGCGGCCACGAAGCGCCGCTGCTGCAACAACTCGCGCCAATCTGGCGCGGACGGGGGTTGGGTGTCGGCTGTCACGTCAAAGACCGTAGCACGCTGTCGTACAGCTCGGAATAGGCCGTCGCGGACGCGTGCCAAGAGTGGTCGGCCGCCATGCCTGCAGCCTGCATGGCGCGCCACCGCGCCGTGCCGAACGTCGCCAATGCCTGCGCGGCCGCGCTGAGCAGGTCTGGCGTGGTCGGCCGCTCGAAGGTGAAGCCCGTCTTGCCATGCTGCACGGTGTCCTTCAACCCACCGGTGGCGTGGACCAGTGGCAAGGTGCCGTAGCGCATGGCGATCATCTGCGCCAGGCCGCACGGCTCGAAGCGGCTAGGGACGGCGAGGGCGTCCGCGCCAGCGTAGATGAGGTGAGCGAGGGCCTCGTCGTACGCCAGCGTGGCGCCAACGCGGCCAGGGTGTTCGCTCGCGAGGCGCGCCACCTCACGCTCCAGGGACGCTTCGCCCGCGCCGAGCACGACGAGCGACCAGCCGTTGGCCAGCAGCTCCGGCGCGCCAGCTATCAGGAGGTCGATGCCCTTCTGCTCTGCCAGGCGGGAAACCACCGCCAGCAGCGGGCGCTTATCCGTAAGGCCGTAGCGTGCTAGCACCGCAGCACGGGCAGCGGCCTTACCGGCGAGGTCGGCAGCCGAGTATGGGGCAGGCAAAGCGGGGTCGGTCGCGGGGTCCCAGACCGTGGTGTCGATGCCGTTCAGGATGCCGGTGAGCTTGTGCGTCAGCGCACGGAAAGTGCCGTCGAGCGTGAAGCCGTACTCCGGCGTCTGCAGCTCCTTGGCGTACGTCGGGCTCACGGTGGTCACCTGCGTAGCGAAGCCGACGCCCGCCTGCATGGCGTTGGCCCTGCCGAAGTGATCGAGGAACGAGCCAGTGAGGTCGGTGCCGATGCGCAGCCAGTCGACGGTTTCACCAAGGTCGGACTCGCCCTGGTACTGCACGTTGTGCACGGTGAACACGCTGCGTAGGGCGGGGAAACCCTTGGGTAGGTGCCAACCGCGCTTGAGGACCATCGGCAGGTAGCCAGTGTGCCAGTCGTGGGCGTGCACGAGGTCGGGGGTGAAGCCAAGGCGCGCCGCGACCTGTGGCACAGCGCGGGAGAAGCGCGCGAAGCGCCGCGCGTCGTCCGGGTAGCCGTAGAGCTGCGGGCGACGGTAGTCCTCATGCCCAACGAAGGCGTAGCGCACGCCGTCCTGCTCTAACGTGCCAACCCCCACGTCCTCGAAGCCGCCGCTGAAGGGCGCTGGTACGTCGCCAACCCAGTAGGGGGCTACGTTGCCGCCGAGCTTCGCGTACCAGGGTGTTACGACGAGCACCTCGTGGCCGAGGCGCGCTAACGCCTTTGGCAGCGCCCCAGCGACGTCGGCTAGCCCGCCGGTCTTGCTGAACGGCACGACCTCCGCGGCAGGGAACAGGACTCTCACCAGCCCAGCTTAGCCGCCACTGGCCCGAGGTGAAAGCCAGCCCGATGTAACGCGCGCTTTGGCTCTCATGAAGCGTACGTATACTCTAGGACGCATGCTTGATTGCTCAACGGAGGCTTCATGAAGCGCAGATGGTACATCGCCGGTCTGGTGGCCCTGGTCGCTGGCACAATGTTCGTCAACGCCCAGCTCTCACGAGACTACGCTGGCGAGTTCTTAAACAACCCGACCGGACGCGCGCTGATCCAGGCGTTCGGTGCTCTAAAGAGCGGCTATCTGACCGACGTGGACGACGACAAGCTCATCGAGGGTGCGATCACGGGCATGCTCGCTTCGCTGGACGACCCGTACACGAGCTACCTGCTGCCAACCGAGGCGGCGCGCGACAACCAAGACCTCACTGGCTCGTTCGAGGGCATCGGGGCGGTGCTAACTCCGCACGACCGCCAGTCAGGCAAGGGCGTCGAGATCCTCACCGTCTACGCTGGCGGTCCGGCTTCCAAGGCTGGCCTGCAGCGCGGTGACATCTTCGTGAGCGTCGACGGCACGGACGTCGCAGCCATGACGACCTCGGAAGTCGCCGACCTGGTTAGGGGTCCGAAAGGCACGACCGTCAACCTGGTCATGAACCGTCCAGGTCAGGCCGAGCCCGTCACCTTCGCCATCCAGCGCGGCACCATTCAGATCATCGACGTGTCGAGCGCCATGTTGCCGAACGACGTCGGCTACTTGGCTCTCACGTCGTTCAACAACCAGCGCCTCCACGACCAGATGGTCGAGCACCTCGACAAGCTCATCCAGCAGGGCGCCACCTCGCTTGTCCTCGACTTGCGCGACAACTCCGGCGGCTTGCTCAACCAGGCCATCCTCATCGCAGACGACTTCCTCAGCGGCGGCGACATCGTGTTCCAACGCTCGCGCGGCGTCACGCAGCGCATAGCGTCGGCGGACCCGAAGGCCTACGACCTGCCCATGGTCGTTCTAGTCAACGAGAACTCCGCGTCGGCTTCCGAGATCGTGGCTGGCGCTCTCCAGGAGAACCACCGCGCGCTTGTCGTAGGCGAGCAGACCTTCGGCAAGGGCGTCGCTCAGTCGGTGCTGTCGCTCTCCGACGGCGGCCAGCTGCGCTACGTGTCGTTCGAGTGGCTGACGCCCGATCGCCGCTCCATCGCCGAGAAGGGCATCACGCCGGACGTCAAGGCGCCGGACACGCGCTTCCCGCGCACCATCGCGGCAGAAGGCCAGGGCCTGCGCGAGGGGCAGACCGTCGAACTCATGGTCGACGGCGAGGTCATCGGTCAAGCCGTAGCTGGTGAGGACGGTAAATTCAACATCCTCGCCCTTGGGGGCCAGCGCGAGATCAGCGAAGTGCAGGGCGAGGCCATCGTCCACCTCGATACAGACACGGCACTGCAGACCGCCGTCGCCACGCTCGAGGAGTCGCTGAAGACCGCCAACTAACTTCCGTCAGTAGTCGAAGCCAGTGGGCCGCGGTTCGTTACGCGGCCCACGTTCTGTTAGGAGCGGGGTCCGGCGGCCGCCACGTCTGCCGGGGCCGTGGCGGCGAAGCGCAAGAAGTTCTCGCGGAACATCGCGGCCAGGCGCGCGGCGGCCGCGTCGTACGCCGTCGGCTCCGTCCAGGCGCTGCGGGGGTGCAGGAGTTCGACGGGCACGCCAGGGGCGCGCTTGGGCACGTGCAGGCCGAAGACCTCGTCTTCGTAAGTGCTTGCGTCGTCCAGCTCGCCGTGCAGCGCTGCGCGCACGAGCATGCGCGTGTAACGCAGCGGAATGCGCTGGCCGACGCCGTAACCGCCGCCCGTCCAACCCGTGTTCAACAGCCACACGCGGGCACCTGACTCCTCGAGGCGGCGCCTGAGCATCTCGGCGTACGCCACGGGTGGCAGGGGCATGAACGGCTCGCCGAAGCAGGTGCTGAACGTCGCCTTGGGCTCCGTTATGCCCCGTTCGGTGCCTGCTATCTTGGCCGTGTAGCCGCTTAGGAAGTGGTAGAGGGCCTGCGGCACGTTCAGGCGCGCCACTGGCGGCAGCACGCCGAAGGCGTCCGCGCTGAGGAACACGACGTCGGTTACTTGCCGCCCCATGCCAGACACCGAAGCGTTGGGGATGTAGCTGATGGGGTAGGCGGCCCGGGTGTTCTCGGTCTTGGAGACGTCAGCGTAGTTCGGCACGCGGCCAGCGCCCAGCTTGACGTTCTCGAGCACCGTCCCGAAGCGCGTGCTTGCCGCGAAGATCTCGGGCTCGGCCTCCTCGGAGAGGTTGATGACCTTGGCGTAGCAGCCGCCCTCGAAGTTGAAGATGCCGCGGTTCGACCAACCGTGCTCGTCGTCGCCAATCAAGTGGCGCTCGGGGTCGGCCGACAGGGTCGTCTTCCCCGTGCCAGAGAGGCCGAAGAAGAGGGCGACGGTGCCCTCCGCCGTCTCGTTGGCGGAGCAGTGCATGGGGAAGACGTCTTGGCGTGGGAGGTCGAGGTTGAGGGCGCTGAAGATGGACTTCTTGATCTCGCCCGCGTACTCGGTGTTGGCGATGAGCACGAGCCGGCGCTCGAAGTCGAGCATGACGGCGGTGGTGCTGCGGCAACCGTGGCGCTGCGGGTCGGCCGCGAAGCTCGGCAGGTCGAGCACCAACCAGTCCGCGCCCGCCGCGCCTTCGTCCGAGCGGCGGAAGAGGTTGGCCGCGAACAAGCTGTGCCAGGCGTACTCGGTGACCACGCGCACGCGCAGTCGGTGTTCAGGGTCCGCTCCGGCCGCCAGGTCTTGGGCGTAGAGGTCGAGACTGGCGGCGTGCGCGTTCATGTCGGCGAGGAGGTTGTCGAAGTGAGCCTGGGAGACGGGCTGGTTGACTGCGCCCCAGTCGACGCTAGCGCTGGCGGCGTTGTCGACGACGAACTTGTCCTTGGGCGAGCGGCCCGTGAACTGGCCGGTGTCCGCCACGAACGCTCCGGTGCTGGCCAGTTGCCCCTCACCGCGCGCTAGGGCGCGCTCGACTAGTTCGGCTGCGCTCAGGTTGAGTTGCACGCTCTTGGCGGCGGTGAGGTCGAGGCCGTGCGACGCCGTGAGTGGCGCGCGCGTTCCTCGTGTCTGGTTGGCGCTGCTTGTCTCACTCATGGCGTAGCCACCTCCGCGGTTGTCGTCGGCACTGGATTCTTATACCAGCCGCGCCGACCAACTCACCGGCCGTCGGCACTCCGTCCGTACACCTTCCGTTACCAGCGCAACGTTACGCCTACTTGGAAGGCGCTGCGGTCCGTGCTTAGCGTCACGCCAGTGTCGAGCCCGAAGGTGGGTCCGAACGAGTAGGAGAGTGACACGCCCAACTCTGGCCGCGGCGCGTCTGGGACGCCGGCGGCGGGGAAGTCGATGCGGCCGGTGAGGTCGAGGTCGAGCGGACCGAGGCCGTATGAGAGGAGGACCTCGTTCGTGACGGAGTAAGTGCGATCAGGCCCGTCGTAAGTGCCGATGCGGTAGCTGGCGAAGAGATCGGGGTTGAGGTAACCGCCTAGGCGCAACGACACGCCGAACGGTTGCTCGCTGGCGTCGATGAGGCTGGAGAGTGCGGACGTGCGGATCTCGACGACGTCCAGCCCGAGCGCCTCCCTGATGGCGTTCGCCAGCTCGCTGACGACTAGTAGGTCGACGGCCGTGTCGAGGGCGCCCTGCGCGACGGCCTGGCCCAACCCGCCAGTGCCGATCAGCCCAGCGTTCAGCTCGAAGCGCCCGAGCGTGATGAGGCTGACGAGTTCGGCTTCGGTGAACGAGCGCACGCCGCTGCCAGTGCCGTCACCCTCGACCTCGATGCGTGCGTCTGACGACACGCGCGGTTGGAGGTCGAAGCGGAAACCTCCCTCGTTAGCTGGCGCCGCTACCATCTGCCCGGTGAAGGCCAGGTTCACGACGAACGTCTGCCCCTCGCGTGGCACGACGAAGCTAACCCGGTTGTCCGCCGCCACGACGCGCGACTTGTCGAACTCGGCGTGCGCCGCCACGTCGAGGGCGGGGTAGAGACCGGTGCCTGCTCCCCAGGTGGCTAGGGCGTGATCGATCGTGTAGTCGCGGCCGGAGAAGCGCAGGTTGCCGCGCAGCGTGCTGGCGGAGCCGACGAGGCGTGGGGCGGCGGCCGTGCCGCTTAGGACGAGGTCGAGGGCCGCCTCAGCAGAGGCTAGGTTGATGGTGAGCAGCACGCGCTGCGGCGCGCGGATGGCGAGGTCCGCGAAGCGCAGGCTCGCTAGGGCGTTCGTGCCGGGTTCGAGAGCGCTGCTCGCCGCTGGCGCTGGGGCGGCAGGCGGCCGGACGCTTGGGTCGACGATGACTTCGCTCGCCGTCAGTGACCCGCCAAGCGCGACGCCGCCGGGTTCCTCGACGAGGGTCAGGTCCGCGTCCACGAGCGCGTTGGCGACCAGCAACGGCGTGAACGCCACCGTGAGCCCCTTGCCGCGCGCCTGGAGGTCAAGGGGGAGGAGGCTGCCCGTCACGGTGAGGTCGCCGCTGCCTAGCCGCCCGTTGGCTGTTAGCGCGAGGTCCCTCGTGCCGTCCTTCGTGATCGCCCCAGTTAGGCCTTCGATGACGCCAACACCCGCCACGTCGGCGCTGCCGTCGAAGTTCACTTGTACGCCGTTCAAGCTCACCGGCGCGAGCGAGAGGCGCGCGCCGCCAGAGACGTCGAGCCGCCCGGCGAGGGGCGAGACGCCGCTCACTTGGGCCGCGACGGTGAGGGCAGTGCCCTCGAGTGTCACCTCGGTCTGCTCGAGGCGGTAGCGGCTGCCCGCCACCTCGAAATCAAGGCCGGGGCTGGAGACGGTGGCACTGGGTTGCGCCAAGTCGCCACCGATGTCGATGGTGAGTGAACCGCTGGCCCCAACGCCGAGGCGCGCCAGGGACGGGAAGAGCCCTAGGAGCGGCGTGAAGTCAGCTTCGGCCGCCTCGAGGCGGAAGTCAAGGTCCTCCTCCCGCAACTGCCCCTGCGCCTCCCAACTGCCCAAGCCGACGAACTCGGCGTGCTCGACCACGAGGGCGCGGTCGTCGAACGTCAGTGAGAGGTTGCCGACGGTCGGCACCCCGGCGCGCTCCAGGCGCACCTCCTCCGTGGCGAGGCGCAAGTAGCCTGACCAGACGTCGGTGAGGGGCAGGTCGAAGCGCAGCACGCCCGTCACGTCCGCCGTCACGTCTGAAGGCCCGACCACGGCCTGGGCGACGAACTGCGCGGGGAAGCGCTCGAAGCGCCCTGAGCCGCTGAGGCGGGCGCCTGAGAGGTTGGCGGTGAACGTGCCTCCCTTGACGCGCAAGGTGGCGTCGAGCGATGAGAGGCTGCCGCTAACGGCCAGTTCCGCGCTCGACCTTGCGCCCCCAGCCGTGACTTCTAGGCTCACCAACTGCCCGAACACGAGCTCGTCACGTAGTTGCAGGACGCCGGTGATGGAGCCCGATAAGAACGGCGCACGCTCGTGCACGGCGGGGATGAGCGAGACCTCGAGGTTCCTGAGGCGCGCCTCGATGCGCCCACCGCTAGGCGCGCCGACCGTGAAGGCGGCAGGCAGCAGCCCAGCCAAGCCCCAACTGCCGCTCAGGGTCAGGCGTCCCGCCTCCGAGTCGAGGGTGGCGCTGCCACCCACCAGACCATCCGCGATGCTCCCCTCGGCGTTGACTTCGATAGCCCCCACTCCTTGAGGTACGAGCCTCAAGCCGTCGACGTGGAGGTTGCCCGTCAGTTGACCAGCGCGGTGGTCAAGCTCGGCGCGCACTACGCCGCCGCTTAGGTTGAGGTTCACGTCGAGAGAAACGGCGTCTGGCGCCGTTACTGGTTCGTACTTGCCGAGAACCGTCCCGAGCTCACCTGCGTATGCCAGGCGCCAGACGCCGGCGTCGGCCACCAGCGTCCAAGGGAGGGTGTACTCGGTCACTGGGGAGCTCGCCGCGCCGAGGTCGCCGTTGGCGAGGGGCAGGTCGGTGGCCAGGACCACCTCGCCGGCCAAGTCCGCCGCGTCGAGGCTGACGGTGCCACTCGCGCGTACGTCGATGCCAGCCAGCGTTGCCCCGAAGTCGTCGAGGGTGACGGTCGGCGCCGGTGCCAGCGTGACGACGCCGCCACCGCGCACCGCGTCTGCGCCTTCGAAGCGTAAGCCGTTCGTGACCACGTCACTGACCAGCGCCACGAGGTCGGGCGCCGTGAGGGTCGCCACGGCCCTTAGCTGAGGCAGGCCCGTGACCTGCGCCGTCAGTTGCGGGGCGGAGTCCTGGCCGCCAAGGGCCAGGCGCGCGGGGCCGAGGTCTAGCCGCATGGTGCCGGAGGCGCGCAGTCCTTGACCGGCTACCGTCCGCAACCGCACCTGCGACGTCACGGGGAGGTCGATGCCCTGCCTGACGGCTGGCGTTTCGGCGAGGGTGGCGACGTTCAGGTCGGTGGTCGGCCACAGGCGTCCCTGCACGCGCAGCGATTGGCTGAGGGGCGCGCCGCTGACGATCTGGTCGAGGGTCACTCCCGTCGTCGAGATGGTGGCGCGGCCGACGGCGGTGATGCCGGAGTCGACGCTGCCCTCGACGTTGGTGCTGAGCACGAGTTGCGGCAGGGCGCCCTCGCCGATCACGGTGCCGGTCGCACCGAACGCCATGCCACCCAGTTCTGCGCCCGCCAGAGTGGCGGTGCCCGTCCACGAACCGCTCGCGCCAGCCGTGCCGCGCTCGGCGCTTAGGGCGACGGTGCCGCCGTAAGCGCTGCCGTTCAGCGCAACCGTCACGGGGGAACCGTCGGCCGCCGCCAGGTCGAGGGCGAGGTCGAGGTCGGGGCCAGCCGCGCTGCCTTGGAAACGCACGCTCGACAAGCTGCCGGAACCTGCCGCGTTCACGGTCATGCCTGCCCCGACCTCGAGTGCCGTTAGGGCAGCGTTCCACTCGCCTGTCGTGGACGTGAACGCTCCCGTTAGGTGCTCGCTGGTGAGGATGTAGCGCCCGAGCGCCGCCGGGGCCGTCAAGTGGATGTCGCCGAGGTCGATGCCGCCCGCGCTTGCGTCAGAGACGCTCGCCTGCAACCACGGTCCGTCGCCGTTAGCGTCGAGCGCGACGCTCACCTTGCCAGCCAAGCTGGAACTGACGGCACTCAGGTCGCCGGTCAGGCTCGCCGATCCCAGGTCGGCGGCCACGTCGGCACTGAAACCTGCCAGGCGGCCCGCGCCCGTAAGCTCCACCGTTGGGCCGTCGCCGTTCTCGCCGCCAGCGAAGAGGAGCACGGCCTCGCCGTAACGGGCGCTACCTGCCGCGCTGGCGACGCCCGCTCGCAGGCTGGCCCGCAGGTCGGTGGCGAACTGCCCAACGGCCAAGTCGCTGGTGAGGTTGAGCTCGCCGCCCGCCGGGCGACCACTAGCCGCCAGCCTGCCTGTCACGCGCCCGTCGCCCACGAGGTTGGCCGTGATGCTCGGGTCGGCGACCGTGCCGCCAACCGACAGGCCGCCGCTGACGCTGCCGTCGAACCCCACCACGCCAAGGCCGCTGGCGTTGAGCGAGCCCGCGATCACGGCGCTGCCGAGGTCTCTCAGGTCGAGCGCCGTTAGGGAGAGCGGGCCACGCAAGGTGCCAACGAGGGGAGCGTCCGTGAGGTTCACGTCCGCCAGGTTCAGTTGGGCGCTAAGCGCGAAGTCCGCACTGGCGGCTGCGCCGAGCGTGAAGCCGCCTTTGCCCGTCACCCGCGAGTTGGGGGCGGTCAGCACGAGCTCGTCTACCAAGACGCCGGCAGAGGAGACTGCCGCCGTCAGGTTCAGGCGCGGAGCTGTTACCTGCGGGACCCACGGCGCGAGGTCGAAGTCGGTCGCGCGCAATCTGCCTTGCCAGGCCAGCTGCCCACCGTTCGGCTGATTAGCTTCGAAGGTGGCCGTTACGTTCGGGCCCTTGAGGTCGGCGCTGGCCGCGGCTCCTGCATAAGCGACCGGCCCCGTGGCGGAGACGGCGCCCGTAAGAGTGGCCGTGCCGTGCAGCTCCGGGCTGGTGAGGGTGCCGCCGACCGTTAGGTGAGCAGCTAGGGCGGTCGGCGCGGCGGTGGCGGCGGCGAGCAACTGTTCGAGCGCCATCGTCAACTCGACGTGGCCGCTGATGCTGGGGTCGGCGACTGGGTCGGCCGCCAGCGTTATCGCGGCGTGGGCCGCTGGAGGCGCGTTGGCCGCGGCGTCCTCACCCCTTAGCCAGGCGCCTGCGTCGAGCAGTAGCTGCCCGTCTCCTACGGCGTTCACGCTTAGGCGCAGCGGCTCCGCTAGCGCGCCAACGCTGCTCGACGCCGTGGCGTGCAGTCTGCCGGAGAAGCCGCCTGAACGCGACCAACTGAGGTCGCTGGCAGGCACGGCGGCCTGAACGTCCGCCAACGCGGCCGGCAGGTCCGGCAGCAGCGCGATGACGGCAGCGACGTCAACTTCGCTAGCGCTGCCCTGCAACGCGAAGGTGGCAAGGCTCGGCGTGGTGCGCAACTGCAGATCGCGCCACGAGAGCGTCAAGTCGCTGGCGACGAGGGTAATGGCGGCGGCGTCTGGCAGCGCGGGCGTCGTGACGCTGCCCCTGAGGTCCAGCGCCGGGGTAACGGCGCCGGTCGCCTGCAACGTCACGGCCTCAGCTAGGAGGCCAGTGATGCTGGCGTTCAAGGTGTTGACGCTGAGGTCGTTGCCCTGCAACGTCAACTCGGCGTCGGCCACCACCCCGTACGCAAGAACGCTGTCTGGCGGCGCTTGCAGCCGCACCGCGATGCCGCGGCCTGCCCCCGCCTCGTTGGGTCCCACGGTGGCGCTGAGGTCGGCCGCGCCGTAACGCACGCTGAGGTTGCCTCCGCCAGCCGGCGTTGCACCCACGAGCGCCGACACGGTGGTGTTGCCGAACGTGCCTTCCAGGCGGGCTTGCGGCGGCGCGCCCGCTTCGGCGGTCCAGGCGAGGAGACCGTTCAGCTCGCCCGCCGGACCGCTGAGGCTGAGGTGGAGGTCGTTCGGCGCGGTGCCGTGAACGCGCACCTCGTTGCCGCCCGAGCGCCCCTGCAGATCAAGCGTTAAGCCGACGGCCAGCGGCTGCGTAGCGAGGGTGAGCGAGCCCGTGCCGTCTACTCGTAGGTCGGTGCCGAACGCTTCGCCGATGGCCGTCCAGTTGACGGCGCCAAGGTCGAGCGCCGCGCGTAGGTCGGCGCCGCTGCCGGTCACGTCGGCGGTGGCGAGGGCGGCGCCGTCCCTCTGCACGAGCAGCGCGCCGGAGTAGTCGAGCAAGTCGCCTCCCAGGTCCGCGCGTACGACCGTTGAGGTCGCGCCGCTTTCGACCGCCGTCAGCGCAGTCGCCGTCCAGGCGCCGCTAGTCGCTAGCGCCGCGTCGAGGGTGAGGGGCTCGGTCAGCCAGCTGGCCACGGCCTCGAGGGCAGGCACGGCGGCAAGCACGCTGGCAGCTGGCACGCTGAGCGCCGCCTCGGCCCCGGCCGCCGCCGAGGCCGTCAGGGAGCCGTCGACCGCGCCGCTAAGCTGTGCGGCTACTTCGGCGTCTGCCAGCGAACCGCGCACGGCGGCCTCGACGTCGACGGTGCCTGCCGCCGTGGCGACGGGCACGGTCAGTGCGCCACTCAGCCGGCCGTTCTCAAGCCGCCAACCACCGCCGTTCGCTCCTTGCGTCAGCCCTATGGAGCCCGTCGCGGGGTCGTAGTCAAGGGCGAGCTCGAGTGGTGGCACGCTGGCTAGGCCCCCGAGTTCGAGCGGCCTGGTCTGTAGCTGCCCCTTCAGGCCGTCGTCGTAGACGAGGTCGGCGCTTACCCAGTCGTCAAGCGCGCTCGCTTGTGCAGTGAGGTGCAAGGTGGGTAGCAGGCTGCCGCGCGCCACGAGCGTGCTGGCGGCTGGTCCGGTGGCGGTGGCTGAGACCCGCAGCTCCTCACCGGCCCCGGCCAACGTGACGGACGCCGCCAACGGACCGGTCAGGTTAGCCGTCAGCGCGCCGCTCCACTTGCCGGCCTCGAGCACCAGGGTGCCGGACAGGTCACCTCCGCTGCCCGAGGGCAGGTAGCGGTCGAGACGGGCGGCGCTAGCGCGCAGCCGCAGGCGCCCGCCGTCCGGCGCCGCCTCGCTGCTGAGGTAGATGCCCGCACCGTCCACGTTCAGGTCGGCTTGGGCGCCGAGGCCCGTCAACCTGGCTGTTAACGGCGTGTCGTCGCTGGCAGGTGGCCCTGGAACCAAGTTGAGGTTCGCGCGGTAACTCGGGCCGGCCAACAAGTTCAACGTGCCGCTGCCGGAAATGCGCCAGTCCGGCCGCAACGACTCCGGTAGGGCCGCCGTCAACTCTTCAGCGCCTACCGCCAGGGTGACCGCCAGGTCCGCCAGACTCCCAGCGCCCGTCACGAGGCGCTCGCCAGTGGCGCGGTTCGTGACCGTGGCGCGGACGGGGAACGCCGCCAGGTTCGCGCCGAGGACGGCCGTCCCCGCGCCGGGGGAGACCAGCACGTCGTAGGTGGCCCCCGCGTACTCGAGCGCTGCCGCCAGGGCACCAGCCAGCTGCAAACCGCCGTCCACCAAGCGCGCGGTGAGGTCCTGGCCGCCCACCGTCATGCTGGCGGTCAACGCGGCCCACGTGGCCTCTAGCGTCCACGGGGTGGGGGCGAGCGCGAGTGGCCCGAACGCCTGCCGCGCAACCACGCCGCGGCCCGTGACTCCCGCTGGCGTGAGAACTAGTCCCTCGAGCGGACCCACGTTTACGCTTAGCTTGGCGGCGTCGAGCTCCGTTAGGGTCGCGCTGCCCGAGCCGGTGATCGGCAGGCCGCCGGCGTCCCCTGCGAGGTCGAGGCTGACGTTCTCGCCGTCGGCCACGGCGTTGACGGTCAGGGCGACGGGCGCGGTGATAGTGATGTTAGCGGGCCCGCTCACGCCGCCTGCCGTACCCGAAAGGTCGAGCGTTACCTCGCCGGTCAAACCAGCGGCGCCGAGGCCCAGCGCCCTGGTAAGCGTGGCTACGTCTGCGTTCCCGCGCGCCGTCCAGCTCGCGCTAATCAGGTCGTACGCCACGTCTATGCCAGCGGCGTTGACCTTGACGTCATGCGCCGCTGTCCAGTCGGCGGTCAGGTCGGCCGCCACGCCGCCAACGGTGGCCGTGGCGCGCAGCGAGCCGAGGTCTGCTGGCACCGCGCCCGTCAGCGCCAGGTTCGTCGGCAACTCGAGGCCGGCCACCACGCTGCCGGCCGGTAGTTGCGCGTCTAGCTCGTAGCCGCCGTCTGCCGCCGCTTCTACGGCGCCGCTAAGCGCCGCCCAGGGCTCGTCTTCCCCTGCGCCTGCCAACCTCACGGGCAGTTCGGCCACCGTCGCCGCTAGGGGCGTTGCGCTGCCAACGGCTAGCGCGAGGTGTTCGCCATGGCCGCGCAGGTTCCACGTGATGCCTCCCCCAACGTCCGCCAGCCCGAAGTCGAGCGCCACGGCAGTCGGCGCCACCGCAACGGGGCCCAAGTCGCTGGTGCCAAGCTGGGCGTTCGCCGTCACGCTCAGAGCGCCAGCGGCGTACTCGATGCGCCCGGAGCGGGCGCTGACGCTGCCTGACACGCCGTCAGCAGCGGTAAGGCTGACCTCATCCATGGCCCAGCTGCCGGTAACGGCCAGGTCGGGCCCCACGTCTGCGGCCAAGCTCAGCGGACCGAAGCGCCCGGTGATGGGTCCAAGCGCGCCGTCCGCGAGCCGCGCCCCCGCACTGCCGCGCAGGTCGAGATCGACGCCGGCGACTGCGGGCCCGACTGGCCCCTGCCCGCCTAGTTCGAGGTTGAGCGCAACGTCGTTGAGCGGGCCACTGGCCTTCAGCGCCAACGTGGCCGGACCCGTCAACCCAGGAACGGCGATGTTCGCTGCGTTGAGCCCGCCCTCGAGGCGGTCGTTCGCCAGCACGAGCGCGCCCGACACGTCGACGCCGTCAGGACTCGCGGCAAGCGCGCTCGTGTGGCCGGATACGAAAGCCTGCCAGCCGTCTGGGTCGAGGCGCGCATCTAGGTCAAGCGCCACGGGATCGGCGCCAAGCGCGCCGTTCCAAGCTGCCGTCAGCCGCGCGGTGGCGTTGGCGCCCATGGCGTAGGCGAGAGCCACGGCAGTCATCTCCCCACCTGGGGCCACCCCTGCGTACTCGAAGCCGGTCAAGTCGACGTCGCTGCCGGTCACCTGCAACTGCGACGCGCCGCGGGCGCCCGGCGCGATGCTGAGTGCCACCTTGCCGCCGCCGAGCAGGGCGGAGGAGTCCACCCTCAGTTCGCCAGTAGACCCGTACGCGAAGCGCACCGCGAGGTCGTCAAGGGGCAGGCCGTTGACGGCGCCCGCGCCGGTGGCGGTGCCGCGGGCCTCCACCGTCGTCCAGCCGCTGATGGTCAGGTCGACTTGCGTGGTGCCAGCGATGTCGAACGGTTGCCCGTCGAGAGCGCCCTTCAGCAGCCAAGCCGCCGCATCTGCCAAGGCGGGCGTTGCCCTGCCGCTGGCGGTGAAGCGCATGGCCGCGATGTCGACCTCGCCCGTCGCCGTAACCGGGCCGCCCATGCCGTGCCCGCTGACCTGCGCCTTTATGACTGGGTAGTCGAGTAGCACCGTGCCGTTGACGCCGCTGGCGGTGAGGCCGAGGTCGTCGACGCTGCCGTTGGTGAGGTCGAGGTCGGCAACCACGGCGCCGTTCCTCACGCTGATCGGGCCAGTCACGCTGCCGCCCTTGGCGCCCGGCCACCAGTGCTGGGCGAGCGTCACGTCGGCACGGTCGATGAACCCGGTGAAGTCGAGGGTGCTGAGGGTGAGGATGCCGGTCGCGTGCGCGCTGCCTTGCTTCGTGCTCACCGTGCCGGCTAAGTGCAAGGAGCCGTCGGCGCTTCTCACGCTCAGGTCGGTGATCTGAGCGTCAGGCAGCGTGAAAGGTACTTGGCTGGCGTTCACCTCTACGCCGGAGAGGTGGACGTTGCCGAGGCGCACGCGCGGCACGAACCCCCCACCTTGGTCACCAGGCGCGCCGGCGCTCGTGCTGGTCAGCTCCTTGAGGTCTACGGCCCCGCGGGCACCGTCGACCTCCACGTCGAGCGGCAACTCGCCGCCAAGGAGCGAGGGGAGGAAGTAGTCGAGGCGCAGGTGATCGAGTTCGACTTGAGTGCCCGGGCCTTCGACCGTGACGCCGAAGAGGCTGACGGTGCGCCACAGGTTGCCGGCGCTGCGCTGGTAAGTGACCGTAATGCCCTGGCGCTCGGCTGCGTTGAGCAACACGTCAAGCAGCCCGTTGCGCACGGCAGGTACCTGCGGAGCCAGAGCGACGACCCCAAGCAACAGGGTGACGATAGCGGCGGTGAGCAGAGTTTTCCGCGGCATTGCGCTAGGGGGTGGGGTCCAGTTCTGCGGGAGACGTCGGGGTGGGTGGCTGGCGGCGGCAGGAACCCCGCGCCCTACGCGCTACAGTGTGCGCCAGCCTACCACGAGGTCATGAGAACCCCGCGGTAAAATCGGGCGTTAGTCCACCTAACGCTGGCCGCGCCCGAACAGTTGCTAGCATGCTTCCAGCATGACGGACCCTCACGGCACTCGCCGTTTCACCGCCATCATCTCGGGCCACGTCCAGGGAGTCGGCTACCGCGCCTTCGTCAGGCGCAACGCCACTGACCTGCACTTGCGGGGCCACGTCGAGAACCTCGCAGACGGGCGCGTCGAAGTAGTCGCAGAAGGCGCGCAGGACGACCTTGACGTGCTCATCGCCCGCTTGCGGCTCGGTCCAACGCACTCTATCGTCACGAACATCGAGCTCGAGTGGGCAGACGCCGCCGGCGCCAAGCCCGGTTTTCATGCCTACTGACGCCGCGCCACCGAACCCGCTTGGCGTTGCGCAGCTCGCCGCGATCGAAGGCGTGCTCGGCACCATCACTCGGGAACGCGCGGCGGACTACGCACACGCGCCGCTCGCGGGCGCCGCCAAGCGCCCGACCCGCCCAGGCTTCGGAGCGGCACTGTTGGCGGCCAAGGCCGCGGCTGCTAGCGCCGGGTTGAGCGCGATCGCCGTCATCGCCGAGATCAAGCGCTCGAGCCCATCGCAGGGCGCCATCGCACAACTCGACCCCGCGGCCGCCGCTCGCGACTACGCTGCCGGTGGCGCCGCCGCCCTTAGCGTCCTCACGGAGCCGCGCCACTTCGGTGGCGACCTCGAGCACCTAGGCGCCGTGGCCGCGGCCGTGCAGCTACCGCTGCTGCGCAAGGAGTTCGTGATCCACCCTGCGCAACTCCGTGAGGCCGCCGATCACGGCGCGAGTGCGGCGCTGCTGATGGTCAGCGTCCTCGGCGAGGAGACGGCCGCGTACCTACGCTACGCCACAGCGCTAGGCCTCGAGGCGTTGGTGGAGGTGCACGACGACGCCGAGCTGGACGTCGCCCTAGCGGCTGGCGCGCAGGTCCTGGGCGTCAACAACCGCGACTTGAAGACCCTGCAGATCGACCTCGCCACGGCGCCGCGGCTGATCGCGAAGGCGCGAGCGGCTGGCTTCACCGGCGTGGCCGTGGCGGAGTCCTGCTACCGCACCCACGCCGAGGTGGCGAGCGTGGCTGGCGTGGCCGACGCGGTGCTCGTCGGCACGAGCCTAGCTGGCAGCGGCGACCTGGCCGGCGCGTTACTGGCCTTGCGCGGCGCGTAACGCGCGTAAGGCGCGGAAGCACGATGCACGGCGGGCCGGGTAACTGCTCGGCGCTATACTTGCGCCCATGCCTGCCGAATTGGCGCCAGAGGGCGCTATCCAAGAGTTGACGTTGGCTAACGGCCTGCGCGTGGTGTACGCGCCTATGCCGTGGTTGCCGACCCTGAGCGCCACGCTCTCCTTGCCATTTGGGTCGGCCACCGACCCGGTCGGGCAGGAGGGCTCAGCCAACGTGGTGCATGAGTGGTTGCAGCGGGGGGCTGGCGCGCTCGGCTCGCGCGCGTACTCCGATGCCCTCCTGGACCTCGGCGTGCGCCGCGGCGGTGGCAGCGGGCGAGAGGCCGCGAGCCTCAGCGCCGCGTTCCTGGAGTCCGTTGCCGCCCCCGCCCTCGAGCTGCTCGCCTCCAGCGTCACGCAGCCGCACTTCGCCGCCAGCGAGTTCGAGGCCAGCCGGGAGCTGGCAGTGCAGGAACTGGAGTCGTTGCAGGACGCGCCGACGCAGCGCCTGTTCGAGGCGCTGCAGGAGCAGGTGTTCGCTAGCCCGCAGCGCCGCAGCAGCTTCGGCACGAGCGCCGGACTGCGCGCATTAACGCCGGAGAGCGTGAGGGCGGACGCCGCGCGCCGCCTCGGGCCGGAAGGCGCGATCCTCGGGTTGGCCGGTGGCGGCGAGTGGGCCGAGTTGGAGGAGGCGGTCACGCGCGCGTTCGGGTCGTGGAGCGGCGGTAGCGTGCCCGTGCCGCCGGCCGAACTGGCGCCGGTCGGGCGTCACCATGTGAACGCCGAGTCTAGCCAGGTGCAGATCGGGCTCGCTTACCCGAGCCCCGCGCCTGGCACGGACGACATGTACGTCTACCTCGTCGCCCTCGAAGTCTTGTCGGGCAGCATGGGCGCCCGCCTCTTCACCGAGGTGCGCGAGAAACGCGGGCTGGTCTACTCCGTGAGCGCCTTCTACCGCGCCGTACGCGGCCGCGGTTACACGCTCGGCTACGCAGGCACGACCAGCGAGCGCGCCGCAGAGACCCTCGACGTGTTCCTGGCCGAGCTGCGGCGCCTCGCGGAGGGCGTCACGGCGGCCGAGCTCGAGCGGGCGCGCACCGGCCTCCTCGCGAGCATCGTCATGGCTGGCGAGTCGTCAGGCAGCACGGCGGGCAGACTAGCGAACGACCTGGTCCTCTTCGGGCGCCCGCGCACCCTCACCGAGATCGCCAGCCACATCGAAGGAGTGACGTTGCAGGGCGTTAACGACTACCTCGCCGCCAACCCCATCCCGGAACCTACCGTCGTGACGTTGGGGCCGAAGGCATGAAGGGCGCCACCTTGCGCTTTGATGAGGTCGTGCTCGAGAACGGCCTCGTCGTGATCGGCGAGAACAACCCGCGTGCTGCCACCACGGCGATGGGCTACCTAGTGCACACGGGTTCGCGCGACGAGACGGCCGCTGTTGCCGGCGTATCGCACTTCCTCGAGCACATGCTCTTCAAGGGTAACGAGGAGTTCAGTGCCGACGACATCAACCGCACCTTCGACGAGCTCGGCGCCGACTACAACGCCTACACGAGCGAGGAGCGCACCGTTTACTACGGCTCCGTAGTGGCTAACCGCGCCGGCGCGCTGCTCGACGTCCTCACGCAACTGCTGCGCCCGAGCTTGCGGCAGAGCGACTTCGACATGGAGAAGAAGGTGATCCTGGAAGAGATCGCCATGTACCAGGATCGCCCCGCCAGGAGGCTGTTCGAGCACGCCAACGAGCGCTACTGGGGCTCTCACCCGCTTGGCAACAGTGTCCTCGGCAGTCCGAAGAGCATCACCGAACTGCAGCGCGACGACATGCAGGCGTACTTCGACCGGCGTTACGCGCCAGGCAACGTCATCCTGGCGGTGGCAGGCAATTACGACTGGGACGCCGTGGTAAAGCAAGCCAAGGCGCACGCCGGGCGCTGGCCGGCCTTCGAGGCGCACCGCGACTACCCGCCAGCTGAGCCGTTCGCTGGCCGCGAGGCCCTCACGGACGCCACCCTCCACCGCCTGCACGCGGCGTACTACGCGCCCGGCGTGGCGGCAGAGGACCCTGCGCGCTTCGCGGCCGCGTTGCTCGCCAGCATCATCGGCGCGGATGACGGCAGCCGCCTCTACTGGGAGCTCGTCGACAAGGGCTTGGCTGACAACGCCTCCTTGTCGCACGAGGCGCAGGAGGGCGCTGGCTCGTTCGTCGGTTACGTGAGCACCGCGCCAGAGCGCGCCGCGGAAGTCCTCGAGGTTTTCCAGGCGGTGGTGAGGGGCGTGCAGGACAGCGGCGTGACGGCCGACGAGTGGCGCCGCGCCCAACTGCGCACCGCCACCGGCCTGACGCTGCGCGCTGAGACGCCCATGGGCCGCTTCATGTCGTTCGGCACGTCGTACCAGACGCTTGGGAGGTACCGCAGCGTGGCAGACATGGTCGACGAGGTCATGAACACCCCGCTCGAGGCTGGCCTGGCCCTGCTCGAGGGTCGTCCGTTCGACCGCGATTACCTCGTAACCCTCGGCCCAGCCTGAGCCGAGGGGTGCATGAGGACGTGCCTCACGCGCTGGCGGCCTCTTCTCATGAGGCGCCAGTTACACTCGGCCAATGAGAGCCAGCTTTTCGACGGGGGTCAGGGCCTTGGGCGCGGTGTTCATGCTGTGCATGAGCGGCGCCCTCGCTAACTCGCCGTTCGCCGCCCTCACGGTGGTGCCGACCGGCGGTCAGGTGTTCGACATCATCTCCGGCATCACCACGCTGCCGCAGGGCGGAACGGTGACCGACCAGGACACGGGCGTGGCGCTGGTGGCGGGCCACATCGAGTACCGCGCCCAGGATTACCTCGAGGCGTCGCGCGTCAGCCTCGACGGTTCGTTCGGGCACGTGACGGCCGACGTCATGCGCATCGACCTCAAGGTCGGGCTGCTGACGGCGTCTGGTGGCCTGCGCCTCGTGCGTGAGGGGTTAAGCGTTAGCGCGGACAGCCTGAACTTCGATGCCAACGCGCAAGTCGCCACCTTCGCCGGTGGGGTGCAGTCGAGCGACCCGAGCTTCGTGGCTGATCGCGTGCTCCTGGACGTGGCCAGCGGCGACGTGCTGCTCGAGGGTGAGTACGTGTTCGAGGGCGGCGTGTTCGCGCTGCGCTCACCGGAGGGCGGCGGTCTCCTAGCCCTCAAGCTGGTCGTGTCCGACGGCGTTACCAGTTACGACGCCGCCACGGAAGTGGCGCCCGAAGTCCTGGCGCGCTTCGCCCCGTACCTGTAGCTGCCTCGTTGTGGGCAAACAGTGCTCGCATGGCCTACGCGGCGGGTCATGATCGCGTCGTGAGATGGCGGTACTTGGTTGTTGCGCTGCTGTTGGGCTCGGGGTCGGTGGCCTTCGCCCAGTGCGCGCGCGGACCCAAGACGGCCGAGGTGACGCTCCCCGGCCTGTTCGCCGTCTACTACCAGCAGTTCCGTTCAGACGCCGCGCAAGACACCGCGGAGTTCTACGGCGGCGTGTGCGTGGCCGCCGTTGGCGGCGAGTGGACCATCATCGCGGAGCGCGTCAGGGTCAATAACCTCAGCACTGATATCTACCTCGAGGCTCCCGCGCCGACCCTCTACCTCGAAGGTTGGCGGATAGCGGGGGACGAGCTCGTGGCCGACGCGCGCCACCTGCAGCTCACGGCGGCGGTGCTCACGGGACCGGACGTGAGTGGACGCGCGGCCGAGCTGGAGGTGGACATTGCCTCCGGCGCCTTCACCCTCACCGACTTGTCGTTGACGGGCACGGCGTTCGAAGTCGTTGGGGCGTTGGCTACCTTGCAGGGCGACGTGCTGCGGGTGGAGGGCGCCGAGGTGACGACTTGCATCGGCGTCGAGCCCGCGCCCCTGGCCATCGAGGGCAACGTGGCGCTGGTGGCGTTGAGCTCGCGCGAAGTGAAGCTGGGCGGCGGCGTGCTCCGCATCGGCAGCCTGCGCGTGCCGCTGCGCGAAGACCTCACGCTTTCAGACAAGACGCTCTCCGAGCTGCAGTTCCCCGTCAAGGTCGCGGTGGTCGAGGCCAGCCCCGTCACCAGCACGCCGACGCCAGGCGCTGGCCTGAGCGTGCGCGTGGTTGGCATCCCGCTAGCTGACGATTTGACGCTCGAGGTGGGCGCAACCGGTCTCGACCCAGAAGAGCCCCTGCTGCCGGTGGCGCTGGTGAGGGCTGTAGCGGAGGAGGGCGCCGGGGTGCGGAGCTCGGCGACGTTCGGGTTGGAAGCCGGCGCCCCGTACCTGGATTTCGGACTCAGCGTGCCCGTTGCCCCGTGGTTGACCGCGGACCTGACCGCCCGCAGCGGCGCGGCGCCCGCAAGGCGGGCGCGGCACGAAGGGCGCTTGGCGCTGAAGGCGAGCGCGCCACTGCCGTTCGTGAACGGCAGCGTGGTGGGGGAGGTGTTCGCTGCCGCCACGGCCATCACTGCCAACGCTGCGAGCGCGCAGCCGGTGGTGGCGGGTCCGCGTTTGGGCGCCAGCATCGCGGCCACGGCCGCCACGCCCGACCTTGGCCCACTAGGAACCCTGGCGCTAACTAGCCGCTTCCAAGTGACGCATTACCCGAGCACTTGGGGCGCCACGGCGCCCGCCGGCGCGGTCACGCAGTGGGGTGTGCGTTTGGCGCCTTCGTGGCGGTTGGCTTCTGGACCCGTTTCCTTGTCGTTGGGTTACGACGCGCGCTTCACGAACGCTGCTTCACCCTTCGGCAGCGCGGTCGACGGCCTTACACCGCTGCAGCGCGCGACCGGCAACGTCAGCGTGGCCGGCGCCATCGGCGGCGGGTTCAGCGGCAGGCTCGGCGTTGGCGCAACCTACGACGCCTTCGCCACCCCCGCGCTGCCGGCGGGCTTCAAGCGCCTGCGGGCAGACGGCACCCTCGCGCTGGACGTCGACCCGTGGACGGTGACGCTAACGGCGGCGTTCGAGGCGGCCGGGCTGGTCAACGCGCTGCCTGACGTGCCTGCGTTCGTGTCGCTCGACGTCGCGGCGCAGCGTTACGGCTGGCCGTTGATCGGCACGCACGTGCCTTACGGGTCGTTCGAGTTCGGGGTCGGTGCGGAGTACGACCTGCTGGCAGTCAGCCTCACCGAGCTCGAGGCGCGCCTCGGCGTGCCGGTGGCGTTCGACACGCTGGAACTGCGGCCGTTCGTGGCGGTGGACGTTGCGCGGCTGCTCGTTGGCGGTGCGCCCTACCTGAGCGGCTACGGCCTCGACCTCACGTTCGTCACCTGCTGCGGCTCGCTAACGGTTGGCGCCATCAACGACCGCGGCAACTGGGGCGCTTCGGTGGCGGTCAACCTCGAGCGCCGACCAGGCGGCAGTGGTGGCGTCAGCGCGGCAACGCAGCCCGCGCCCGTGGTGGGCGAGTTGGCGGGGGAGGGCAACGACGCGGAGCCGGGTATCATGCCAAACACGCCATGAGGCCGCCCGTGATCACGATAATCGACCGTTACCTGTTGAGGGAGAGCCTGCCGCCTTTCCTCTTCGGCTTGTTGCTGTACTCGAGCTTGGCGGTCGTCAGCGTGACCATCCCGCGCTTGCAGTGGGTGGTCGGCGCGCCCGTGCTGGAGTTAGGTGCGTGGCTGCTCGTGCAGTTGCCGCAGGCGATGGTGCAGACGTTCCCCATTGCCCTGGTGCTGGCGGTGCTGCTGGCCTTCGGGCGCTTGGCGAGCGAGAACGAGTTGTTGGCGCTGCAGGCTGGCGCGGTGCCCGTGCGCCGCACGGCTGGCGTGTTCGTCGTGCTCGGTCTGGTAAGCGCACTGACCGTTCTAGCTATCAACCAGTGGGTCTTGCCCGTCACGAACACCTTGGTGACGAAGTACTACTGGCAGCTCACAGCCGGACAGACCGGTCTATTCCGCTTGGCGCAGCAGTCCTTGCCGGTCGACGACTTCACGCTGCACTTCGAGAAGGCCGCCGACCGCGGCAACCTCATGCAGGACGTGAGGATCGAGCGCTGGGACGGGGAGGTGCTGACCTTGCTGCGCGCCAAGGAGGCGCGCTTCGATGGCGTGGACCTGGTGCTAACGGGTTACAGGATCGACGCCCTCGACCTGAGCGCCCTCGACAGCCCCACGAACGACCCGACGGCGGCCCTCGCGCGGTTGATCCGCCTGAGGAACGTGCCGCCAGATGACGCGGCGCCGTTGACCATCACCACGAGCGTCACGCTGGAGGAGATCATCACGCGCTTCGGCAGCGGCGGTTTCGAGGACGACCGGTCGATAACGCAGTTGTGGCGAGACTCGTCGCGGGTGGGCGCCTCGGCGACTGACCGGCGTCAGGCGGCAGCGCTGATGCACCGCAAG
>JACDJA010001189.1_pt1 | contig 22771 bp, 21 predicted proteins | sample 7449241 | NCBI WGS metagenome assembly JACDJA01 (sample SAMN14253289, study PRJNA609438) | sludge metagenome | isolation source: initial anaerobic sludge | collected 2018-12-20 | reverse complement strand
TTCTGAACCTGCTCGCGAACCTGCTCAATCAGCACTTTCAAATCCACGGCAGCCCGGGTTACGCCGGCATCAATGCTCTTGCTGCTCAGGGTGTTGGCCTCCCGGTTCAGCTCCTGCATGAGAAAATCCAGGCGGCGGCCAATGGCCTCATCACGCTTGAGGGTGTCTGTAACCTCGCTGATATGCGCATCCAGCCGGTCCAGCTCTTCGGCTACGTCACTTTTCTGGGCCAGCATGACCATTTCCTGGGCAATACGCTCCGGGTCCAGTTCCACCTTCGCCTTCTGGAAGCGCTCTCGCAGGTGCTCCTCCTGAGCCTCAAGCAGGCGGGGCATTCCTTCACGAACAGTTGCAACGAGAGATTTCATCTGTGCCAGGCGATCTTCAAACAATGGTCGCAAACGCTCACCTTCCCGCTCACGCACAACGGCAAGCTCTTCCACTGTTTGCCTGAACAGTTCCAGGCCTGCCTTGCGGACCGAACTGAAATCCTGCTCTGGCACTGACAAAACTCCGGGCCATCGCAGAATGTCGAGGGCATTTATGTGCGCCGGGTTATCCAGCATACGATTAATATAATTTGCGGCCTCGTTAACCGCACGGGCAGTATCCTCATTGATCTCGAACCCCGGAGCACCCGCTTCGGTGGTCTGCAGGCGAATCGATACATCCACCTTGCCCCGCTTCAACTGCTTGCGCAGCTCCTCCCGAAACGGATTTTCAAGCTCACGCAGGGCATCCGGCAGCCGAAACGACGGTTCCAGATACCGATGATTGACAGTACGGATCTCGCAGGTCAGCGTACCCTGGGCATCCTGGACATCTTTCCGGGCAAATGCAGTCATACTTCTGATCATGTCGGCTCCGGTCTGGTTATTGAAGACATACTCCGAGTTTAACAGGCTGCGATCACCTGCGGCGAACCCTTCCATCCGCCCCGACACCCCGGCGCAACGTGTTATACTTTCCGGCTTTCAAATCCGGATCCGCCCGGGACAGCCTCCCGGACACTTACCTCAAACATCAGGAAACGCTATGCGCCCAAGCGGCAGAACGCCCGAACAGCCCAGAGACATTCGCCTCACCCGCAACTACACCCGCCACGCGGAAGGCTCCGTGCTGGTTGAATTCGGGGATACCAAAGTCATCTGCACTGCCTCAGTGGAAAACAAAGTACCGCCCTTCCTGCGCGGCGAAGGCAAAGGCTGGGTCACCGCCGAATACGGCATGCTGCCCCGCTCAACCGGCAGCCGCATGGGCCGTGAAGCCGCCCGTGGCAAACAGGGCGGCCGTACCGTCGAAATCCAGCGCCTGATTGGCCGCTCCCTGCGCGCAGCGGTTGACATGGAAGCCCTGGGCGAGCACACCATCACCATCGACTGCGACGTCATCCAGGCTGATGGCGGTACCCGCACAGCAGCCATCACCGGCGGTTGCGTGGCCCTGGTCGACGCGCTGAACCATCTGGTTGCAACCAAGCGCCTGAAGAAGTCGCCGCTGAAGCAAATGGTGGCCGCTGTGTCCGTTGGCATCTACAAAGGCACTCCGGTGGTTGATCTGGACTATCTGGAAGACTCAGAAGCCGAAACCGACATGAACGTGATCATGACCGATCAGGGCGGTTTCATCGAAATCCAGGGGACTGCAGAAGCTGCACCGTTTGTTCAGGATGAACTGAACAGCATGCTGGCACTGGCGAAACAGGGTATTGAAAAGTTGTTCGTACTGCAGAAAGATGCGCTGGAAGGCTAAAAGAGCTAACTCAAAAGTCTGGGCGCCTGCGCGGTAACGCTTCCCCGGACTGTTGGAGGCCAAGGATGGCCGGAAACAAGCGTACAGGGAAGTACTCGCAGCGTGTCTGGGGAAGCCTTACCGGGTAGGCGCTCGCTCCCCCCAGAAGCCTAGATGCCGATTTCTATATCGTAATCCATAATCACCGGAGCGTGATCCGAAAACCGGGTTGTGCTATCAATCCAGCCATCCTGAATGGTCTTGCGAATCCCCGGTGTCACAAGCTGATAATCCACCCGAATACCCGCATTCTTCCGCGAACCCTCAGCCTGTTCAGGCCACCAGGTAAACTGATTACTTTGCTTGTTGATATCGCGGAACGCATCCACGCAACCCATCTCATCGAACAGGCGATCCAGCCAGGCACGCTCGTGAGGCAGAAAGCCGGAGAAATCCAGTTTGTGGTAAAGCGGGCTGGCGTCCGTTACGTGATGGGCCGTTTGCAGGTTCGCGCCGAAAATGAACTGGCGACGTTTACGCAGGGTTTTCTGCATATGCAGGCCAAACGCATCCATAAAGTCATCTTTATGGTCGAGAACCGTCAGATCGTCCTCGCTGATCAACTCCTCCTCACGCCCAAGAGCACAGGGAGCCAGCACAGAGGCCACAGAAACCTTGTCAAAATCTGCCTGGATAAAACGCCCTTCCCGGTCCGCCTGTTCATTGGCAAAACCGTACATAATGGCCTTGGGGAAGTGCCGCGTATAAATTCCCACGCCACCATCCTCATTGTTTTCGCCATCTATGAAGTAGGCCTCGTAGCCTTCAGGAATGAGATTGAAATCTTCAATTTCGTAGGCACGCATACGGTGATCCTGAACACACACAACATCTGCGTCCTGCCCGGCCAGCCAGTCGAAGAAACCTTTATCAACGGCCTGGGCAAGACCATTGACGCTGATTGATACTACCCGCATACGTGTTCCCTGATTCGGTTTGTGTGTATGATACCGTTTTTGCGCATTATTTAAAGATCCATACCCGCCAGAAGCCTTGCCATGCACGACTATCAGCAAAAGTTCATCGAATTCGCCATCCGCCGGAACGTGCTGCGTTTCGGTGACTTTACCCTCAAATCCGGCCGCATCAGCCCATACTTTTTCAACGCCGGGCTTTTTAACACCGGTGAAGACCTGCTGCACCTCAGCCAGGCCTATGCTGCCGCCATCGACCGCAGCGGCGTTGATTATGACATCATTTTCGGGCCTGCCTATAAGGGCATTCCGTTGGCAACCGTAACGGCCATGGCATTGGCGCAGAAGGGCAACAACAAGCCCTTTGCCTTTAACCGTAAAGAAAAGAAAGAACACGGTGAAGGCGGTAATATTGTCGGAGCCCCGTTGCAGGGTAAAGTGTTAATCGTTGATGATGTTATCACTGCCGGCACAGCCATACGCGAATCTATAGACCTTATCCACGCGTCGGGCGCAGAACCTGCCGGTGTACTGATCGCCCTGGACAGACAGGAGCGCGGTAACGGCGAGCTCTCTGCCATACAGGAAGTAGAGAGCGAATTCGGTATCCCGGTGGTCAGTATCATCCGCCTGGAACAGGTTTTAGACTATCTTGAGACCAATCCGGAGTTTTCTGGCCACGCCGCGAAGGTTGCCAGCTACCGGGAACTTTACGGAGTCTGACTGATGCACAAGCGCCTTACCGTAATTTCAGCTATCACCTCTGCACTCCTCCTGTTTTCGAGCATGTCGGTTCAGGCAGAGGCTGGCATGTACCGCTACACGGACGAAGAAGGCCAGATCGTAATCAGCAACACCATTCCCCAGTCAGCCACGAAACGCGGCTACGATATTCTCAATTCAAACGGGCGTGTTGTCGAAACCATCCCCCCGGCGCCAACGGAAGAAGAAATTGCCGCCCGTGAAGCAGAAAAACAGCGCCAGAAAGAGCTCGCCATCCAGCGCGAAAAAGACGCGCAGCTTCTGAAGCGTTTCAGCCACCCCGACCAGGCCATCAAAGCCATGCACCGCAAACTGGATGAACTCCGGGGGCTGATCCAGCTAAAGCGAGGCAATATTTCGGTTATTTCCAGCCAGCTGGATAATGAACAGAGCCGGGCTGCGAACATGGAGCGTACCGGCCAGGAAATACCGGATGCCGTGCTCGAAAAAATTCGTCGCCTCGAATCCCAGATTCGCGATATCGAAAGGGAAATTTCGTGGCAAACCCAGGAAATAGAATCTCTGAAACAGTCTTTCGAGAAAGACATAAAACGCCTTGAAGAAGTTACCGGAGAAACCCGCACCCTGTCACTGGAGCAGACGAACACCGACGACTAGATCACCGCGTATTTTCACTTGACAAAAAAAAGGGTGCCATGGCTTGGCCGGCACCCTTTTCTTCAGCAGACTACTTATTCAGCAGGCTACAATGCTGACTTCACTGCACTCAACGGCCTCACAATCAGGCTGAAGCCGTTGTCTTCTTCTCTGCAGTCTTTTTCTTTGCCGTCGTCTTGCGAGCTGCCGGCTTCTTGGCCTCTACAGACTTTTTGGCTTCCTGGGCGGCGTCAGATACGTCGTCCGCTGCTTCAGAAACCGCGTCTGCACCTTCGGCCGCTTCTTTCTCGAGCTTTGCCACCAGGTCGGCTGCAAAGTTACCAAAACGGCTGTTCAGGTTGCGCAGCTGGTCGAACAAGCTGTCGCTGTAACCGTTATAACGCTTGCGCAGGGTCTTCACGCTGTACTCACGCGCTTCAGACTCCAGCTTTTCTGCGTAGTCGAAGGGCTTGGCTGCCAGCTTCTTCTGCTGCTCTTCAGCGGCATTGATACCTTTTTCCACGATTTCCTGAAGCTGTTCCTGATAAGTTTTGAGTTTACCCATGATCATTCTCCTTGGTTTACTGAAATTTCCCGGCCTCTCACCTGCCTTTCCTGATCGCGGCTGGAACCGCCTGATCAGTGCCAGGTTAAAGGCCTTTCGCTGATTCTGTAACCAAGACTACTGTTTAAAATTAGAATGTTCATACTAAAAACCGGGAATAGCTGCGAACGTGCATAGGTTCTTTTACCAGCGAAACAGCACCCAGCTTGGCACCAGCATGTCGGATTCGGTTTCCCGTATCCAGCCGCCCCCGTCTGCGGGCACCAGGTAGTATTCCCGACCTACTTTTGGCACCACTTTTATTTCCACGAGCTGGCCGTTCACCCGGTACTCATAGAAAACCTCATCGTCACCAGGCCGGATAACAATCTGCGGGCCATCACTGGACGACTGGTAATCGGAAACCACAATCGGTTCTTTCGGCGTTTCTACAACCGTCTCATCCAGCGCACCGCTTTCCTGTGCCAGCGCGGTTCCAACACCGCAGAGAAGCAGAAATGCGGAACAGGCGATTCGTTTCATTTTCGTGATACCCTTTTGGTCATTCAATTAAGTACAGAGTTGCACAAGCCAACCTTCGCTTCAATCACAATCCGGATCCGTGTTGACATGACTGAACAAAAGACCCCACCTGTGGTGCTTGTGGACGGTTCGTCCTACCTATTCCGTGCTTATCATGCACTTCCGCCACTGACCACCAGCAAAAACCACCCCACCGGAGCGATCAAAGGCGTGATTGCGATGATCCGGCGCCTTGAGCAGGATTTCCCCGGCTCGAAAATGGTTGTGGTGTTCGATGCCAAGGGCAAAACCTTCCGCCACGAATTGTACGAAGAGTACAAGGCCAACCGGCCGCCCATGCCGGATGATCTGGCGGTTCAGATCGAGCCCATTCACCAGATGGTAAAAGCCATGGGATTGCCCCTGCTGATTGTGGAAGGGGTGGAAGCTGACGATGTGATTGGCACCCTGGCCAACGAAGCCACCAGCAAAGGTATTGATGTGGTGGTCTCCACCGGCGACAAGGATATGGCTCAACTGGTCAGCGACCACGTAACCCTGATCAACACCATGACCGAAACAAAGATGGATCAGGAAGGAGTCATGGAAAAGTTTGGCATTCGCCCCGATCAGATCATCGATTACCTTGCGCTGGTTGGCGACAAGGTGGATAACATTCCCGGCGTCAACAAGTGTGGCCCGAAAACCGCGGTGAAGTGGCTGCAGGCCTACGACAGCCTGGACGGGGTGATTGAGCACGCCGACGAGATCAAGGGCAAGATTGGCGAGTACCTGCGCGAAGCTGTTGATACCCTGCCCCTGAGCCGGGAGCTGGCTACCATCAAGATGGACGTTGATCTGGATTTTGGCCTGGAGGATCTGCAGGAGCGGGAACAGAATGATGAGGAGCTGCTGCAGCTTTTCCGGGAATACGAATTGCGAAGCTGGATTGCCGAGCTGGAAGCCAGGGTAGCGGAATCCACTGAATCCGGCGAAAACCCGGCAACAGAACCAGCCGACAACCCGGATCCATCTGGCGGGGAAAAGCGCTACAGCGTAATCACCCGTCAGCAAGACCTGGACGAATGGATAGCCAGGCTTGAAAAGTCCGAGCTGTTTGCCTTCGACACTGAAACCACCAGCCTGCGATATATGAGCGCCGAGCTGGTGGGCGTGTCGTTTGCGGTCAAGGCGGGCGAGGCAGCCTACGTACCCTTTGGCCACGATTACATGGGGGCCCCGGAGCAACTTGATCGCGAGAAAGTCCTGGCGCAGCTCAAGCCGCTGCTGGAAGACCCGAAGCAGAAAAAAGTTGGCCAGAACCTGAAGTACGACAAGAACGTTCTGGCCAATCACGGCATCTGCCTGGAAGGCATTGCCGAAGACACCATGGTGGAGTCCTATGTACTGAACTCTGTGTCATCCCGTCATGACATGGACACCCTGGCCAGACACTATCTGGGCGAGGAAACCATCACCTTTGAATCCATTGCCGGCAAAGGCGCCAAACAGCTCACGTTCAACCAGCTGGATCTGGAGAAAGCCGGCCCCTATGCCGCAGAAGATGCCGATATAACCCTGCGCCTGCATCAGGTTCTGCGACCGCAACTGGCCCGGGTCGGCAAGCTGGAATCGGTATACACAGACATAGACCTGCCTCTGGTTCCTGTGCTCTCCCGCATGGAGCAGCGCGGCACCCTGATCAGGGCCAGCACCCTGCGCCAGCACAGCCAGGAACTGGCAGAGCGCATGGCGGAGCTGGAAAAAGAAGCGCACGAGGTGGCAGGTGAAAAATTCAATCTGGGCTCGCCAAAGCAGTTACAGGCCATTTTCTACGGGAAAATGGGGCTGCCGGTCATAAAGAAAACCCCTAAAGGGGCGCCTTCTACCGCAGAGCCCGTTTTGCAGGAACTGGCCCACGAACACGAACTGCCCAGACTCATTCTGGAACACCGTAGCCTGAGCAAGCTCAAGTCCACGTACACCGATACCCTGCCAGAGCTGATCCACCACCGCACAGGGCGAGTGCACACCTCGTACCACCAGGCCGTAACTGCCACGGGCCGGCTAAGCTCTTCAGAACCCAACCTGCAGAACATTCCGGTTCGCACCGAGCAGGGCCGGCGCATTCGCCAGGCCTTTATTGCCGAGAAAGGCTATAAACTGATGGCCGCGGACTATTCACAGATTGAACTTCGAATCATGGCGCACCTGTCTGGCGACAAAGGCCTGCTGACCGCCTTTGAGAAGGGCGAGGACATTCACAAATCGACCGCCTCGGAAGTGTTCGGCATAACTCTGGACGAAGTGAGCAGCGACCAGCGCCGCAGCGCCAAGGCCATTAACTTCGGCCTGATTTACGGCATGTCGGCCTTCGGCCTGGCCCGTCAGCTGGATGTGGAGCGGAAGGTGGCGCAACAGTACATAGACCGCTACTTCGAACGCTATCCCGGCGTGCTGCGCTACATGGACAACATCCGCAAACAGGCCCACGACGACGGCTTCGTTGAAACCCTGTTTGGCCGCCGCCTGTACCTGCCGGAAATCAACGCCCGCAACAAACAGCTGCAGCAGGCGGCTGAGCGAACCGCCATCAACGCCCCCATGCAGGGAACAGCCGCCGACATCATCAAGCTGGCGATGATTGAGGTGGAAAACTGGCTGCTCTCAGAACATGCAGATAGCGCGCGCATGACCATGCAGGTGCACGACGAACTGATTCTTGAAGTGAAAGACGAAGCTGTGGACGAGGTCCGCGAAGGGCTTATCAAGCGTATGTCTGGTGCGGCGAAGCTGGCCGTGCCGTTGCTGGTGGAAGCTGGCGTGGGTGATAACTGGGATCAGGCGCACTAAAAGAAACGCCCGGAGAGCGAAGAGCTCGACCGGGCGTTTTTATTACCTGTTAAGCCAAGGCGTTGTTCAGAACGCTTTACTGATCTGGATGCCAGCACTCCACGCCTCAAGATCGTACTCACCCTCATAGAGTGAATTCGGATCGGTCGGATTTGGGGCTGTGCCGGCTGGAGTCAGGACATAGGCCTGGTCAGACACTTTGGGGTCATCTGTGAACAACAGGGTGCCTACCGCCGCGTCTACTGTCCAGCCACTCTGAGCCGACTTCCACTGTGCGCCCAGCGTCAGCCAGTGACGATCACTGGAGGGGATGCGCGCCGTAACATATTGGTCAACCGGTGATTCATCCCACGCATAACCAGCTTTGAGCGCCCACTCGGGCGTCACCTGGTAAATACCACCCACATTGAACTGCCATGTGTTTTTCCACCCTTCCGGCGTGTGGGAAAGCAGGTTGGGCAATCCACCCGGGCTCTTACTCGTCAGGGGCTTGCTCGGATCGCGCCCGTATATGTCCAGAGAGTCGAAACGGCTCCATCTGGAGTAGGTGGCGCCTGCAAGAACCGTGAACTGATCCGTCAGCTTATGGCGAAGACCCGCACTGATGCTTTCGGGGATAGCCAATGGGACCCGCGCAGGCTCAGTTGAGTTAAGCGGAACAGCAACCCCTGGCCCCGGAGGATTTGGGGTGCCGGCAGGGGTGGCAACCGCCACATTGGTAAACTTGGCATCACCTTCGAGATCCAGCTCGGTGCCGGTCTGAGCCTTGAGGCCGAACTGGGTCCGGTCGTTCATCTCATACAAAAAGCCAACCTGGAAGGTTACGCCGACATCATCACCTTCAATGTCAGCATAGCCCTGCGCTGGCGTTCCGGGCAAGACACCACCCGGTGCCAGCGCAATCGTGCCGGAGTTATCCATAAACTTGGTAAGTTTGCCCTCAACGTACATTACGTTGAGGCCCAAACCCATCGAAAGACCCTGGCCGTTATTAACCGAAATCGCGGGCGTGAATGAGATCGCCGTCAGCTCCGTTTTGTCGGCGAAGAAGCGGCCAACAAAATCATCATCGTAGTCTGCGGCCAGGCCATAGGGTGCATGGATGCCGAAACCCACATCAATTGAGTCATTGATCTCATGGGTCAGGTAAACATTAGGAAGCACGGCTGGATCTGCAATATCACCGCCACGCCCACCAGAAACAGGCTGGCCAATCTGGTTGGTTCCACTTGCACTTTTGGCCTCAGCATCAATATCCAGAACAGCCGCACCAAAAGAAATGTTCGTACCCTTCAACTGGCTCATACCCGCCGGGTTAAAAAATATCGTGGTCGCATTCTCCGGGTTCGCAACAGCGCCGGCGTTCGCGACGCCCATGGCGCTCGCACTCTGCTCGTTCAGGGAAAAACCACCAGCAAAAACAGTGGCCGGGGCAGCCACTGCGGCCAGAGTGGCAAGCCGTACAGCGCGGGAAAGATGTATGGATTTCATATCAGCAGAATCTCCTTTGTCGTTTGGAGGCAGTATACGCAGCAGCAGACGCCGGCCTCAAATGCTAAAGCTACTGATTTGAAAATTTAACCTTTTACGAAGCCACTCAGCCTCTGCCCGTCAGTTATCCTGTATGGTCAATTTATCCACAGAAGATGACAGTTTGTCTGCCCCCTGGGCATCGGCACCCAGTTTAATCATCAGGCGCAAATCATTAGCCGAGTCTGCGTGCGCCAGGGCATCTTCGTAGGTAATAGAGCCTTCGGCGTAAAGCTGGTAGAGCGCCTGATCAAAGGTCTGCATGCCGGATTCGTTGGACTTGGACATCAGCTCCTTGAGCTTATGCACCTCGCCTTTTCGAATCAGGTCTGCAACCAGCGGTGTATTGATCAGAACTTCAATAACCGCTTTCCGGCCTTTGCCATCCGGTGTCGGGATCAGCTGCTGAGCCACAATAGCCTTGAGGTTTAGCGACAGATCCATCCAGATCTGGTTGTGCTGTTCCGGCGGGAAAAACTGGATAATCCGGTCGAGCGCCTGGTTGGCGTTATTGGCGTGGAGCGTTGCGAGGCACAGGTGACCAGTCTCCGCAAACTGAACCGAATACTCCATGGTCTGGCGGGTGCGCACCTCACCGATCAGGATCACGTCGGGCGCCTGGCGCAGCGTGTTTTTCAGCGCCACTTCAAAGCTCTCGGTATCAATCCCCACCTCCCGTTGCGTCACGATGCAGCCCTGATGCTGATGCACAAACTCGATGGGATCTTCAATGGAAATGATGTGTCCGCGGCTGTTGCGGTTACGGTGCCCGAGCATGGCCGCCAGCGACGTTGACTTACCGGTGCCGGTCGCCCCGACAAACATGATCAGGCCACGCTTGGTCATGGCCAGCTCTTTGGTAATTTCCGGCAGGGCAAGATCATCTATCTGGGGAATCTTCACCTCTATACGTCTCAGCACCATGCCGCACAGGTTGCGCTGAAAGAACGCACTCACCCGGAAGCGGCCTATGCCGCGGGCGCTGATGGCAAAGTTACATTCGTGAGTTTCCTCGAATTCGGCCCTCTGCTTTTCGTTCATCGCGCCGTACACAAGCTCCCTCGTCTGTTCCGGCGTTAACGCGCTCTTGGTGACAGGGAGTACTTTGCCGTTCACCTTCATGCTGGGGGGGACACCGGCGGTAATAAAGAGGTCTGAACCTCCTTTTTCGACCATCAGACGAAGCAGTTTTTCGAATTCCATTTTTGGTTACCTTTGTTCTTTCTGCATGACTAACCGACAGTATTCCGGGGAGAGGGCACACCTTGCCTGCCCTCTCCTGCCCCAACCGTCAGGGCTCAGAAATTATCTGGCATTTTCGCCTTCAACCGCGCTGCCTCACGGGAAATCAGTCCCTTCTGCAACAAGCGCTCCAGGCACTGATCCAGCGTCTGCATGCCCAGCGAACCGCCCGTCTGGATGGATGAATACATCTGGGCGATTTTATCCTCACGAATCAGGTTGCGGATGGCTGAGGTGCCAATCATGATCTCGTGCGCCGCAATACGACCGCCACCCATTTTCTTCATCAAGGTCTGGGAGACCACCGCCTGCAATGATTCGGAGAGCATGGAGCGCACCATGGATTTTTCTTCCGCCGGGAACACATCCACTACCCGGTCAATGGTCTTGGCTGCCGAGGTGGTGTGCAGGGTGCCGAAAACCAGGTGGCCGGTTTCTGCCGCTGTGAGCGCCAGGCGGATGGTTTCCAGATCCCGCAACTCACCAACCAGAATAATGTCGGGGTCTTCCCGTAGCGCCGAACGCAGGGCTTCGTTAAAGCCCAGGGTGTCCCGGTGGACTTCCCGCTGGTTAACCAGGCACTTTTTCGAGTCGTGTACGAATTCGATGGGGTCTTCTATGGTCAGCACGTGCTCATAGCGGGTATCGTTGATGTAATCAATCATTGCCGCCAGCGTGGTGGACTTGCCCGAACCCGTTGGTCCGGTAACCAGCACCAGCCCACGGGGCACCGAAGAAATGTCCTTGAACACCTGGCCCATGCCGAGGTCTTCCATGGTCAGAACTTTCGAGGGGATGGTACGAAAAACAGCGCCGGCGCCCCGGTTCTGGTTAAAGGCGTTAACACGGAAGCGGGCAACACCGGGTACTTCGAAGGAAAAGTCCGTTTCCAGAAATTCCTCGTAGTCCTTGCGCTGCTTGTCGTTCATGATGTCGTAGATGAGCCCGTGAACTTCCTTGTGCTCCAGGGGTGGCAGATTGATGCGGCGAACATCGCCGTCAACACGAATCATCGGGGGCAGGCCGGCAGAGAGGTGCAAGTCAGACGCACCCTGTTTCGCCGAAAAGGCAAGCAGCTCAGTAATATCCATAGAGGTCCTCGGAAGGCTTTTTCTTTTAATCCGGTAACGCCGGCCTGATACAGGCGTACTCCGATCACTTGGCATTTCAGTGACCTGCGAGTAACGTGTCGCCATATAAAGGGCGGACCAAACGCGGTTATTTCAAACTATGAGCAGCATAGCAGACAACCTCGGGAGCGTAACCCGACGCATACAAAAAGCAACATTGCAGGCGGGCCGCGAACCCGGCTCTGTGAACCTGTTGGCAGTGAGCAAGACACGCCCGGCCCGGGATCTGAGAGAAGCCGTGACGGCGGGCCAACTGGCATTCGGGGAAAACTACGTTCAGGAAGCCCTTGAAAAGATGTCGGAACTCAGTGATCTGACACAGATCGACTGGCATTTTATCGGCCCGATACAATCCAACAAGACACGGCAAATCGCTTCGGCTTTCTCCTGGGTTCACAGTGTCGATCGCCTGAAAGTGGCACGACGTCTGAGTGAGCAGAGAGAAGCAGGCCTGCCCCCATTGAATATTTGCCTTCAGGTCAATATTAACAACGAAGAGAGTAAATCCGGGTGCCAGCCCGATGATCTGCCGGAATTGATCCGGGAGACCAGCCAGTTGCCCGGTCTCGCGCTCAGAGGGCTAATGGCAATCCCCGATCCCGGGCAGTCCGAATCTGAGCTGAGGGAGAGCTTCCGCAAGGTCGCCAATCTGCTGAAAGAACTGCGGCGCGACTTTCCGGAGGCAGGGCCCCTGGATACCTTATCCATGGGCATGTCCGGCGATCTTGAAATGGCAATTGCAGAGGGCGCCACCTGGGTTCGCATTGGCACAGCAGTCTTTGGCGAGCGCCCGCAGAAGAGCTGAACAGTCCCGTACCTGCTATTATCGGGACCGGATGTATAACCGCATAACCGCTGGAGCATACCTTGAGCAAATCACCAACCATTTCGTTTATCGGTGCCGGTAACATGGCCAGCGCCATTATTGGCGGCATGCTGGACAGCGGCTTCAAAGCCAGCCGCATCTGGGCCAGCGCGCCAGACGACGGGCACCTGCAGTCCATTCGCAAACGTTTCGGCATCAGCGTAACCACAGACAACCGTTACTGTGCGCAGCAGGCAGACATGGTTGTACTTGCGGTGAAGCCCCGGGCCATGGCGAGCGTCTGCCGCGACATTGCACCCATCGCCCAGAACACCCGCCCGCTGATGGTATCAATTGCTGCCGGGCTGAGCGCCGACACCCTGGACGAGTGGCTTGGTGGTGGCCTGCCGATTGTGCGTGTTATGCCCAATACGCCCTCACTGGTAGGCAAAGGCGCTGCCGGGCTGTTTGCCAGCGAAAGCGTGACCAGCGCCCAGAAAAAAATGGTGCAATCGGTGTTTGAGGGTATAGGCATTGCGGTGTGGGTTGAGGATGAGAACCTGCTGCATGGCGTTACCGCGCTTTCAGGAAGCGGCCCAGCCTACTTTTTCCTGATGCTCGAAGCACTTGAGGCGGCAGCGACTGACGCCGGCGTAAATCCCGAAACCGCCCGGCAACTGGCCATTCAAACCATGGCGGGCGCAGCAGAAATGGCCGCCAGAAGCGAACACGACCCGGCTCAACTGAAAAAGAACGTCATGTCCCCGGGGGGAACAACGGAGCGGGCCGTGAATACTTTTGAAGAGGGCGGCATGCGCGATCTGGTAAAAAAAGCGTATAACGCAGCCTACAAGCGCTCGGAAGAAATGGCCAAAGAACTGGCTGGCAAAGAGTAAAACAGTCACTGATAACGGAGATACGGCTACATGCTGGCAGACATTCTGATTACCATCCTGCTGATCGCGTCCACTTTCTACATGACCATAATACTGCTGCGTTTTTTGCTGCAGCTGGCCCGGGCAGACTTTTACAACCCGATCTCCCAGTTCGCGGTAAAGGCCACAAACCCGCTGCTCAGACCCCTGCGCCGGTTCATTCCCGGCTGGGGCGGGATCGACGGAGCATCCCTGGTACTGGCGGTGATCATCCAGGCCATCACCTTCTTCCTGATTCTTGTTGCCCTGAACGGCGGCATACCCGCGTTCAACCCCATTACCCTGCTCGTCTGGGCTGTACTGAACGTTCTGGATCTGATCGTAAAAATCTATTTCTGGTCCGTTATCGCCATTGTTGTTGTCAGCTGGATTGCCCCGGGCAGCTCACACCCCGCTATTCAACTGATTGCCCAGATCACCGAACCCGTGATGCGCCCGGTGCGGAATGTGATGCCGTCCATGGGCGGGCTGGACCTGTCACCCATTATTGTTTTCCTTATTCTGAATGTTATTTCAGTTGTCATTGAGCACATGAAACTGGCCGTCGGCCTTGGCTCCATCGGCCTCGGACTGTAGACCTTGTCGCAAATAAACAATCTGTAACAGTTTTCCACAAAATACCCCTTCTGGAAGCCGCACTCTCACATCGTTGATTTTGCGGCTTTTTTACACACCTTCTGTCGATAGTCAGCACATACCTTCGAGCACGCTGCCGCAAAACCTTCGGGAACCGGTTAGTATTAATCGTAATTAATCAATCCGTCCGTCACGCGGATCCCGGCATAGCCGCACAGGGAACCCCGGAAGTCGTGTAGAAGGAATATCCGATGAGTCATCAGGGAAATCTGACCCAGCAGGTTGAGGCATACCACAACTGGAAAAAAGAGCTGATCCGCCAGATTGGCCGTTACCGTTTGTGGCTGCAGGACAACAACCTTTTCTCCGACGACATCAGTGCACGAATCCGGCACGGGCTTGAATTGCTTATTGAAGATGAACTGACCATTGCGTTCGTCGGCGAGTATTCCCGTGGCAAGACAGAGCTTATAAATGCGCTGTTCTTCTCTGAATTTGGTCAGCGCATGCTGCCCTCCCAGGCCGGGCGCACAACCATGTGCCCGACCGAACTGTTTTTTGACCGCAGCGCCAACGAAAACTACCTGCTGCTCCTGCCTATCGAGACCCGAAACGGCAATCTCTCACTGCAGCAATTACGCAAGCAACCAGAGCGCTGGGTAAAGCACGATCTGGACCAGCACAACCCGGAACTCATGCGTGAAGTTCTGGGTGAAGTCGCACGGGTCAAAAGTGTTTCCCCGGCAGAAGCCCGCGCCCTGGGTTTTGACCAGGATATGCTCGAGCACGACCGCAACAATCCCGGTAACGTTCTGGTTCCCGCGTGGCGCAATGCCCAGATCAGCATTCGCCATCCCTTGTTCGAACGCGGCCTGCGTATACTGGATACGCCCGGGCTCAATGCGCTGGGATCGGAACCGGAACTCACCATCAGCATGTTGCCGAAAGCCCATGCGGTCATCTTTGTGCTCAGCGCAGACACTGGTGTAACCGCCAGCGACATGACCATCTGGAAAGAGTATATAGATACCGAGCATTCGGACCATCGTGCCGGCCGCTTTGCGGTTCTGAACAAGATTGATGTGCTCTGGGATGATCTGCAGGGCGAAAAACACACCAATGAAGCCATTGAACGGGTGCGCGGCTATTCCGCAGATCACCTGGGCATCCGCCAGCATGATGTTATCCCGCTCTCCGCCAAGCAGGGCCTTGTAGCCAGGGTCCGCAACGATGACGATCTTTTCGTACGCTCCAACGTCGGCAATCTGGAGCAGCTGATTATCCAGCGCATCCTGATGCACAAAGAACAGCTGATCACCCAGAGCCTGATTAACGATCTGCTGGGCATGCTGCAGAATAGCCAGGCGGCCATGCAGACGCGGCTCGATTCGCTTGAAGAGGAGTTAAGGGCCTGCTCTGGCATTAACATGGATAAAGCCGCCCTTGCCCGGATGGCTGACCGCGCCCAGAAAGACTACGACTTCTACTACAAAAAACTGCTCACTCTGCGCTCAAGCCGCCGGCTCATGGGCTCCCAGGGGGAGATGCTGAACAGACTGGTAGACGAACAGCGCTTTGAAGCCCACGCCGAAAAAATCCGCAGAAGCATGTCGAAAAGCTGGACGACCGCGGGCATGAACAACGCCATGGATCAGTTTTTCGAGCTTCTGGAAAGCGACCTCACCAACCTGCTCAGTGAAGGGCAGCTTGCGGAAAAAATGGTTGGCGCTATTTATCGCCGTTATAACGAGGATACCCGTGCCCGCCATCTGGAGCCGATTCCGCTGCGTGCCGGTCGCCATGTGATTGCCATAAGGGAACTGCGCAAAAAGGCACGGCGCTTTCGTGTCAGCCCAAAAAACCTGCTTACCGAGCAGTCCATTCTGGTACAACGCTTTTTCAACGTCATGGTCAGCGAAGCCCGGACTCTGCACGCCCGCGTACGCAAGGATGTACAGCGCTGGCCGTCAGAGGCCCTGCTGCCTATCATGCAGTACTCAATGGAGCAAAAGCAGCTGCTGGAGCACCAGATACGGCGCCTTCGGGACATGGTAAGAAACGATCGCGACAGCCGTTTCGAACGGGAGCGGCTCGAAAACTCCATCAGCGATTTACGCCGGCAGCTCGAGCTCGCAGACGCCATGCAACGGCAAATCCGCAAACCCGCACCCACCATGATCCAGCAAAAGGTGGTCAACATTTCTGGCGCAATATAGTCTGAAGCGCTGCCACGGCATGGGCCGCCGGTTGCAGGTGTGACCACCGGCCTTTAAACTGCCCTGTTGGTACAGGTTTTTTGCCCTGACCAGCCAAGCAGTTATCAACGGACCGAACCAGGAACCTGCCGCGCCGATGCCCGATTCCCTGCCTGCGGATTCTGTCGGGGTAGTCACCCCCCAGACATACCATTTTGAGACGCCCATTGAACTGGCGTGCGGACACACACTGGACAGCTATGATCTGGTGGTAGAGACCTATGGCGAGCTCAACGCCGACCGCAGCAATGCTGTGCTGATTTGCCATGCCCTGAGCGGCCACCACCATGCCGCAGGCTACCATTCCATGGACGATCGCAAACCTGGCTGGTGGGACACCTGCATCGGCCCGGGCAAGCCGGTGGATACCAACCGTTTTTTCGTAGTCAGCCTTAACAACCTGGGCGGCTGTCACGGCAGCACAGGCCCCAACTCGATAAACCCGGCAACGGGTAAACCTTATGGCCCGGACTTTCCGGTTATTACCGTTGGCGACTGGGTGAAAAGCCAGGCCTTGCTGGCCGATCGCCTGGGCATTGATTGCTGGGCCGCTGTGGTAGGCGGCTCTCTCGGCGGAATGCAGGCACTGCAGTGGAGCCTGGACTACCCGGATCGCCTGAAACACTCGGTGGCTATTGCCTCCAGCCCCCGGCTCACGGCCCAGAACATCGCCTTTAACGAGGTGGCCCGGCAGGCAATCACCTCGGACCGGGAATTCCACGAAGGCCGATACTACGATTTCGATACCCTGCCCCGTCGCGGTCTTATGCTGGCGCGCATGGTCGGCCATATTACCTATCTGTCCGATGCATCCATGGGGGAGAAGTTTGGCCGCGAACTGAGGGACCAGGCCTACAAGTTTGGTTACGATGCCGAGTTTCAGGTAGAAAGTTACCTCCGCTACCAGGGTGAGCGCTTTTCGGAGGTTTTCGACGCCAACACCTATCTGCTGATGACCCGGGCGCTGGATTATTTTGACCCGGCCTACGAGTTTGGCGGCGATCTGTCAAAAGCCCTGGCCAGGGCCAGTTGCGAGTTTCTGGTGCTTTCGTTCAGCACCGACTGGCGCTTTACACCGGCGCGCTCGGAAGAAATGGTGAATGCAATGATTGCCGCCCGCAAGAAAGTCAGCTACGCCGAGATAGACGCACCCTGGGGTCACGATGCGTTTTTGATTCCAACACCTCGCTACACGGATATTTTCACCGCCTACATGGATCGTGTTGCCAGGGAGGCAGGCACATGAGAGCAGATCTTGAAATCATTCAGCAATGGGTCAAGCCGGGCCATCACGTGCTGGACCTGGGTTGCGGTGACGGCACTCTGCTCGATTTCCTGCAAAGAGAGCGCAACGCCAGCGGGTATGGTCTTGAGATCAACCCGGACCACATAACCACGTGCATGAGCCGTGGCGTCTCTGTTATCGAGCAGAATCTGGACACCCAGGGCCTGGACAATTTTGAAGACAACAGCTTCGACATTGTGCTGATGACCCAGGCACTGCAGGCAGTGCGCCGGCCCGACAAGGTACTGGATGAAATGCTGCGCCTGGGCGATGAAGGCATAGTGACCTTCCCTAATTTCGCGCATTGGCGGCTGCGTTGGGGACTTGCCCTGAGTGGCCGCATGCCCGAATCCGAAGCTTTGCCGTATAAATGGTACAACACGCCTAACATAAGGCTATGCACCTTCCAGGATTTCGAAGCTCTGTGCCGGCAGAAAGGTATTCGCATCAAGAGCCGACGTGTGGTGGACGGTCAGCACCAGAACAGCTGGCTGGCGCGCTTATGGCCGAACCTGTTGGGTGAGATTGCAATCTATCGTATTACCCGGGAGAACAGATCATGATTAACAAAACACTACGCAGTGTCTTTACGCTTGCAGTAATGGCCCTGTACGCATCCCTTTTCAGCCTTTCTGCTCACGCCGGCTCCGAGGACTTTGGAGACTACCAGGTACACTGGAGTGTATTCCCCAGCACCTTCCTGACACCCGAAACGGCAAAAGCCAACAACCTGCAGCGCAGTAAAGGCATTGGCATCGTCAACATTTCCATCATGCGGGAAAACGAAAACGGCGTTATCGAACCTGTGGCCGGTCAGGTGGAAGGCAAGGTTTCAAACGATGTCCAGCAGGTGAAGTTTCTGGCCTTTCGCAGAATACAGGAAGGCGATTCTGTCTACTTCATTGCCCAATACCAGTATTCATCCGGCGAGCTGATGACATTCAACGTTACCGCCCGCCCTACCGGGCACAGGCAGGATTTGCCGGTACGGTTCGCTCACACTCTGTTCAACGACTGAGCGAATCATGTCTGAGAAACTTGTTATTGCCAGTAACAATGAAGGCAAAATCCGCGAATTTGCCCAACTCCTCGCGCCACTGAACCTTGTGCCAGTGCCCCAGGGGGAGCTGGGCGTTGGCGAAGTCGAAGAGCCAGCCGTTACCTTTGTGGAGAATGCCATCCTCAAAGCGCGCCATGCCGCGCGGGAAACCGGCTTACCTGCACTGGCGGATGACAGCGGCCTTGCCGTGGATGCACTGGGCGGCGCCCCCGGCGTTCGCTCAGCACGATACGCCGGGGCCGGTGCATCCGATCGCGACAATCTTGATGCACTACTGGAAGCCATGGCCGATGTACCTGACGGCCAGCGCAGCGCACAATTCCACTGCGTGCTGGTATACCTCAGGCACGCCGATGACCCGACACCGATTATCTGCCACGGTCGCTGGCCGGGCACTATTCTCCGGGCGCCACGGGGCGAAGGCGGGTTCGGCTACGACCCGGTCTTTCTCTGCCCGGAAAGGAACTGCAGCGCTTCGGAACTGACCCGGGATGAGAAAAACCGGATCAGCCATCGCGGCCGGGCTCTGGCGTTGCTGATGGAACAGCTCCGGGCGGAGACCTGAGCGTGACCGCCTCTCCCCCGGCGCCGGTTACACCGCCTCTGAGCCTGTATATCCACGTACCCTGGTGCGTGCGCAAATGCCCCTATTGCGACTTCAATTCCCACGCCATCCAGCATGACATTCCCGAAGCCGCATACCTGAACGCCCTGTTTGAAGACATTGACCAGGACCTCCCACTGGCGGAGGGGCGCACCATCGAAACCGTGTTCATTGGAGGCGGCACACCCTCCTTGATGAGCGGCGGGTTCTACCGGGATCTTTTCAAAGGGCTGAGGGAACGCCTGGCCTTTGCCGCTGATGCCGAAATCACGCTGGAGGCCAACCCGGGCACACTGGAAGAAGGCCGGTTTGAAGCCTTTCGTGCAGCCGGCATCAACCGCCTGTCTATCGGCGTGCAGAGTTTTAACCCGGCTCACCTGAAGGCTCTCGGTCGCATCCACGACAGCAGGGCGGCGCACAGGGCAATTGAAACCGCCAGAAAAGCGGGCTTCGATAACTTCAACCTGGATTTGATGCATGGCCTGCCTGGCCAAAACCCGGAGGAAGCGCTTGAAGATCTGAAAGCTGCCATAAGCCACGAGCCGCCTCATATATCCTGGTATCAGCTGACACTGGAGCCCAATACCGAGTTCTACAGCCGGCCACCGGATCTGCCCGATGACGACCGGCTCTGGGAGATTGCCCAGTGCGGCAGCGAGTACCTGCACCGGCAGGGATTCAGCGATTACGAAGTGTCTGCCTGGTGCCAGGAAGGCAAAGCTTCACGGCATAACCTGAACTACTGGATGTTCGGGGATTATCTGGCTCTGGGCGCTGGCGGGCACGGGAAAATCAGCCTTCCGGACGGCACCATAAAGCGTTACTGGAAAACCCGGCAGCCGGAGGCTTACCTTAACCGGATCGGCAGCCGCACCGCTGGAAGCAATATAATTGAGACGGATGACCTGCCTCTGGAATTCCTGATGAATGCGTTACGCCTGCGAAAAGGTGTCGATGAAAGCCTTTTTTCCGAGCGCACGGGTTTACCCCTGACATCCGTTGCGGTACAACTTGAAGCACTGCGTGACGATAAATTACTGGTACGTGACCGGCTTCAGGCAACAGACCTGGGGCAAAGGTATCTGAACAGCCTGCTGGAGCGTTTTCTGTAATGGACACGGAAAAGGGATTACTGGCATTACCCAAAAGCCTGAAAACCGGCCTGATTGCTACGGTGGTTTTGCTGGCAGCATTAATTTTGATCAATCAGCCCCTGAAAACGGGCTCGGCACATCAGGGCATTGTCAGCTATCAACTGGCGGGAAGCGCCGAGCAGGCCCTGGGTATCATACAAAGCTGGGGTGATGAAGGCCTGCAATGGGCAAAGCTTTCCCTGTGGCTGGACTTTCTGTTTATCCCGGTTTACTGCGTGACCCTGGTAATGCTCACCCGGCACTTCACTCTGGACAGACCCGGCGTTCGCGAGCGCACGACCGCGCGCTGGATACGCACCCTGTTCATAACCGCCGGCCTGGCTGACGTGACCGAGAATGTACTGCTGCTGAACAACCTGGACGCACCCACGGATGCCATCAGCCTTGCGGCCACCATCAGCGCCCTGGTGAAATTCACGGCGCTGACGCTGGGCATTGCGGGGCTGGTAATCATCAGGGCAGCGCGGCGCCATCCACTGGTACCGGAGTAATAGCACTAAAATCCGAAAGCAACTCTGAAGCCCCATCGGGCATCTCAGTTTGTGCGATAAAACAGCAAGTCCCACACACCGTGGCCGAGATTCTCCCCCCGTTTTTCGAATTTGGTAATCGGGCGATAGTCGGGCCGCGGTGAGTATTGACCCTGCTCCTGGGTATTGGCAAACCCTTCAGATTCACCCATCACTTCCAGCATGTGCTCCGCGTAGTTTTCCCAGTCTGTTGCCAGATGCAGAATACCGCCTACCCTGAGCTTATGGCGGAGGCGCTGCACAAATTCGGGCTGTATCAGCCGGCGCTTGTGATGCCTCTTTTTGTGCCAGGGGTCCGGGAAGAACACCATCACCTGATCCAGGCAGGCATCCGGCAGGCACAGATCAATCACATCGTTGGCATCTATGTTGTAAATGCGCACATTCTCCAGGCCGCGATCCTCAATTTCCTTGAGCAGCGCACCGACGCCCGGCAGGTGAACTTCCACACCGATAAAATCCTGCTCTGGTGCAGCCTCAGCCATCTCTGCCAGCGAGTGGCCCATGCCGAAACCGATTTCCAGGTTGAGCATGGCATCCCGGCCAAACACCTGGCGCGGGTCAATCATGCCGTCTTCACGGCTCAGGCCAAACTTCGGCCAGCTGCGCTCATAGGCCTTCCTCTGACCCTCGGTCATGCGCCCCTGACGCAATACAAAGCTGCGGACGCCACGGCGGGTGGTGATGGACGATTCGCCGGCGGCCGGTTTCGGTGCCTTTTCGTCGCCAAGATCTTGCGGTTCTTTCTGATCAGTCATCTGCAATCCTTAACCGCGGGCTGCGGGTTTGATTAACGGAATTTGCACACAGTTTACCAGAGTAGAACGAATCAGGCGGATACCACAGAGTTCCTGTTGGTCTGGCGATCAAACTGCCGGTAACCCAGTGCTTCCACCAGATGCGACTGCGTGACCGCATCGGCACCGTCAAGATCTGCCAGAGTGCGCGCAACGCGCAGTATCCGGTGCAGTGCCCGGGCTGACAGCCCCAGCTTCTCCATTGCGCCTGCGAGCATTTTTTCACTGGCGCCTTCAAGACTGCAGGCTTGCTGCAGCCTGCGCCCGGACAAGGTGGCATTGACACCACCACGCCGGGCCTGGCGCTCTCTGGCAAGCGCTACTCGCTCCCGCACCACTGCACTGGATTCGCCATCACCACCTGACTGCATCAGTATAGCGCCACTTTGAACAGGCACTTCCACATGCAAATCGAACCGGTCCAAAAGCGGGCCCGAAATTTTCGAGCGATAGCGCATCACCTGCTGCGGCGTACACTGGCATTCAATGCCCGGGTGCCCGCTGTAGCCACAGGGGCAAGGATTCATTGCGCCGACAACCTGAAACCGGGCCGGGAAGTTGACCTGTCGCGCCGCCCGGCTGATGGAAATTTCGCCGGTTTCCATGGGCTCTCGCAGTACTTCCAGCACACGTCGCTCAAACTCCGGTAATTCGTCGAGAAACAGTACGCCACGGTGCGCCAGCGAGATTTCTCCGGGCCTGGGGCTGCTGCCCCCACCCACCAGCGCCACCGCCGAAGCGGTGTGGTGGGGCGATCTGAACGGCGGCTGGCGCCAGCCCCCCGCACCAACCCGCAGCCCGGCAACCCAGGGTACGCTGGCCACCTCCAAGGCGTGGTCGTCAATCAGATCCCGTAAGAACCCCGGTAACCGACAGGCCAACAAG
>JACDJA010001188.1_pt1 | contig 22796 bp, 20 predicted proteins | sample 7449241 | NCBI WGS metagenome assembly JACDJA01 (sample SAMN14253289, study PRJNA609438) | sludge metagenome | isolation source: initial anaerobic sludge | collected 2018-12-20 | reverse complement strand
GTATCACACCATGGGGGTGGGAAAGATTTTTCATATCCATGCTCCCGACGGCGTTTTTGATGATTCGGGAGGCCGGGGTAAAGGATTTGGCCCCCGGCCCGATACCCCTTTTGTATGGAACGGCAAAATTTCGAAAGAGAACTATGGCAATACAGCTACCGATTGGGGCCCTTACCCGGAGGCCGACTCTTTAATGTCCGACTTTCAGGCGGCTAAATGGGCCGTGGAGCGCCTAGGTCGCGATTATGAAAAACCCTTTTTCCTGGCCGTTGGGTTTTTAAGGCCCCACGTTCCCTGGTATGTGCCACAAAAATGGTTCGACCTGCACCCGGTCGATTCCATTGTGCCACCGTCCTGGCTCGAATCCGATATGGATGATGTGCCACCCATAGCCCTCGAGATCGATGACCTGCCCATGATGCCGACCACCCGGTGGGCTGCCGAATCGGGTCAATGGCGGGAGATTGTAAGAGCTTATCTGGCCTGCGTGTCTTGGCAGGCAGGCAGGAATCTATTAATTTTTAACCGGACACCAATGATTGGCTTTATATTAAAAAAGGAGAGCTGAATAATCAACTCTCCTTTTTGGTAGTAGCGGGGACCGGACTCGAACCGATGACCTTTGGGTTATGAGCCCAACGAGCTACCAACTGCTCCACCCCGCAATATATTTTTTACTTTAAAAGTATCTTCTTGTTTTGAGAATACAAATATAAGCTGTTTTTTTCATTCTTCAAAAAAAGATTTAGCCGAGTTTACCCGATATTGATGATTTTTGGGATGATTTATGATAAAAACGGTCTGCTGAAAGGACAACAAGGGTCGAGGTGAGAAATATAAAAACGTTAGGTTCCAACTCGGTCTTCCGGAAACGGCCGGACCTTGCAGCCATTTTCTGCACAGATATATCAATCTCGGGTTCGGATCGCGGGGTCCAAAAAAGGAAGCCCCGCTGAGACCCTATAAATGTATATATCTTTGAGCCAAAATACAACCCCTGCTTGTACCGGGATGACTGTTTAATTCCAAAGCGATGAATCTTGCTTGTCAGCAAATGTTATTGATTTTCGTGTCATAAATAATCTGTTTTTGATGCAATCAACATTAACCTTGGTGCAATATATCCTGTTTTTTTGCACCAAAACAAAAATTTATATCTTTACATTCTCCTACTATTATACCGGCTTTCACCATTTCAATTTTCCCTATCTTGAACTCAGGTTATGAATAAAAAGCAGACACAACACATCAGAGGTGCTTTGAACAATACCCTCGACATGTTGAAAGGGATTGTAAGGAGAGGTGAAAAATTACCCGACGGTGATTCCTTATTCGAAAGATTCTCCCAAATGGTACCATTTCCCATTCAAAAAGATACTCCTTCACAGTTCCATTACAACAGGCGCAAAAGATATTTCGAAGCGCTTTTTTGCTTCAACGGAGAACAGGTATATTTATGGTTAGAACATGAAGACCGCCATTATCGCGGAAATCCTTATATCCAATTTTATGGTGGTTATGAGTTCATCAACCTTTTTGACCCTGAGGAATACTATTACTCAAGAATCATAAGCCATATAAAAAAGATTACAAAGCTAAACATGAATTTACCTGATATTGATGATTTTTGGGATGATTTGTAAAAAAACAAAGTGCCTGATGTTTCACTCTCCTTCATCTTTTTTCCCAAATTTTCTCAATCTTTCCATTGACACTCCAAATTGGTTTTGTACTTTTGTGATGCACAATCTCATAGACTCTCATACTGATGTCAGCCGTAGCTTTATTTTATTAAAACAGAAACATTTTCAATGAAACCATCACTTATCTTTCTGGTCACCGTTTTTTTCATCTTTATTATTTTAGACAATTCCACGGCCCAAGACCGTATTACAGGGCGCCATTTTGCCTCCCGATCGGAGGTGATAGGCAAAAAAGGGATGGTAGCTACCAGTCAGCCATTGGCCACTCAAATAGGTCTCGACATCTTAAAAAAGGGAGGTACAGCTATTGATGCAGCCATTGCAGCCAATGCAGCACTGGGGTTGATGGAGCCCACCGGCTGCGGCATTGGTGGCGATTTGTTTGCCATTGTGTGGGATCAGAAGACGCAACGCCTGTATGGCATCAATGGCAGTGGCCGCTCACCCCGGTTGCTCACCAGCGACTATTTCACTTCCAATCACCTCACAACCATACCCTCCTACGGTCCCATCCCGGTTTCGGTACCCGGGTGCGTAGATGCCTGGTTTGAGCTTCATGAAAAATTTGGCAAGCTGCCTATGGCCGACCTGCTCTCGCCTGCCATAGATTACGCCCGCGAAGGTTTTCCCGTCACCGAGCTCATCAGCCACTATTGGGAAAAAGCACTCAGTCACTTTGCCAATTATCCAAACGTGATGGAAACATTTTCCATAGAGGGGCAGGCTCCTAAAAAGGGAGACACCTTTAAAAACTCCAACCTGGCCAACACCTACCAGATGATTGCCGATGGGGGACGGGATGTATTTTATAATGGCCCTATTGCCGAAAGTATTTCCAGATTTATTCAGCAGCAGGGAGGATTTTTGTGCCGCGAAGACTTTGCAATGCACCAATCCGAATGGGTAGATCCCGTTTCCTCCGAATACCGGGGCTATAAACTTTGGGAGCTTCCTCCCAACGGGCAGGGCATTACCGCTCTTATTATGCTCAACATCCTCGAAGGCTTTAAGTTCTCCCCCAGAGATTTCGGCACAGCCAAACACCTTCACCTGGTAAATGAAGCCAAAAAGCTGGCTTATGAAGACCGCGATCGGTTTATTGCCGACCCCGACTTTTCCTCCATTCCTTTAGATATACTCCTATCAAAACAATACGCCGCGCAACGAAGAGCACTTATAGACACAGCCCGGGCTGGCGTGTATGTCCCGGGTCTGCCCAACCACAGTGAAACCATCTACCTGGCCGTGGCCGATGAGTGGGGCAACATGGTATCGTTTATTCAAAGCAACTACAGAGGCATGGGGTCGGGCATGGTTCCCCCAAACCTGGGCTTTATGCTCCAGAACCGGGGCGAACTTTTCTCCCTGAAGCCGGGTGACACCAACGAGTATTCCCCGGGCAAAAGACCTTTCCATACCAATATGCCCGCCTTTATTACCAAAGATGGCAAGCCTTTCCTCAGCTTTGGGGTGATGGGTGGTGATTTTCAGCCCCAGGGACATGTGCAGATAGTGATGAACCTCATCGACTTCGGCATGAACCTTCAGGAAGCAGGTGATGCACCGCGCTTTGCTCACGAAGAACCATCGGGTGATAATACTTTGGGAGTTCGTACAGCGGGCGAGATAAAAGTAGAAGACGGCATCCCCTACACCACCATCCGGGAGCTGATGGAGATGGGGCATAAAATCTCCTTTGGATTGGGTGGCTACGGTGGATTTCAGGGGATATTGTTCGACGAAAAAAGAAACATCTACATTGGTGCTTCCGAATCCAGAAAGGACGGGCAGGCATCAGGCTACTAAGCCTATATCGGATAAACCTCTGATTATAAGACTCCTCTAAGGTATCTGCCTGATCGAAAAGGCCAGGCCGTGAAGATAAACAGCGTAAGAGCAAGGTCTCCTTTCAAGGGACCTTGCGGCCATTTTTACACAGACCTGTTAATCAAAGATTCAGATCGCGGGGTCCCTGAAAGGAGACCCCGGTGGAAACTATAGGAAATGACAGAATTAGCGTTTTCTTGCAAAAACTACCTGCCTAAAAGGCAGCCATTAATAACCCTATGTCCTTGGAAGGCAGCCCATACCGTTCGCCCAGCATATGATTGGTGAGAATGCCTTTAAAAATATAGAGCCCGTGGTTTACCCCCAGATCTCTCTTAATTAGTTGATTAACACCCCCCTCGGCAGCAAGACTTAAGAGTAAAGGCGCAAAAATATTACTCAAAGCAATGGAGGAGGTGCGTGCTACTCGGGAAGCAATGTTGTGTACGCGGTATTGAATAACGCCATGCTCTACCGTCACCGGGCTTTCGGATTGAGCAGAGCCGCTTTGCAAATCAAAACAACCCCCGTTACTCATGCTCAGGTCCACTATTATAGAACCCTTCTTCATTGAAGCCACCTGCTCGTCGGTAATAAAAAAGCTGCTCAACGGGTCGTAGTAGCGAAGGCTTACAATTACTGCATCAGCCGAACGGAGTGATTTACTCAGCACCTGTGGATGAAGAATAGAGGTGAACAATCGCTGTCCGATATTGTGCTCCAGCTCCCGAAGGTTGCGATAGGAGCTGTCGAATACTTTAACCTGGCAACCCAGCCCCAAAGCAGCCCGGGCAGCAAACTCACCGGCAGTGCCTGCACCGATGATCACCACCTCGGCAGGTGTAATGCCGGTGATACCTCCCAGAAGAACGCCTTTACCATTTTTGGCCTTGCTCAAATACTCCGAAGCAATCATAATAGAGGCATACCCTTCGATCTCGCTCATGCTCTGAACCACCGGATAGCCCTCCGTTTCATCTTTCAGAAACTCATAAGCCAGGGCATTGATCTTTCGTGCCATTAATTGCTGAAGCGAGTCACGGCTTTGTTTCAGAATATATAAAAGAGAGATGAGTAATTGATTGGGTGAAAGAAGGTAAATCTCTTCCTCGTCGGGAGGTGCCACCTTAAGCACTACGTCACATTTAAAAGGTTCTTCATGGCGGGTTACGATGGTGCCCCCGGCCTCCGAGAAATCGTGATCGAAATAATTGGCCGCATTGCCTGCTCCACTTTCGATAATTACCTTATGCCCATTAGCCACCAGCAGTTCTACGCCCTGAGGTGTGAGTGGTACCCGATACTCACTTTTGTCGTGTTCAAGTGGTAGCCCAAACGACATGGACTTTTGTCTGCGCCCCAATTCCAGCATCTCCTCCTGCGGCATCAAATGCGTATAACTGATGGCATGGTAGGAGGCAGTTCTTTTACCTGAATCGCCCATAATATATAAGTTGCCAAAAAAATTAAAGCCTCAAGTTACAAAAAAAATGAATCAGTCACCCTCTCTTTCCACAATTCGCATAAAGCGCACTCCATCCTCCAGCTCTTCCATAAATATATCCAGGCGTGGAAGCGGCAGCACGTCGGCTATTTTTTCGGGCCATTCAATAAAACAGAAAGCATCGCTGTAAAAATAGTCTTCGTAACCCATGTCAAACACTTCACCGACACTCTTAAGACGGTAAAAATCGAAGTGAAAGATTATCTCGCCACTGCCGGTTAAATACTCATTTACCAGTGCAAAACTGGGACTGCTCACCGTATCATCAACACCCATCACCCGGCAAAGGCTTTTGATAAAGGTGGTTTTACCCACACCCATGCTGCCATAAAAGGCAGCTATCCTAAACTGGTTTAGTAAAGGAATTATAGAGTGAGCTGCGGGCCCTATGGCTCCCTCATCTTCTATGGTCAGGAGGTGCTCCATAATAATCTATCGTCCCGAAGGTTGCAGCACCACAAAAGGTACCAGCATCTCTTCCAATGAAATACCACCATGCTGGAAGGTATCTTTATAATAACTTACATAATAATTGTAATTATTGGGATAGGCAAAGAAATCATCCCCGGTGGCAAAAATATAGGAAGTTGATACATTCAGCTTTGGTAAAAAAAGCTGTTCGGGAGCTCTTACCTCGAACACACTTTTGGAGTCGTAGGCCAAATTTTTGCCCAGCTTAAAGCGTAAGTTGGTATTGGTATTACGATCGCCCACCACCTTTAAAGGATGCTGAACCCTAACGGTGCCATGGTCGGTGGTAATCACCAATTTTACTTTTTCAGATGAAAGCTTCTTAAGCAATTCAAGCAGGGGCGAATGTACAAACCACGAATGCGTAAGTGACCGGTAGGCCGCTTCGTCGGCAGCCAGCTCACGAATCATTTTCATCTCGGTACGGGCGTGCGACAACATATCCACAAAATTGAATACCAAAATGGTGAGATCATAATCGCGCATACGCCCGAAATTGTCAAGCAATTTACGGCCTGCATCGGCATCGCTGATTTTGTGATATAACAGGGATGTTTCGCGCCGCATGCGTTGAAAAAAGGCGTTGGCCATCTCTTCCTCGTACTGATTGCGGCCCCCCTCAACATCCTCACCTATCCAGAATTGAGGATAAAGCTCCTCAATTTGAGAAGGTAACAGACCCGAGAAGATGGCATTGCGTGCATATTGCGTGGCGGTGGGCAAAATGCTGTAATACAACTGGTCGCTTACCACATCAAACCAGGGTTTTAACTCCTTGCGGATGGTTTCCCACTGGTCTAATCTGAAATTATCAACTACCACCATAATCACTCTTTCACCCTGATCCATAAGAGGTAACACCTGGTTTTTCATCAAACGGTGCGACATAAGTGGCCCCTCATCACTGGTAAGCCATTCCTGATAGTTCTTTTTTATAAAACGCGTGAAGAGCTGGTTGGCTTCCTGTTTTTGCATCTTCAGAACCTCATCCATTGGGCTGTCGGCAGATTGCAGCTCCAGCTCCCAATAAACCAGTTTTTTATACACCTTTTTCCACTCATCGCTGTCAAGACGTTCATTCATGCGAAGGCCCAGCTTTGAAAACTCCGCCTGGTAATCGCTGGTGGTTTTTTGCGTTACCAGACGATCCCGGTCAATGTTGCGCTTTATGGAGGACAATATCTGATTAGGCTTCACCGGCTTGATCAGATAATCGGCAATTTTGCTGCCTATGGCCTGATCCATAATATCTTCTTCCTCGCTCTTGGTGATCATCACCACAGGCATGGCCGGGCGCATCTCCTTCATACGCGAAAGAGTTTCCAGACCGCTTAATCCCGGCATATTTTCATCCAGAAATACAAGATCAAAGCGGTTCTCAGCCAAAGTTACAAGTGCATCATTGCCATTGCTGGCCACCTCTATCTGAAACCCTTTTTCCTGTAAAAATAAAACATGGGAACGCAGGTGCTCAATCTCATCATCCACCCAAAGAATCTTCACCTTTTTCATCTCTTCCATCATCTGCTTCCTCTCATTTAATATTGCCGGCCTTTTCCAAAAATTTCTTGTAGGCTTTGGTCTCTCCAAGATCCACTATGATCTTAAAATTAGCTTCGGAGACGGGATAAACCGCCCAATCGCTGCCGGCCAGCTGATTGTTCCAATAGGGATTACCCTGCAAGGCCTCCACTAATTTTTCGAAGTCGGCTTTATCGTTAAAAGCCTTAATCAACAACACTGTGGCACCGCCGGTTAGCTGCTCTTCGGAAATCAAAACAGATGCGGAGGTAATATTCCGCACATAGTTGGGCAAAAACTGTTGAGCCCGTTTTTTGTTGCCGCTCTCCGAAGGGATTACTACCATCCCCATTATCGGTGCCACATTGGGCACGAAGGCCACAGAAACATCGATCATCTCCTCCTCCTCCTCGGCCATAGGCGCATAATCAGGCACCTGCAGCTCGCTTATCACCACCGCTGAGGCCTGACTTCCAGGCAGGTAGTTCTCCAAAAAGAAGGTTTGATAAGCAGGCAGATCGCCCGATAAAAGAAGAGGCTTTAAATTACTCTGCGACACCAGGAAAAAGCTTGATCCGGCTGCACGGGATCCTTTCAAGAGAGCCTGATTGTCACGTACGGCATAAAAGTAATCCATACCGGTACTCTTATTGGGAAACGGCCCTACTGAAAGTACCCGCCTGCCATCGGCTAACTTCTCGGTCTTAAGATGATAATCACCTATCAAAAATCGTTCAAAATTATAATCGGCCACGTTAAACATTAACTGGTTGATATCGGCCTGATCACTAACCACCATCAACATGTAATGGAGGGAGTCGGGCTCGGAGACAAAACCGGCAATTTCAGGAATAAATTCAACCGCTTCCTGACCCGGTTGAGCCTGAGCTACCTCTGCCACCCACGAAACGGACTGTGTCTTCACCGGCTTGCGCCCCTGGTCTAACATGGCCAGCCATTCACCGGCCAGGACTGCCTCGTTGCTCCCCTCAAAACGGGAAACCACTTCCGACAAACCCGATTGGAACAACTGCGTGTTGCCATTGCGCCCATGAGCCATGGCTATAAGTAAAACTGCTTTTGGCTTGAGAGGTTCAAAGTCGCCCGCCAAAACTGTTTCTGCTTGGTTAATGGTTTGCTCCCAGTCACCGGCTTTATAAAAACGATAGGCATCCTGATATTGCCTGTTCATCCGCTCCTGCTGTGCAGCTTGGTTTTCAACATAATCGGGGTCGGAGAGATAGCCACTGAAGCGGGAGTCGGGGAATTCGGCCAGATATTGTTGCTTACGAAGAGCCATGCAGGGCTGATTATCCAAATCGCGACAGGCCAGGTATAGCGTCATTAAAGCCTGACTCCGATGCTCTGTCTCCGGAAACTCGGTCAACAGTTTATCTAACATCTCAACAGCTTCGCGGTATTTATCCAACTGCTCGTAAAGTCCAACTCCCGCACCGTAAATGGCATCCTCCCGCCTCTGCTGTGATACCTCCATCTTTTGAGGAGTAAGGGGAAGTCCATCCAAGAGGCTTTGCCTGTCGGGCGACGCACCGGCAGCCAGCGCTTTTGCGGGGCCTCCTCCCGGGCCGCCGGGCCCTTCGCCGGCATTAAACGGATCGGGGGGCAACATATCCATATCGCGCTCCACCTCATCGCCTCTTTGGTCTGCTTTATTATTTCTGCGCCAATTATCGTTCAACGATCGCCGACCCCAGCGTTTTTCAAATTCCATTTTACCCAAACTCACCATGGTGGGATTGTAGAAGTACCAATTGCCCTGCTCATCGGTGGTTTGATTGCCCTGGTTGGCGAGGTTTTGAAAGAAAAACGCATCATCGGCAGTACTGCTGAATCCCCCTCTCTCCTTTTTGAGCTGATTCACGGCCATCAGATTTTCAATAAACAACTCACGCTGGTCGTCGGGCAGAGCGGCGATGCGCTGCACACTGTCCTCGTACTGAAGAATCTGCAGACTGGAACTTATGGGAGCAAGCTTTTGAGTGATGATTTTTACCCGCCCCAAGCCCGAATAATTATCGGGCAAAGTAACCAGCGAGGAGTCGTAATAAGCATGGGCGGCCACATACTGGCGGGTATCATAATAGATATCCGCCATCTTCAAAAAGACCTTACCCTTAAGTATTTGGTTGCCCATGCTGTAGCCGGCTGCCAGCTTAAGTTGAGTAAGAGCCTGGAGGGTGTCCTTTTCCCAAAACCAGGTTTCGGCAAGTGAGTAATAGAGCTGGTCGCGGTACTCGCGATTCTTGCTCTGGCGAAGCAACTTTTTAAGTCGGGTACGCGCCAGTTCCGGATTATCGGTGCCTCCTTCAAGCAGGGCACTTTTAACGCGTGCATGAAAACTCATCTCATAAGGGGGATTGAGATTCACCACCTTTTTAAATGCCTCCCCGGCACGCTGAGTCATTCCCAACTGCTCAGAAATCTGACCCAGTACAAAATTCCATCTTGTTTTCTCCCAGCGGTCGCCGGTACTCCCGGCTGCGGCGACACAATAGGTAAATGCCTGTTCGTAATCGTTGCGGGCCAGCCAATAGCGGGCATAAGTGGCCATTACATCGGCATAAAACCGGGGAGGCGCCTCCCCTTCCGACTCATATCTGCTCAAAGCCAGTCGTGCATTTTCCAACTCCCCGGATTCCACATAGGCCCGTGCCATCCACAGCAAAGCTTCGAAGCGGGAAGGATGATCGGGAAAATCGCGCAACACCATTTCAAAAGCATATACCGCCTCCGACCATTCATGCTGATACACATGTGCTTTTCCTATGAGCATCCATGCATCATCTACCCAGCGGTTAAACTCTCTCTGGTTGTAAAAAGTACGGTACACTTCATTATTCCGGCCGGGCTTGCGATTGGGTTTCACCGTAATGGAGTGATCCTTTATCACTTTGTGTCCTTTGTCGATGGCTCTCTGCATTTGCGACGAGGCCACCGCAGCACCCGAAGCGGGTGAATAGGCAAACAAAGGCAATACAGAGGTAAAATCATCAACAGTACCCCCGCGCATCGACTCTTTACCTTCGCGGAAACTCTGCGAACCATTAAAAAGGACATTGTATCGGGCCGTTAAATTTTGATAACTCCGAGACAACCAGGTGTTGCGGGTGGTTGAGCAGCCCCAGAGCAGAAGTGCCAGGAGAATGAATATAAGATATCTGCTGTTGTTCATGAAGCAATGGAGTGAGGTGGTAAAGACAAAACTCCCCGGATGTAAAAATATTTCATTTTACTACAAGTTTTTCTTGACTCTACACCGCAATAACCTCAATCACCTGAGGAACGTTGCTTTTTACCGCTATTTCAACTCCTCCCTTCAACGTTTGCAGATTCATGGGGCAGTCCACGCAGGCCCCCTTCAGCCGAACTTTAACGCGCATGTCGTCGGTGAGCTCCACGAAGGAGAGATCACCGCCATCGGCCTGCAGATAAGGCCTGATAATATCCAATGCTTCCTTTATCTGTTTTATCAACTCCTGTTTATTTTCCATAATTCACCTCTCCTTTTATTCTATCTTAACTTCCACCACCTTTGTGGGCGGAAAGTTTTGGTTTCTGCGCTCAATGGCCTCTACCAGGGCAACGCTCAGGTCGGAAAAGGCCTTCCCGGTAACCGAGTCGGGATTAAGCGCCGAAGGCCTGCCTCCATCGCCGCCTTCACGGATACTCTGCACAATGGGAATTTGTCCTAAAAGCGGAATATTTTTCTCTTCGGCTAATCGTTTGCAGCCACCCTCACCAAATATAAAGTACTTATTCTGGGGCAGTTCAGCAGGGGTGAACCATGCCATATTCTCCACCAGACCCAAAACAGGCACATCAATTTTTTCACCCACAAACATACTTATTCCCTTGCGTGCGTCGGCCAGTGCCACCTCCTGCGGTGTGCTCACCACAACAGCGCCCGACAGAGATATGGTTTGCACCAGCGTAAGATGGATGTCGCTGGTACCCGGCGGCAGGTCAATGAGCATATAATCAAGTTCACCCCAGTTGCCGTCCGAGAGCAACTGGCGCAATGCATTGGTGGCCATAGCACCACGCCACACCAGAGCGTCGTCGGGGTCAACAAAATAACCAATGCTCAACAACTTAACCCCATACTTCTCAACGGGGAGTATCCGGTCGCGACCATCAATATTCTGAAGTACGGGGCGTGCCTCCTCGGTACCAAACATTTTGGGAATAGAGGGCCCGTATATATCGGCATCTAAAAGGCCAACACTGTAACCTGCCTGAGCAAGCGCCACAGCCAGATTACTGGCCACGGTAGATTTTCCCACGCCTCCCTTTCCGGAAGCAATGGCTATAGTGTTTTTAACCCCGCCCAACAGCTTTGGCGTTGCCAGAGGCTGACGCGGCTTAACTTTCACGTAGATATTGCCCTCTATTTGGGCATCTTCGCCCACATAGGTTTTAATGGCCTTAACACTGGCCTTTTTAACAGCAGCTACAAAAGGATCGTTGGCTCTGTCGAAGAGCAAACTAAAACTGATGCGCTTTCCATCGATACGAATATCGTCTTCCACCATGCCCAAAGATACAATGTCATTCTCCTTACCGGGATAAACCACATGTTTTAGGGCGTCGAGGACAAGCTGGGGATAAAAACTCATACTATTGTTATTTAAACTTGATAAATATAACTACAAAGATAGAAAAATAATAAGGATGTGAGCAAAAGTTTTTATTCGTCTTTCTTACTCACCCATCTGATAAAATAAGCTGTACGACAATTCCCGGGAAGGGTCCCAAAATATAGATTGAAAGTCCACAACATGATCGTTTACCACCTTCACACCTTCGGCTTCAAGCAGTTGCTGCATGGTTTGGGCACCGGGGAAAGCATGTTTTCCGGTAAGTGCACCGTTGCGGTTGAGAACGCGGTGTGCCGGAATAAAAGGCTCATGGCCTCCGGATTTATTGAGCGCCCACCCCACCATGCGGGCCGCACCCGGTGAACCGGCAAATGCAGCAATGGCCCCATAGCTGGTAACTCTCCCCGAAGGGATTTCACTTACCACCCGGTAAACCCTGCTGAAGAAACCTTCATCCGTTGGCATGGCGAAAATCATTTTTAACACCGCGTCCGGCACTGCGATAGCTATCGGGCTCTATCTCAATATCAGGTTCTATCAACTCTCCACTCATCGCATGCGGACTAAACTTCAGATATTTAATAGAAACACCGTGGGCGAGCCATTTATTTTCGTAGTAAGTTGTAATAGCAGCAGCCTCCATGGCAATGTCGCTTCCGCTGGCATGCAGGTCGGAATAATCTATTGCCAGCTCCAGATTATTTATCCGGATCAACTCCCGGGTATAGGTGTAAAGAAACTGGCTGTCGGTTTTAAGATGAACCCACCCCCCTTGCTTCAGAAATTGAGCATAAATGGAAAGGAACCAGGTTGAGGTGAGGCGCTTACGAAACTTCTTCATTTGCGGATCGGGGAAGGTAAGCCAGATTTCGTCCACCTCATCCCTCCCAAAGAAAGAGCCTGTCAACTCAACGTGGGTACGCAGAAAAGCAGCGTTTTTCAAACCTTCGGCCAACGCGTGCGAAGCGCCGCTGTGCATACGGTTTCCCTTTATATCAATGCCAATAAAGTTTTTGTATGGGCAGCTGCGTGCCAGTCCTATGGTATATTCTCCTTTGCCGCAGCCCAGCTCCAGAACCACCGGATTATTGTTGCCAAAGAAACTTTTGCTCCAAAGACCTTTGAGGGAATGGTCGTGATTAAATACCTCCTTAAAAGGCACTTCCACCACGTTTGAAAAGGAAGCCATCTCCTCAAACTTTTGCAGTTTATTTTTTCCCATCGTCTGCTTCTTCAATCCACAATTCCAATTTCTCAACTCCCCGGAGCGATTCGTCGCGCATTCCCTGATGGATTTCAAACGAATAAACCCCCGGGTACCGCATCTTCACTCCTGCTTTGTAGAGCCAGTATAGCCTGCGACGCGAATCACTGCCTTTTCCCATCCATTCACCATCGGGCCCGGCTAAAAAATACTCCATAGTATCGACCTGCTGCATGCCGTCGGGCCCCTTTACACGGATAAAAAGCCACAAATTACTGTAAGGGAAATGATTGTTGTGATCCAGCGTAAGCCCGATGTTTAAAACTTCAGAGGTATCGCTGATGAGAGGCTCAAATATGAGAACAGAGTCCTTATGCCAGAGGCTGGCGGGCAAATTGTGAGCGCTTTCATAAACCATTTTTGAGCCGCAACTCTCTAATGCCATAAGAAAACCCAGCAGTACAGCACCATACCCTCTCTTAACTCCTGTTTTTTCCCACATTATTCCCGGATTTAAAACTTTTGCGACTCTTGGGCAGATTGGCTTCATCCCCGGAAGGGGTATTCTTCCGGCGCTTGTTTTTTCTACGTTTACCGGCATGTTTGTTCTTTTCATCAAAGCGCGTTATGCTATCCTCACCCACTACTTTCGCATAATCCAGATCACGGTCAACCAACGTCGGTATCTCCTGACCCAGGTCCCCGGGTTTTGTGCCTTTCCGGTTCAATTCGATGATCTCCTTCACGCGGTCAACGGTTAAAACAACCACTTTCCCCGCACTCTCCCTGCCGGCGGAGTACCACATAAGTCGCTTGAAAATATCGGTTTTAAAATGATGATAGATGCCATCTTCTGTTTCGAGTGCGATGGAAGTGCGGGGAAAATCGCGCTGGGCGTCAATGTAAGCATCCAGCTCGTAATTGAGACAGCACTTCAACTTACCACACTGGCCGGCCAGCTTTTGAGGGTTCAGCGACAGCTCCTGATACCGTGCCGCGTTGGTGGTGACCGATTTAAAGTTGGTAATCCAGGTGGAGCAGCAAAGCTCGCGCCCACACGGACCAATCCCACCTATTCGCCCGGCTTCCTGACGTGCTCCAATCTGTCGCATCTCAATACGCACTTTAAAGCGGTCGGCCAAAAGTTTTATGAGTTCGCGGAAATCGACCCGCTCGTCGGCAATGTAGTAGAAAATAGCCCTGGTATTGTCGCCCTGGTACTCCACATCGCCAATTTTCATATTCAGGTGCAGCCGGTCGGCGATTCGCCTTGCCTCCAGCATAGTTTCATCCTCCCGTGCTTTGGCCTCGTTCCACTTATCGATATCCACCGGTTTGGCTTTTCGATAAACCCGCCTGAAATCATAGGTGGAAGGGTTGAGCTTATTCTTTTTCATCTGTAGAAGCACCAACTCTCCGGTAAGGGTAATGTGTCCCACATCGTGTCCCGGCAAAGCTTCAACAGCTACCACATCGCCGCGGCTGAACATTAGGCCATTGCTGTTGCGATAGAACCCTTTACGGGTGTTTTTAAACTGAACTTCTACAATATCTGTGGTATTAATTCCTTCGGGAAGGTCCGACAACCAATCGAAAACTTCCAGCTTTCCACATCTGTCGGAACAGGTATCGCATTTACTATCCAGGGTATGAGAAACGTTCTCTGCATCCATAGGTCAAACATTTTAAGGAAGTTACACTTCCTGACATTATATTGGAAAGCCCCCGCCAAATTGTAGTCGTCGCTCTTCATTTTGTTTTCAAACAAAGAGGTCGGATAACTTCAGGGACATATCAAAAAGGACAAGCTTACTGTTTCCATTTTGCTCGATGTGCGAAAGGGCGAGGGAAACCTCCTCAACCATTGTCTGAATATTTCTATCGGTAACAAAAGGTTTAAACTTGTCGATAAAATCCTCTTCGCCGGGGCCGGCATACACCAGCTCAGCAATATTAAAATTAGCCATAAAGCTCTCGCGCAACATATCCACGACATACGACAGCAAGTTTTTAAGTTGCTCACGCGGCTTACCTGCCGTAGTATCTACCCATTGCATCATGCCCGGCAAATTTCGCGAATAGGCCGACCGCATCAACTGTCTGAAGGAGTCAAATATGAGCTGACTGTCCTCCCCCTGCTCCAGATCGTTGCACGCTTTTATGAAGTTACCTTCCGAGGTACGTGCCAACAAACGAGCCTGGGCAGGAGGGGCATCAAATCGCTCCATAAGCGCCTTTTCAATATCATGATCCCCTATACGCGGCAGGATGATCTGTTGCGTGCGCGACAGGATGGTGGTGAGCAGGCCGGCCGGGTAGTCGGAGGCAAGGATAAAAATGGTTCGGGGAGGCGGCTCCTCCAGTATTTTAAGCAACTTATTGGCTGCAAAAGGGTGCATCTTCTCAGGCAACCAGATAACCATTATTTTGTATTTGCCCTCATAACTTTTAAGGCTCAACTTGCGGATTATCTCACTCCCTTCCTGGGTATATATTATGCCTTGCGCCCTGTCGGCATTTAAAAAGGAGTACCATTGATGTTCGGTGAAGTAGGGGCTTTTGCCCACAAATTCGCGCCACTGTTTCATGTAATCGCTGCACACCGGATTCTTCTCATCTTTCATTTTTACGATGGGAAAAACAAAATGGAGATCGGGGTGCACCAGTTTAGCTATTTTTTTACATGATGGACAAACACCGCAGGAGTCACCGGACTCCGGATTTTCACAATTAAGGTACTGTGCAAATGCCAACGCCATAGGTAGCAAACCCGATCCTGCCGCACCGGTAAAAAGCAAGGCATGGCTCACCCTATCCTCATTGACCATGCGCACAAGCCGCTCTTTTACTGACTGCTGACCTATAACGTCTTTAAAAAACATACCTCCTTTGCAAAATTGTTAAAGTGCCAAAGATAACAAAATCATTTCGCTTTTCCGGTATCCCCGAAACCATTAACTTTGGAGATTTTAAACACTTCTTCATAGGCATGAGCACACCCCAACCACCCACTGTTTTGTTTTGCCCCCTCAATTGGGGATTAGGACACATAACCCGCGATCTGCCACTTATAAAGGAATTTATTAACCGCGGTTATCGTGTGGTGGTGGCCACCGATGCCCCACTGGACCAATGGCTAAAGGATGAACTCCCGAAGGTACAAATTGCTTTCTTTGCTGGACCCCTTATTCATTACAGCCGCAGCCACTCTCAACTGGGAGTGCTGCTGCTTCAGCTGCCGGGGATGATAAGATGGATAGGAAAGGAAAAAAGACGCGTGGCTCAGCTGTACCGCCAATACCGGCCGATTCTGGTTGTGTCTGACAACCGCTATGGCGCACGAAGCAAAAAGGTTACCTCTATAATAATCACGCATCAGCTGATGATTAAAATGCCGCCGGGGCTAAGGATATTGGAAGGACTCACCCACCGGTTGATAAAATGGATGGTGACCCGGTTTGATGAATGCTGGGTGCCCGATTATTCAAAAACATTTTCGCTGGCAGGCGACCTGGTACATAAATATCCATTGCCTGTCAATGCCCGTTTGATTGGCCCTCTTTCGCGCTTTGACGACGAAAGTCTGCACAGCGAAAACACTCTGCCTAATGAGCCAGCCGATGTGCTCTCCATCATATCAGGCCCTGAGCCGCAACGGAGTGTTATGGAAGAAAAGATTGTAAAAAACCTGACGCTTCATCAAACTCCGGGCACCATCGTGGCCGGCAGGCCCGGCATAAACTCCAAAGCAACTGCAAACGGAAACATCCGGATACTGCCCAGTTTAAACACTCTTAAGATGACGCAAATCATCAATTCACACACGATTATTATATGCCGGCCCGGCTATTCTACCATTATGGACCTTCATTTTTTGAAAAAGAGCGCCTGGCTGGTGCCCACCCCGGGACAAACAGAACAACTTTATCTGGCCTGCTACCATGATAAAAAGGGTCATCTCAGCATCTCACAAAACAAATTGGAATACCAATATTTCACACCCGTAAAAACAAACACAACTTACTCCAACAGGCAGGGAAAGGGCAGGGAAGATTTCAGGCAGATACTCGGCCATTTTTTTGCAGGCCGTTTTTAATTAATACTTCCCAATAATTTGCAGAAACCTTTTATATGAATTGACGTATTTATGATGGAAGGATGGATATTTCGACCATAAATTCAACACAAAAACAACATGCGACTTATACTTATTACAATCATATTAGTTGGTACAACCATTTTCTCTTACTTCCTGTTCAGAAGGTATTTTCGCATGGTTGTGCAACAAAAAGCGCAGGCCCGTTTAGAGCCCATTTTATTCCCGGGCGGGAATCCTCAAAAGGCCAGGGTAATTGGTGCGTTAAATGAACTCACCAACAAACGCTTCAACGACACCGAAATATTAGACTACTTTACTAAAATTAAAGGGCTGCAAATTGCACCTGTTTCTCAACGTACCAACTTTTGGACTAAAAGGTATCTGTTCAGCCCCACTGCCATCCGGCTCAATTATTTTGAGCAGGTTAAATTTTATGAGCTGTTTTTAAATTATCCAACTCTTTTCTGATCTCTTCCTCTTTGACCTCTTTTTTTTCCTCCACTTTTCGGGTGAACTGAATCAGAATTTCTTCCGAATCACCGGGATCAATTTCCGGCATCATTTGTTGAAGATTCAACATATCGTGCCATAAGCCCAACTCCTGCTCCATATTGCGTGACCACTGAAGCACCTCCTCCGAAAACCCGCCACTGTTGTATGAAACCGCCATTTGCATCAGCAAATAGTTTTGCTTTATTAAGCACCGGGCCCGGTGCCACTCTTTACCCGGCAGGTTTTCCAACAAGGCAGCAGCGCTACGAAAGTTTGTCTGGGTGAAACGGCTCAGTGCATCATCCCCGCCTGCATAATTGGTATTGATAACCCGGTTAAACATACCGGAAAATGAAGCTTCGGCTGGCAATTTGAGCCGATTTTCATCGTGTATAAAACGGAGAAGTTGTTTTTGAAACTTATCGTAAAGATGCCTGTAAAACACCGGAGGCATTATCAACCCCTGCACAGCAGGAAAAGAGATCAAAACCTGAAGATCGCGTAGTTTCCCTACACGCTTATAGACCGGCTTTACCGATTCAACCAACCGGTTGAGTTCACCTGTGCTCCCGGAGTCCATGTATTCGCAAACAAAGGCTTTGAGTGCAAAAAACCGTTTAAAAGAGACCCTGCATTGATGTACAGCAGATACTTCACCGCTCATCAAAGCCTCCTTATAAAAAGCGTCACATGCTAAATAATGCAATTGTGCCTGTTCTTTAATTTCCCGAACATTCATATAAAAATAGAACGATAGTGGTAAATAATGTCATTTTAATATCTCGGCCGTGATGGGGTATTTCAATCCTTCTGTGCTGGTTAATACAGCTTTTACCGATCCGATTAAAATCTTGGCTTCCACAATAACCGGTACTCTGTTATCATCGTCGGTCACCCAAACCGTCATATCTTCTCCGGCTTCAAAGATGGTTCCTTTCATTAAAAGCGGAGAAAACTTCAGGCAGCGGAATTTCCGTCCATCCCGGGTCTTCACATCTTCCATACCCCGATAACGAATGTACAAATCGTGTATTTCGCCATCTACGACCATCCGAATGGGTATCTTCTCGTCTTTGTTGTACTTGGAAAAATCAATATTCCGGGCCTGATATACCATACTCAGCAAATCATAGGTGCCAGGAGGCCAGGCAATAGTTGAAAAAGCGTAAGGTGCACCCTCCTTTTGTATTTGCATATGAATAGAGCCTGCCTGCGGGTCGAACAGATAGCGGTGATAGGATGAATAGGAGCCTTCGCGGGTTTTTCGCTCAAACTCAAAAGGCTGAAGAGTCTCAGGATTAGCCCATACTTCAAAAGTATCACGCACCTTAAAAAACAGGTCGTAAGCTCTATAGGTTTTGCCATAAGCTTTAAAATGCCAGCCCGGCTGTTCTCTCCACCGGCCACTGTCCACCGAAAAGACTACCTCCCCTGCATTGATCCAAATGAAATTCCAATTGTAATAGGCATTGTAGTAAACCCGCTCGCCTGGCTGATAAACAACCTTCTGATCAGGCTCCCCCGGGCTCCAGGCATAAGCATCCTTCTGCAAACTCCACGATAAAAAGAGCACCGCAAAAACACTCCAAAACATTTTAAACCCCTTTATCATATCCTCATCTTCGTTGTGTATTGCTGCGCTGTCCGCTCTTTTTAATCCTGTTCTTCTCGACAAATTCGTAAACGGGATGTGCCGGAATATCCCAGGTAACCAGCTGATCCCAATTGGCCCGCAATGATATGGCATCGGGATAGTAGGAGACACTCTCGGGCTGTCTGCCCTCCTCAAAGTTACCGGTATCCCATTTCCCATTTTTATTGACATCGTCCACGATGCGCAAAAAATAATCGCCCGGCTTGATATACCTGAAGGCAATTTTACCGTTTGCCGGCACGTATCCCTGCTTTACGGGGATCTCCTGCCGGTTAAGCACCTGGAGAAGCATAGTCGGATCGGCTTGTAGCACATGCACATAAAGTATTGCATAATTTTTTTCTGCTTTTATATCAAAATCATATTTCAAGGGTTTATTTACCAATCCATAGATGCCTGTAAAGGCTGCCGAGTCGATGAGCAAACGGTATTTTTCTTCGGGCTGCCATGGGTGCACTACTTTGAAGGAGCGAATATTTATAGAATCCTGAACCCAATTAAAATCCACACTATTATACACGGTATCCACCAATTGGTAGAGTTTGGCAGAGGAGATGTCGGCGGAAGCCAGAGGCACAGGAAATTCCAGCCGTGGATCGGCACCAATCTCAAGCGACTTTTGCGGTCCCGTTACGATCAATGGCTCCACCTGCTCTTTTTCGTCATCCTTCCGCCGTTTCTTGCGTCCGGCCTGTTCAAAATAAAACAATTTAATGGTGTCGGTCTTTAGTACAAGATTCTTTAAGGAGTCCTTCATCTGGTAACCAAACTTCACAGTGAGGGTGTCTTTGGCAATAAGGGTCGTGTCGGTAAGCCACACTGCCACGGTATCGCGATTTGCCGAAAGCTGGTAAATGTACCATTTGTTCAGAGCCGGTTTTGCATTAATTATGCTTATTTCAGGTAAATTCTTCAGGGGCCGGTTAAAAATAAAATCGAGCCGGTTTCGCACATTCCGTTCGCGTGACGTGAGATACTGCTCCTTATAATCTTCCTGAAATAAAAAAAGTTGGAGGCTGTCGGGCAAATAGACCAATTCTCTGGTCACTAAAACTGTATCCAGAGTCAATGAATCGGTAAACACCGAGTCTAACCGTTGGCGATACTCAAATGAAGGCTCTACCAATTGAGGATCCCATGCTATGCGCTCGCCAGGTTGGTCGAAGCGATAATTACGATTCATATCCTCCAGTGCAAAAACCCGATAGACCTGATTGGAGAGGTTTTTAATAACAAATCGTCCCATCTCATCGGTTTTTGCAACCCGGGGAGGCACCATATTGGTAAAGGCCGAATCATTATGGTTCACATGAGCCATCACCAAAGCGCCTTTTACCGGCGTGAGGGTTTCGGCCTCGTACAGATTACCGGCTATCTGCAGACTGTCTCTGGATTCACCGGTTGAAAAAGAGAATGTGAAATTGGAAAGCGGGTTATTTTCATTGTTATCACGTATGGCATCTGCAAAGTCGATGGTATAGGTGGTAGCGGGCTGTAACTCCCCTTCAAATTTAATACGTACCATCCGTCCGCGTGCTGTAATAGAGGGTGTTTTTTCAACAGGAGGAGAAATCACAACCTTCTGAAGCACTTCGTTCAGTTGAATAAGTTCATCAAATTCGATGTCGATGAGGGAACCCTTAAAATTTCTGGAATCGGCAGCAGGTGTTGAGGAAACCATATGAGGCGGTGTCTCATCTCTGGGGCCCCCTTCGGGATACCCCTGGCTGGCGCACCGGTTTACCATCCATGCCAGGGTTACCAGTAAAAGGAAGTATAAAATATTCTTAACCATTACACGTTATTGTTTTCGAAGGAATATCTCTGCAAATTTAACGCAAAAAACTTTAGATTTGCAGGTCATCTATTTTCTAAATTATTTATGGAAACAAATACAACAAACAATAAGCAGAAAAAACATCTCTACATCATTGTAGGTGTTTCGGCTCTATTACTTCTTATCATAGCAGCACTTTACATTACAAAAAGTGTACAAATGTCCGAAATAGTGGAGGAGATGACCGAAGAGAAGCAGATTTTAACCGAGGAGTATCAGCAGTTGGCGCTGGGCTACGACTCTCTTAAAAGCACCAGCGACACGCTTAACCTCATGCTGGAAATGGAGCGTGAAAAAATATCCCATCTCATCGACGAGATCAAGACCATTAAAGCCACCAACGCCTCGAAAATACGTGAATACCGCAAAGAGCTAACTTCGTTGAGAGGAATATTGAAGAGTTATATTGTTCAGATTGACTCCCTGAATGCACGTAACGAAGAGCTTACCCAGCAAAACAAAGAGTACCAGCAGCGCTACAGCCAGATAAGAAGCTCCTATCAAAAGCTGGAGGAGGTGAAAAGTAATCTGGAGGGGAAAGTTGAAATTGCCAGCCGGCTGGAACTCACCAGTCTCACAGCAGAAGGGCTGAATGCCAATGGTCGTGTTACAAACCGCAGCCGAAGGGTGTCGAAGATTAAGGTGTGCTTTACCGTTAAAAAGAATGTAACGGCACCCGTTGGCATGAAGGCATTTTACCTCCGGCTCGAACGTCCCGATGGCCAGCTTTTAATGCACAGTCGCGAAGACCTTTTTAAATTTGAAGGTGAAGAGATTAACTACTCGGCCGTGCGCACTCTCGAATATGGGGGCGAAGCTGCCGAGCTGTGCATCTTTTATGATGCCGACAGTGGTGAATTGATGGAAGGCAGTTACATCGCCGATGTGTTTGCCGATGGGGCAAATGTGGGGCATTTTACCTTTGAATTGAATTAAGAGGGTTAGCCCTGACAGGTTTATATAAACAGAATTCAAAAGTAAGCAAAAGCACTTAAAACATTGAGTTTAAGTGCTTTTTTATTTTGGGTCAAACTAAATAAAGGCATGGAATCACCTAATAAATGAGACTATATCGAGACCTGGTCACGACTGTGATATCTTTTGATTGAAAATAGTCTTAACTCTCTGGTATTTAGGATTTAAATTGACGTGCTTTGGTTTGTTTTGGTGTTGGATTTACCCCCTTTTCGGGGTACCTTAGAGACCATAAAAAACCTCTAATGGCACATGTTTTTATAATTTCTTAAAACCAGTATTGCCATGAGAATTACGATTAATCTTTCAGTCAAGAAATCAAAAGCAAGAAAAGACGGAAAATGTCCTGTTTATGTGAGATGTACCCTGAATTTAAGCAGAATCGAGATTGCAACCGGCATCTTTCTTAACCCGGTATCCTGGAACCCCTCTAAGCAACTCATCAAAGGCCGAAAGGAAGAAACCCGGATTTTGAACAATCGCCTTGCAAAGCTGGTCTCCCAAATCAATGATGTTTACAATCAGCTTGAATCTACCGGAGAAGTGTTTGATATTTACACACTTCGAAGAAAGTTGAACAAAAATGAATCGCACACCTATTTGCTGGAAGTTTTTGATCAGATAGTTGGTGTCATTGAAAAAAAAGTGAATGTTGACTACTCTCCACGGACATTGATGCAATACAAGACTACACGGAAGAGGCTAAAAGAGTTCATGGAAAAGAAGCTCTTCAGACAAGACATTCCGCTTAACAGGGTGGATTATAACTTCATAAATTCATTTGATATGTACCTGAAGTTGAATCTCAAAGTTGGGATTAACACGGCTTGGTGGTATCATAAATGTCTGAAAAAAGTACTAAATGACGCCATTTCCATGGAATTGTTACT
>JACDJA010001184.1_pt1 | contig 22888 bp, 20 predicted proteins | sample 7449241 | NCBI WGS metagenome assembly JACDJA01 (sample SAMN14253289, study PRJNA609438) | sludge metagenome | isolation source: initial anaerobic sludge | collected 2018-12-20 | reverse complement strand
CTGCTGGGCAAACCGGAACTCGGCCAGTGCCAGCTTGGCTTACTGGCATACCGGGCCGGCCTTTCCCTAAGCGCCTAAAATGGTCTTGGCGATGCTGAAGTAAATCAACACGCCGCTTACATCGGCAATGGTTGTAATAAGTGGAATGCTTGCAGCTGCCGGATCAATGCCCAGCCTGTTGAGCAGCAGTGGCAGCAAGATGCCTATAAGCCCGCCGGCAAGCACAACTGCGATCATGGTTATGGCCACGGTTGTGGCTATGGCTATCTCTGTACGGAACATGCCGACAGTCCACACAGTCAGGGCCATGGTCAGGCCAAGGGCTGTTGCGACCAGCAGCTCTTTGCTGAACAGCCGCAGCCAATCGCGGTTTACCACATCGCCCGTGGCAATGCCGCGCACAACCAGCGTGGCAGACTGGGCACCCGCGTTGCCGGCGCTGGCAACCAAAAGCGGCATGAAAAACAGCAGGGCCAGGTGGGCGCCGATAATGTCCTCAAAATGCGCTATGCCAGCACCGGTAAAAATGTTGGCGAACACCAGAATCACCAGCCACTGAATACGGGAGCGGTACAGCGAGAACGGAGAAGCGGTGGTAATCCCGGTGTCAAGGTTGCTGACCGTGCCGCCCTTGTGGATATCCTCTGTTGCCTCTGCCTCAATCACGTCCATGGCGTCGTCGTAGGTGATAATACCCGCCAACCGGTTTTGTTCGTCCAGCACGGGAAGCGCCAGAAGGTCATATTTGGCAATCAGCCGGGCAACGTCATCCTGGGGCGTGTCGGTATGGGTGGATACCAGGCCTGTGGCCAGCAGGGAATCAATAACCGTGTCTGGTTTGGCGACAATCAGGCGGCGCAGGGATACCACACCAATCAACACCCTATTCTCGTCAATCACATACGACTGGTAGATGGTTTCCTTGTTTTCGGCTGTTTTGCGCAGAATCTCAATCGCTTCGCTTGCCGTGATGCCGGATTCAAACACCGCGTAGTCGGTGCTCATCAGTGCGCCAGCCGTGCCTTCGGGGTAGGCCAGAAGCGCGGTCAGGTCTTTGCGGTCTTCGTCGTCAAGTGTCTTGATGAGTTGTTGCTGGCGGGATTCATCCAGCAGGCTATAGAAGTCGGCCCGGTCATCGGATGGCATTTGGGCGACCAGCAGCGCGAGCTCATCCAGTGGTGTTGCCTGTGTCAGGAGCAGTTGCGTGTCCTGACTGGTGTAGCCCAGCACCTTCGCCCGCAGGGCAAGAGGCAGGCTCCGGTACAGGGTCTCTCCTGTTTCGGCATCGAGATTCTGTTCGATAAACCCGGCAAGATCGGCGGCATTAAACAGGTTGGCTGCATCAACAACGGATTGGGGCTGGCCGGATGCAAGGGCATCCACCAGCGGCTGGTAGGTTACGGAATCCATAAACAATGCCCGGTGGAGACTGTTCAGTGAGCAGTGGAGGCTGAAGAATCCGCTATGGTCGCATCTTCCTGAAGGTTTCGCCATTTCTCGAGGAAAACGCGATACCGTTCCAGGGCATCCTGCACCACCGAAAGATCCGGCGTTTCGCTTGACTTGACCAGAACAATGAGGCCTTTGCCTTCAATCTCGTGGGTTACCGGCGGATGGCAGATAACTTCGTCGTTATGGTCGATGTAGGCCAGCGCAGTGCCAATGCCATGGCGGATCAGGGCGCTTACTATGTCAGCCCAGTTGAGGTCGTCAAGCTCCAGATCGTAGCGGTGAGGGTGGTCCTGCTCGTAATTGAACATGTCTTCCAGCACTTTTTCCGAGCCAGGTGCAACCACCGAACGCACCATGATCTCAGGGTAGGTGCGAACCGGGCGTATGACCGCACGCACGCCAAGCTCCTTGAAGCGGCTGCGGTTTGCGTCGGTAACGCACTCCACTGTGGTTTTCTGGCCCAGATTAAGTTCGCTGAGGCGGTGGGATATGTCGAAGGTGAGGCTGTCTGAGTGGGGGTCAGATTCGTCACTGGCCAGTACGACAATATGCCTGGCGCTGCCAGCGTGCACTGCCGTGAGCGCCGCAGGATCGAATCCCGACCCGTGGAAGTGCACGATACCGAGATCGGATAATTCCGCCGGCAGGCCGCTGGGAAATTCCCTGGTAAGCAGCATGATCGGAATGGTTTCGTAACCCTCCACTGCGCGGATCTGCGTTGCAAAGCGCATAAAGTAGGTCACGCCGCCGTGCTGGGGCGTGTTGATAATGACAATATGGTTGTTCATTTTGTATATCCAGCGTCCGGTGATAATGCGTTCCCGGCGGTAGAACCGGTACTCGATAAAATCACTGACAATCAGGGTCAGCAAAGTAATGGCTCCCACGAACATCAGCAAAATGGTGCTGATCCGGCCGATGTAGGTGACGGGGGCGAAGTCACCGTAGCCTACCGTGGCGATGGTGGTCATAGACATCCACAGAGACTCGAACAGAGTCAGGTCTTCAACCGCCCAGATAATCAGTATCTGGGCAGTCAGCAAGGCCAGGAGAATTACGAACAGGCGCTTTACCCGCTTGCGAATGAGCCCACCCATGGGGATCTGGCTTTTCTCATGCTCTGCATTAAGGGGAAAGCGGTTTCTCAGCATCCGGCGTCGGCCTGTTCAGTCTCGGGTAAGTTCGTTATACAGTAACGGAAATATAACAGAGAGACAGGGGTTTGCATTATGTCCGAGCCATGGAGTTGCCTTCCGTCGCCGTTGGCAGACGACGTAGCTGCCAGTTGGGAATCGGTTTTCCCGGAAGGTTTGCCAGGCTGGCTGCTGGACGATACAGGTCTCTCGGCTGAAATTATTGCCCGGGCCATGGCCCGCAGCCTGTTTCTGCGCCAGACCCTTGAGCGGCACCCGGAGCAGGTGCGAGCCCTGCTGGAATCCCGGATGCTGGGTGAACCGACTACCCCGGAATATCTTCAGGAACGCTGGAACGAATATCTGTGTGAAGTGGCCGATGAGCCGGGCCTGCATTCAGCTTTGCGGCAGTTCCGCCGGGAAACGCAGTTTCGAATTATCTGGCGGGATCTGATGCGCTGGGCCGACCTTTATGAAACCATGGCAGCGACCAGTACGTTTGCTGAAGTATGCATCCAGGGGGCGCTGGATTGGCTGCATGAAGCCGCCTGCGAGCAGTACGGCACGCCCTGGGGAGTGGACCCGGTGTCGGGTTCGGAGGCGCCGCAGTCGTTGATTGTGATCGGCATGGGCAAGCTGGGTGGGTGTGAGCTGAACGTTTCATCGGATATCGATCTGATTTTCGCTTTTCCCTCCAAAGGTGAAACCCGGGGAGGCCACCGTTCACTGGATAACCAGCAGTTTTTTATCCGGTTGGGGCAGCGCCTGATCCAGGCCCTGGACCAGATCACTGCCGATGGCTTCGTGTTTCGTGTTGATATGCGCCTGCGCCCATACGGGCAAAGTGGCGCCCTTGCCCTGAGCTTTGCCGCACTTGAGACCTACTACCAGGACCAGGGCCGGGACTGGGAGCGCTATGCCATGGTCAAGTCACGGGTGGTGGCAGGCGATCGCAAGGCCGGCCAGGTGCTGATGGAAAACCTGAGGCCGTTTGTGTATCGCAGATACATTGATTTCAGTGCCTTCGAGTCGTTGCGCAGCATGAAGGCAATGATCAGCCGCGAAGTGCGCAGGCAGGGGCTTGAGAACAACATCAAGCTGGGATCCGGCGGCATCCGGGAAATCGAGTTCGTGGTTCAGGCATTCCAGCTTATCCGTGGGGGTCGCGACAGAGAGCTGCAGCAGCGCGAGTTGTTGGTGATTCTGAATGAGCTGGAGGCACTTGAGCTACTGCCATCGAAGGTGGTCAATGAACTCCGCGAGGCTTATGTCTTTCTGCGCAACCTCGAGCACGCGCTGCAAGGCATGGAAGACAAGCAGACCCAGCTGTTACCGGAGGACGAACTCTCCCGGGCGCGCGTTGCCCTGATTATGGGCTTTGAGGACTGGCAGGCCTGCCATGCAGTACTTGAGCAACATCGTGAAAAGGTGGCAACGCACTTTGCCAACATCATTGCCACGGAAGAAGATGAAGAGAACGGGCAGTCGTCTCTGGATGAGGGCTGGTTCGAACTGTGGCTGGCGGAGGTTGACGAAGTTTCGGATACGCAGTGGCTGGAGAAGCATGGCTACGAAGACCCTGCAGGCAGCCTGGCCCTGTTGGCCAGCCTGCGTGACAGCCGTACCGTTCAGACCATGCAGACCCAGGGGCGTAAACGGCTGAACCAGTTCATGCCGGTGCTGCTGCAAGCACTGACCGAGGTGGAGAAGCCATCCGAAACCCTGTCCCGCGTGTTGCAACTGGTTGAAGCGATTTTGCGCCGAACTGCGTACATGCTGCTGTTGCTGGAAAACCCCGGTGCCCGGACCCAACTGGTAAGCCTGTGCAGTGAAAGCCCCTGGATTGCCCGGCAACTGGCTGAAACGCCGCTGCTGCTGGATGAATTGCTGAATGCCGAGAGTCTTTACCACCCACCTGCAAAGGACGAGCTCCAGGATGATTTGCGACAGCAGATGCTCCGGATTTCCTATGATGATCTGGAAAACCAGATGGAGTTTCTGCGTCACTTCAAAAAGGCACATACGCTGCGGGTGGCAGCTTCCGAATTGAAGGGAACCCTGCCGCTGATGAAAGTGAGCGATTACCTGACCTGGATTGCCGAAGTGGTCCTTGATCACGTTATCGACGTGGCATTTGCCAATCTGGTGGCGCGGCATGGTTACCCCGGGCGCGCAGACGGTGCTGCCAACGAGACGGATTTCGCCATTATCGGTTATGGAAAACTGGGAGGAATCGAGCTTGGCTACACTTCGGATCTCGACCTGGTGTTTGTTCATGGTGCGGACCCGGAGCTGGTCACCGATGGTGACAAACCGATTGATAACGCGGTTTTCTACACCCGCCTGGGGCAACGCATTGTGCATATCCTTAATGCCCAGACGCCTTCGGGGCAGTTGTATGAAGTGGATATGCGATTGCGGCCATCCGGTAATTCAGGGTTACTGGTAAGCACGCTGCAGGCGTTTCGGAAATACCAGCTTAACGATGCCTGGACCTGGGAGCACCAGGCTCTGGCCCGGGCCCGGGGTGTGGCAGGTTCACGCGACACTCTGGCGGCGTTTGAAGCCATCCGTCATGACATCCTGTGCCAGAGCCGCGACAGGGAAAAACTGCGCCAGGACGTGCTGGAAATGCGTGAAAAAATGCGGGCAAATCTTGGTACAACGGAAAGTCGCAAAGACGAGGTTTTCCACATCAAGCATGACACCGGCGGTATCGTGGATATGGAATTCATGGTGCAGTACCTGATGCTGGCCTGGAGTAACGCGTACCCGGAACTCACAAAGTGGTCCGATAATATCCGCCAGATGGAAGAACTCGGCAGGGCCGGGGTACTGCCTGTGGAAGATGCGGAGAAACTGAGGGAAGCCTACATCGCATTGCGCTCGAGCATCCATCGCCGGGCACTGCAGAACCTCAACAGCCAGGTTGCGGCTGACGCATTTGTTGAGGAACGAAAGTACATCTGGTCGGTCTGGCAGAAAATCATGTCCGGCTAGTGCGCCGGGTGTCGTCACATCAAAATTTCCTGCTAGAATGCGAGACGGAATATGAGACCCCCAAAACCGGTTTTTTTAGGAGCAACGAAGCATGTCGATGGCTGATCGCGATGGCGTTATCTGGCTGGATGGTGAAATGGTTCCCTGGCGCGAGGCCAAAACCCACGTTCTGACCCATACCCTGCACTACGGCCTCGGCTGTTTTGAAGGGGTGCGCGCCTACAGTACTGCGAACGGCCCGGCTATTTTTCGCCTGCAAGACCATACGGACCGCCTGTTCCGCTCTGCCCACATCCTGAATATGAAAATGCCGTTCAGCAAAGAGGAACTGAATGACGCCCAGTGTGCGGCGGTTCGTGAGAATAACCTGGACGAAGCTTATCTACGCCCGATGGCCTTCCTGGGTTCCGAAGGAATGGGGCTGCGTGCAGATAACCTGAAAGTTCACGTGATGGTTGCCGCCTGGAGCTGGCCTTCCTACATGGCGCCGGAAGCCAAGGAAATCGGCATCAAGGTGCGTACCTCCTCGTACACGCGCCACCATGTGAATATCACCATGTGCAAAGCCAAGGCAAACGGCAATTACATCAACTCCATGCTGGCGCTGAACGAAGCCATCGCCAGTGGATGTGAGGAAGCCCTGTTGCTGGATAACGAAGGTTATGTGGCTGAAGGCTCTGGCGAAAACATCTTCATTATGCGGAACGGGGTTCTGCATACACCTGAGCTGACATCCTGCCTGGAAGGCATTACCCGCCAGACCATTCTGGATTTTGCGGCAGAGCTGAACATTCCCGTCAAAGAACGCCGTATTACCCGCGATGAGGTCTATGTGGCAGATGAGGCATTCTTTACCGGCACCGCCGCCGAAGTGCTGCCCATTCGCGAGCTGGATGGCCGTGCTATCGGCGCCGGCAAGCGGGGGCCGGTAACCGAGAAGTTGCAATCCATGTATTTTGATGCGGTTAAGGGTAAGTTGCCGCAGCATGGGGATTGGTTGACATTGGTTAAGTAGCCGTTGTTTCAGGACTGACCTCTTGCAAAGCCGCTCTTTCGTTTTTAGAAGGGCGGCTTTTTTTCAGAGTAATCAACATAATGTTTTAAGAGAGGTGCGCCCGTGGGCTCTGGCGACGAAGTGCGAGTTCAAGCCAATGGCGTTACAGCCATTGTGGCGCCGGAGTATGTGAAGGATTTCCAGTTCGCGTGGTTTGAGCCAGCTTCCTGGGGAAGTGTGGCTGTTCCTGTTTCTGCTGGAGGCCGCGGTAGCGCATGGTTTATTGAGCGTCCCGAACAAGCGTGGGTTTTGAGGCAATATCAACGTGGAGGTTTGGTCAGGAAGTTAATTCGGTCCCAATACCTGTATACGGGTGAAAACCGTGTTAGATCGTTCGCTGAATACAGGTTACTTCAGTTGATGAGAGTAAAAGGTCTTCCTGTCCCAGTTCCTGTTGGAGCAATGTACACTTTAAGTGCTGGCTGGTATTCGGCATCAATTCTCTTGGAGCGTCTTAACGGGGTATCGCCAATGGGGAGCATGGTTGAAGAACTAGAAAATTCAGACTGGGTTAGTGTTGGGTGTACAATCCGCAAGTTTCATGACCAGAATGTTTACCATGCTGATCTAAATTGCTTCAACATATTGATTGGTGCTTCGGGTATATACCTGATTGATTTTGATAAGAGTTACATTAACCATAAGGCTAGCGCTGATACCGACTGGAAACAGTCCCAATTGATACGGCTCAAAAGGTCACTGGAGAAGATACTGGCCGGCGACTTGGAAAAAGGGTGGAGGTCTTTACTTCACGGCTATAATCGTGGTTTATCCGGCAGTTATTGAATCCAGTATCTTGTGCATTTTCTTTTCCTGGATTTTCACTGAGTATTTTTCAGCGAGTGCTGCCGATGCTTGTCCCATTTCAGTGAGTTGTTCAGGGCTGTTGAGTGCTCGCAGAGCAGCGTCGCCCCATCGTTGGATGTCGTAACCTTCAATCACTTCCGGAACACCTTCATCCAGCATAAGCTCCGATGCGCCCACATTGCTGCTCACTATGGAGGGAGTTCCGCACGCAAGCCCTTCGAGAACAACCCTGCCATACTCCTCTATCAAAGCTGGGAATACATGGAGATCCAGAGCATGAAATAGTTGCTCAACGTGCGCAACCGGCTCCATAAAAGTAATATGGGATTCCAGTTTATGCATGTGTATTTGGTCTGAGAATCGAGAAGTGTCTGACTTCCCAACAACGAGAAAGTGGGCAGGCTCGCGTAACCTTGTATTGAGATAAGCTGCAAGTTCGACGAAAAACTTTACGTTTCGTTTTGTGAAATCACCTGAGGTGATTAGGCCGACAAGACGTTTGTCATTAGCGATATTCAGCTCACGCCGGATGGTGTCGCGGTGGCTGGCGCGATTCTGCAAGTTGAATCTATCGGTATCAACTCCCTGATAAAAAACCTGGATTTTTTGAACGTTAACACCGTATCTTTTAATGAAGTCAGTAGCCATCAAACGGGAATTTGCGATTAGAATTCGATAAGTTGAGTTCGAAATAACCGAATCGTGGAACGGTGCAACGTCGATTTTTTGGGTGCCGCACTTTTCCTCGTGTAGTCTCACACAGTTATGCATCACCAGGATATCATCACTGTGACTATCACCATGGCTGATGAAAAGGTCGGTTGGATTTTTTCGCCTCCAGCGCTGAACGCATTTATCAAACCAGACTCTGCGAAAGGTGCCTTTAATAGGCCAGCGTATAACCCGGACCAGCTCAGCGTCGCACTCAGAGAGTATCCTGGAAGAATAGCACTCGGTCAGAATGGTAATTTCATAACCTAGCGATCTCAGGTAGCCACAATGTTCGATAACATTTCGGACGGCTCCCGTATACTTCTGGATCTGTCGGATAGCAATAGCGGCCTTCAAGGAATATTCTCCTTCTGCTTAACGCTTAAAAACCAAGCCGTTAGGCTGTAGAGCAGGCCAAAATTCTGAAGAACTCGCCTTTGGTCAAACAGTGTTATTGTCAAGCCAAAGAATAAGAAAGATAAAAAAATGATACTTAAAGTAAGCGCAAGTACCTTGCTTGCTCGATCGGAAGCCGTTTTTTCAGAGGCCAGATAGAACAGAGGCGTTGTCACCAACAAAATAAAAAGGAACACGCCGATTAGCCCGTGTGATGCTAACTGGTACAAGAACTGGTTATGTGGCTCAGACGAAAACTCTGACATAATAGGCTTAAGCTCATTTTTTTCAATCCGGTCAAAAATCTCAGCTCTATAAGCAGAAAAACCTGAGCCTATAAAAGGGGAGTGGGTAGCGACCTCTAACGAAGCATCCCACATCATGAGTCGCATGCCCACTGAGTTATACATTTGTCCGTCGCTAGTTTTGCTGATTTCCTGGATCGTTGCATCATAACGATCCGAAAGTGGTGGTATTAAGTTAATAGACAAACCGGCCGCAAGCATAACCAGCGCAAGAGTAACGATAAAATGGCGCATACGGTTGCGTGAAATACTGAACCAGAAACCGATGACGAGAAGTGCAAGAATGAGCGCCGTGACGCCGCCTCTTGAACCGGCCTGGAGAAACGCTAACAAAGAGCCGGCACAGCCAATGACAGAGATTACAAACCAGTAAGGGCGTGTTTGTAAAACGGATGCACCGCAACACAAAATGAAAACAATTAGTGCAATGTTGCCAAAGTGAATAGCATGCACTAAACCGTCCAGTCTACCGACACCATCATCCATCAACCAGTAACCCAAGAACGTTATGCCACTTAGGGAAAAGCTGAGCAAAAGGTCTTTGGTGCGGAAGTTCAAATGGTAAAACAGAAAGATAACAGGAATACAAATAAGCAGAAGCGTGTGTCTCTGAAATCTGGACTTGGAAAAATCACTGGAGTCGATGAAGTGATAGACCAGTAATGACCAAATAACGAAAGCCAATGGCAAAGCCAGGAAAAGAAGTAACTTCGAATCCCGGATGGCTGATTTCACAATATCAGGATTACGGGAGAATGCGATAATTCCTAAAATACCAAAGAGATACCATACGCCACTGCCATACCCTTCTATGATGAGACTCAAAGCGGGGAAAGTACCGATTATGAGTAGTAAAGCGTAATAGTACAAACTGCTTCCCTTAAAGTTAAGTCTGGTTATCATAGATTGACCGGTGATTGACTGTATTTCTGTTTCCACAGTTTAAAAGCAGTTTCTAACCTCACAGGGTGAACGTACATGGCGCGTTGCCCGATAAGGCGTAGCTTCTTGTGTAAGGGGGCATGGGGCATTTCAGGGTCGCAAAATCTTCGGTAGAGTTCTTGCCATTCCCAGTGCTGCCACTGAGCACACTTTCCTTTTTGCCTTGCGATCCGGGCGTTCCCTGAAAATTTTTCCCCCAGACTCAGCCCTAATTCTTCAGGGGATGCAATAATAAGATTGTTTGCGTAATAGAGGTCTGATAGCTCGAGGTTTTCGCGGGAGTTGTCAAGAAGGCCATCAAGCTTAATGGTGTCGTTGAATTTCTTGAGGGTTCTGAGCCAGAACATCTGAGTACAGTCCATAATGAACCCTTGAGCTAATACATTCGCTTTGGCAGCCTCATCAGGCGAAACGTCCTCAAGCAACTCTAGGTCCCAGATGGCGAGCAGATCTTCCGTTAATCCATAGTAGAAAAAGTCACTCAGGTGGAAGGCCACCTTGTAGCCTTTTGCATACCGCCGGGTAAATACATTACTGACGACTACCCGTTCCCGGAAAATTTTGTGGCTGTCGCAGCGTGCCGGGTATTGTCTCTGAAGCTCAACGAACCCGTTACCGGTGAGGTAATTATCGCTACGCAATTTGATAGCGTAGGGGGTTGCAACCTGCCTGAGGCCCGCCAGCGTAGAGACGATCTGGCGGTTGTTATTGTAATACTGTGGTCGCCCATCGCTGTGGAAGTCCCGTACGTTCGGGCCCGGGTCTTCCGAAATAACCAGCTCGTCATAGTCCAGCCCGGATAGCTCCTGACCGGGCCAGGTGGAGAGAATGATGTGGGCGCCAGGCAGATAGGCTCGTACGGACGTCAAGCATTTGTGGGTAATGCCTTCTTCCTGCTCGCGCCCCTTCAGGGTTTGTACTGGTCCCTGAACAACAACGCTGATGTCTTTATAGCTTGTCAAAGTCGTTACCCTTTGAGCTGTTTGCTAGGTGTAATGTATCGCTCCGCATGCACCGATGGCCGAGAGGAGGTAGTATGTTGTCTGAGCTTTCGGACGGGGCGACTTAGTATATCATCGATGGCATAAGCAAGAGCATCAACATCCCCCCTCAGCCCTATTGCTACAGCGTATGGCTAGCTCTGCAATGTTGATGCGGTCAGGGGGAGCGGGATCTTCGCGAGTCAAGACCTGCCTCGAAACCGGCAAAGCCATAATCGAACGTGCTGCTTCAAACCCTGGGCAAAATATTGAGCAGTACGTGCAAATAAACGGTTTAAGGTCAGTCCTAAGTTGCCCTCGATTACAAATCCTGGATCGACAAAACGTTTATAAAGTTGCTCCCAGCGCTTGAGGGTATAGTGAGTATAGGGAACCCCATCATTTTGTTCGAGCCTATAAGGCACCTCCAAATCCAATTCGGAGCGTTCTGCAATAATTAGATTATTTGCGATAATTTTCCGGGATAACTTCATCTGCTCTCTGCCAGATCCAAACTTATGCGGCATTTTTACGAAAATATATTTGTTGACGAAAGAAAGCCATAAAATTTGTTCAACATGAAGATCAGGCCACGGATATAGCTTGCTTTGACGTTTCCCCGCCAACTTTTTATTGTATTGATAGCCTTCAATTAGCGGGATATCCCACAATGCCAAAAGGTCCTCTGAGCGGCCAAATTGGAAAAAATCAGATGGGAAAAATGGTATAGGAAGCCCTTGCGAGTACTCTTTTGCAAATAAATTTGAGCTTACGATTCGCTCTTTCGTAAGCTTATGTTCTGATACTCTTTTTGGGTAGCGAAGGAGCAAGTTTATGGCCCGATCTGAGTTCAAAATATTGTCAGATCTTAACTTCATGGCATACTTTGTCTCAACCGCCATTAAGCCAGCCAGCGTAGAGACAATTTGTCGATTAACATTGACGGTATGAGGGGTGCCGTTTTTGTGGTATTTAACAACCGTTGGTCCGGGGTCTTGATTGAGAATAAGTTTGTCATACAAAAGGTTGTCCGTTCTCTCACCTTCCCAAGTGGACAAGACAATCACCGCTCCCGGAAAATACTTTCGGATAGCGGAAATTGATCGACTGGTCAGGCCCATTTCAGATGATGTTTCAGATGAATGGTGAATAGGGCCCTGTATGACAACCGTAATGTCTACATTTTTTATTTCTTTCAAACTCTACCCTTCTTAAGTTCGACCTTAATTAAACCGAAAAGCTTGGTTCCGCACCAAATTCTGAGTTTCATTTGATTGTTTATAATGAGATTAAACGGAGCTTAGTGAGAGACATCGTACGTCACTCTGTAAATTGGCTGTTTTGAGTCGTTGTCTCTTCGCATAATAAAAATTTATATTAAATCCAAGTGGCGTCTTTTTGGAATAGGATGTGTTGATATTCATCAGGTGTTCCGCAGAAAATAACCCTGCTCGCAGGTATTTTTGAGTAGAAAATGTTTCGATTATTTTTAATTAGAAAATTGTAAAGAGGTGCTATATATAATTCCCCTTTGGTCCATTCTTTACGCGGCCGGCTTTTATATTCGTTAAAACTTTCGATAAAGTCAGATGCGTTTGAAAAGTGGTAGAGGCCGTCGCTACAAAGGTTTGAGATTGGCTTTTTCTCTGCTGTTTCAGCAACGCGCATAGAGTTGTCGTTCATAGGGCGGGCAAAGGACCAGTTGTCCCCTGTACCTTCAAATACTTCAAGAAACCCATCACCAATCAAAGACGAGTCGGGAAACTTGAAACCAGGGCGAAAAGTATCGATATTGAATATTGTTATCGGTCCATTCTCGATTTTAAGCTTTTTCAGAGCCAGGTAAACGGTCTCTGCCTGGCCTCGAGTTTCATTCTCAAGTATGACGATTCGAAACTTTGCTATACCTAGCGCCTCGGCACTGTTTTTTACAAAATCAGGGGTGTTAAAGACATCCCGAACAATGAAGACGAACGGAACGTTCGAAAAGTAGCGCTCAAAGCTTCGTACTGAGTGCTCAAACAATGTGCGATCATGAGCCTCAAGCATATATTTGGGTTTGTTATACCCCGCTTCGAAAAAACGCGAGCTGAGGCCCGCCATGGGAATGATTATCATGAAGCTGTGCTTTCCAGTAATAGTGTATAAAGCCTGAATGCGTTCGCCAGAAGTGCATCCTGCCTCGCCGGTTGATCTGCGTGTAATGGCAGCATCGATAAAAACAGATGGATCTGCATGGCGTACATTTCGGCAGCGGTTAAGCCGAAGTGCTTTTCAATCAGCTTGAGAAACAGTCGCTGGATCGAGTCCACCTTTTCAAAATGCGGGATGCTGAGCAGCAACTGATTATCCGTGACCACAAGCTCATGCGTACCGGCAATGATCCAGTCGTACAGGCCCAGAACCGAGTGGGAGAGCTTGGCGATGTCGTAGCGGATATCGCCATAGATGCTGAACTGGTTATCAGTGGTGATGCCCCTGGGATCAATCACTTTAATTCTGTCGGTGCGAAAGTCGTAGAGTATGTTGCTAAAGCAGAAATCACCGTGCATCAATGTGGCCGTGGGGTCCTTCGCCGGCAAGTAGGGGATGCTCTTTTGGATGAGGTCAGTAATTGTCAGTTCGAGACATTCCTGAGCCCCGGGGCCTGAATACACATACGGTTTTTCAGGCGATATGCCCCGTTCTGCGCAAAAAGTCGTCACCCTGCTGCGGGTTTTGCTTTGTAAGAGTTCCTCGATAGATGAGTAGGGCTTATCACGCTCTGCTGGATATTTCTGGCAGTCCTTGAGAAAAATCACACATTGGCGCAGGATTTTTTTCCAGATCAGCGGGGGCAGGTCGGCAAATACATACAACTCGTTAAGCGCTGTGTGGTGCAGGTATTCCAGGCGATAGGTCAGATAGTCTTCGCCTTTCTCCGAGGTGTCGGCGCCGAGAAATTGCGGGGTATACTGCCGCATCATGGGTGGAAGGTTCTCGAACCACTGGGCTTCACCGGCAATTTTTGCGCAGTGGGAGCCCGATTTTTCAATCCAGCGCCGTGTAATGGTCAGGTCGTTGAAAATACGCTGGGTGGTGAACGTCGATTTGGAATGGTAGTAGGTATTGGCGTGACCAAAATCAAGCCAGTTGCCGACATTAACAGTTTCCAGCCCCTGTGCCTTGTTGTAGCGCGACAGGCCATTCAGAAAGCTCCAGTTGGACTGGGTGATGCAACGGATCAGCAACCGCGGGCTGCTAAAGTTGAAGTAGCCGGTTACAACGCTGTATTTCTCAAGTTCAGGCGTTTCATTACTGCTCACCAGCCAGTTATCGTCGTCTTCAGTCACCACGGCCCAGTCATAGTTATCGTCTACTTTGGCGGTAGCGATGATATCCGTGCCCTCCGGCACAGGGTCGATAAGCGTATCACCGAACAGCACTTGCAGAGGGGTGTCCAGTGGTTGTTCGGTCAGGTTCAGTGAAGCAACGAGCGACGCCCCGAGGCTGAGACCATCCGGAACGGAAAGCACTGTTATGCCGTGCTGATCCAGCCAGGATTGGTCGTGCTCATCAACCATGAACGATTCTGGCAAAGACAGGAACGTCGGGACTCCCCGGGGCGCACATTTGATCTGATGCTGAAACAGGCGCCGGTTACCCAGAGGTAAAAAGCTCGGGGGTAATGCGCCGAATTCAGAGCGGAGTTCCTGGCTTACATAATCAGCCGACATAATCAGGAACATGAGTGTTTCTCGCGCTCAATCAGTTGCTGAATTTCTTCCGGTGACAGCCGGGTGAATTCCGATGGGCGTACGGCACGGTCGTCAACGTAAAAACCGTCGAAACCACACCAGGGTTTGCCAACGTGGATTTCATCGTAAGGCACCTGATGCCTCGTTAGCCATTCGGTAATGACCGGCAGAGTATGTATGTTGATTTTCCCGACGTTGCCCTCGTAGGTGCGCATGTTCCGGGCAGTCTGGATTATGATCTCATAGCCCATTGCTTTATAGCGCCGGAGGGTTTCAATTACCTCGGTATTAGGCGATACCTCCCGGTAATCTGAAGTATTGCCAAGCGTAATAGTCCCATCAAGATCAACAACTAGTTTTTTCACGGTTTACCCAACTCTGCTTGCAAATCAGTTTTGATATCACTGGCATATAGCCCGTGTGGCCTCCCGGATTGACTGCCAGACACTATCTGCGGTATCCAGGTCTGCGGGCGACAAGGCATGCCCTGACATTACCAGAACTTTTTTACCAATCCCTGCTGCGGATGCGGCTTCCATATCTGCGCGTTTATCCCCGATCATGATGCAATCTTCCGCTGTCAGCCCATAGTCGTTCAGGCCGGCGATAATCATTCCTGGCATGGGTTTGCGGCAATAGCAATCGCGCTCATCAGCGTTGCCGTAATCGGGGTGGTGCGGGCAGTGGTATACATGGGTCAGGGGGGCGCCTTCGCGGGCAAAGCGATCTTTCATCCACTCCGTCAGTTTCCGGAAATTCTGTTCTGTATATTTGCCACGGGCAATACCTGATTGATTGGTAACAACAATAAGAAGGTAGCCAAGAGCATGAAGGTGCCTGCAGGCGTCGAAAACACCCTCGATAAACTCGAATTCTCCGGGCCGGTATACGTAGCCATGATCCACGTTGATAACACCATCCCGGTCCAGAAATACAGCTTTACGGCTCATTTCGCTTGCCCTCTGGTCAGGCGGTCAAACATGTCACACACCTGTTGCACGGAGATGTGGCTCATCAGGTCATCACCTTTCAGGCGTCGGCCCCAGGGCGCATTTGGCGCATCGCTGCCGAGTTTTTCTCGCAGTAACGGTGTGTACGCATCAATGGTGTTTTGCTGCTGGCCATAAGGCCCGGTTCTCGCGGGGTTGCTGTGGGCATACAGGCCGATGACAGGTGTACCGGCAGCAACCGCCATATGAATGGGGCCGGTATCCGGGGCAATAACAAGGCTGACGTTTTTAATCAGTGCAAAAAGCTGCTTGAGTGATGATTTGCCAACCAGGTTGTGTACAGGGGCGTCGCACAGGCTTACCACACGGTTAGCCAGTTCCACCTCCGGATGTGCAGGCCCGCCACAAAGGTACACAGAAAAACCTTTGGAGTGGGCATGGTTTACCACCTGTGCATAGCGTTCCGGCAGCCAGTTTCGTTCCTGCGCTGAGGCAGCAGGCACCAGGACCATATGTTTTTTGGAGTCACTGTCGAGCTGCGCGCGCGCCCAGAGTTCATCGTCAGGTGCCACCGGAATGTTCCATTGAGGTGGTGTCAAGGGGATATCCAGTGCGGTCAAAAACTGCCGGAAGGTATCCAGCACATGAGGCTTGGTCGCCGGCGCTATACGCTCATTGATAAACAGACTGTGCAGCTCTTTGCTTCGGGCCTTGTCATAGCCAATACGCCGCTTTGCGGAAATGCACAGGCTTGCAACATTTGCCCGGAATGCCAGCTGCATGAGCAGGAGTACATCGAAAGTGCGCCCGGCAAGATCCTGGCGGAGCTTTCGATAGGCAGAGAGCCCGGCGTTCTTGTCAAAGACGACCAGTTCAATTCCCGGTAACCCGTTCAACAGCGCGGCTTCGGTTTTACCGATAATCCAGGTTATGCGCGCATCCGGATAGTTGCCCTGAATGCTCTGAACCACCGATACGGCGTTGCAGGTGTCTCCGATTGCAGAGAGCCGCAGTATGCATATTGAGCTAATGCTGGCCAAATCAACTCCGTACTTTGCTGATGATTCCACTGGTGGAGCGACCTTGCAGCAATGGCAGTACGGTTACCTCGCCACCGTTGCGCTGAACGAACTCGGCTCCAACAATCGTGTCGACCGTGTAATCACCGCCTTTCACCAGTACGTCAGGCTTTATTGTGCGAATCAGTTGTTCCGGGGTGTCACTCTCGGAGTCGTCGTCCCCGAACGGAATGACCCAGTCAACACAGGCCAGTGCTTCGAGCACTTCGAGGCGGTCTTCCAGCGGATTGACCGGGCGGGTATCGCCTTTGAGCCTTTTCACCGAAGCATCACTGTTCAGCCCGACCACGAGCCTGTCACCCAGTGCCCGGGCCTGGGCCAGATAACGCACATGGCCCGCGTGAAGAATATCGAAACAGCCGTTGGTAAATACAATGCGCTCGCCCTGCGCGCGGGCATAATCGATATGCTGCAAACTCTGGGCGGTAGTAGGGACGTAACCACTGGTTTTCGACGACAGCTGCTGGCTTGCGCGGGCAGCGAGCTCTTCCGGTGAAACCGTGGCTGCGCCCAGTTTTGCAACGACTATGCCTGCCGCCAGATTGGCCAGCCACGCCGCCTGGTGCAATGTGAAACCCGCACTCAACAAGGTGCCCAATGTGGCAATAACTGTATCTCCCGCACCGGTTACATCGCTCACTTCCAGAACCTGTGCCGGGAAGTGGTGGTGTTCGGTTGGCGTTATCAGGCTCATGCCCTGTTCGCTGCGGGTGAGCAGCATGGTTTCTATGCCGGCTGTGCGCAACAGTTCACGGGCTGACGCAAGCATAACGTCTTCGTTACTGTCCACGCCCCCGGCGGCCCTGAACTCCAACAGGTTAGGTGTAATAACTGAAGCGCCCCGGTAGCGTGAAAAATCACTGCTCTTGGGGTCTACCAGTACGGTTTTGCCTGCACTCTTTGCGCACTGGATGATTTCCTGCACAAAAGCCAGCGAGCCTTTGGCATAGTCGCTGATGACAACCGTGTCGTAGCTTGCGACCAGTGCGTTAAACCGGTCTGCCAGAGCCCGTGCGTGGGACTCGCTGAATACATCCTCCATATCCAGCCGGATCATCTGCTGGTGGCGAGAGATAATGCGGGTCTTGGAAATGGTTCTGGCATGCTCCAGTGAGAGCAGTTCTGACTCCACATGTTCTTTAATCAGCAACTGGCTTAAAAGCTGGCCGTCCTGGTCTTTGCCTACCAGGCCCAAAAGAGCTGCCTGGCCGTCCAGGTGTGCAATGTTTCGGGCTACGTTGGCGGCTCCACCGGCGCGGTCCTCGGCACTGCCCACGCGCACGATAGGGACCGGCGCCTCGGGCGAAATGCGATGGGTGTCACCTATAAAGTAGCGGTCGAGCATAACGTCCCCGACCACCAGTACGGACGCGCTCTGAAGGTTGGCCAGCTGTGCCGGATCAATCATTGAGCCAGGCCCTCGCTGGTGACGGCATCGTCCAGAGCTTCACAAAGCCAGTGGCCAATAAACATGTGAGCTTCCTGAATGCGTGCGGTCTCATCACCGCGAATAATGATGGAAAGCTCAGCAATGTCTTTAACCTTGCCGCCGTCACGCCCCGTCAGTGCAACCGTTGCGGCGCCGAGGTCGTTGGCAGCTTTGAGAGCACGGTTGATATTCTCACTCTGCCCGGAAGTGGTCAGGCCAATCACCAGATCCTGGGGCCGGGCCAGACCCTGTATCTGCCGCTCAAAAACGCTCTCAAACTCATAGTCATTGGGGTGTGCGGTAAGAATGGAGGTGTCTGTAGTCAGCGCAATGGAGGCAAGGGGGCCACGCTCCTTCTTGTAACGAACCATAAATTCGGCGGCCAGATGCTGAGAGTCGGCAGCGCTGCCGCCATTACCCATAAAAATTATCTTGCCGCCCGCTTTCAGAGCCTTGAGCGTCATGTTCAGCAGTCTGTCGGCCTCATCCAGATGATTTTCAAGAACCGAAAACGTGGTGCGGTGCCGCTCCAGTGCGGCGATAAAACTGCTTTCCTGGGACATGGGGGCCTCCGGTTCTGCAAAATGATTCGGGATGCTCGTATTCGGAGCTTGAAAATGATTGTGAAGTGTACCATGCGGCGGCTGGCCATCTGTATAGGGTTTTTCGAAGGCTAAGCACTTGGTAATGCTGGCAGTAACCCATGGTGTGACGGCCCGGCACCGTGCCGGTCCGGTTTCAGCTATTGCCAAAAGAGGTTAGTATTTACGCATTCGTATTTTGAATTTACCTGCCTGCCGCTTTATCCCTCAGGAGAGAAGTTATGATCGTTGTCACTGGCGCAGCCGGTTTTATAGGGGCCAACATTGTCCACTCTCTGAATCGGCGAGGGGAGACCGACATACTGGTAGTAGACGATCTGGTTGATGGCACCCGCTTTCGCAATCTGGCGGAGCTGGATGTGACCGACTACATGGACAAGGCCGAATTTCTGGAAAAGGCGAAAAACAACGATTTGCCCGGGAACATACGTGCCATATTCCATGAAGGGGCCTGTTCTGACACCACCGAGTGGGACGGCCGGTTCATGATGGAGAACAACTACACCTACTCGAAGGTGTTGCTGCACTGGTGCCTGGATCACAAGGTGCCTTATCTCTATGCGTCCAGTGCGGCGGTGTACGGCGCCAGCAATGACTTCCGGGAAGTGCTTGAGTGTGAAAAGCCGCTAAACGTTTACGGATACTCCAAGTGGCAGTTTGACCAGTACGTTCGCCGCCTGTTGCCGGACATAAACAGCCAGGTGGTCGGTTTTCGCTATTTCAATGTGTATGGCCCGCGGGAGCAGCACAAGGGCAAGATGGCGTCAGTGGCCTATCACCTGCACAAGCAGATCGGCGCCGGTGAAAATCCCAAGCTGTTTGAAGGCTGGGATGGTTATCCCGATGGCGGCCAGCAACGGGATTTTGTGTATGTAGACGATGTATGCAAGGTGAACCTGTGGTTTTTTGACAACCCGGAAAAGTCCGGAATCTTCAACCTGGGCACCGGGCGTGCCCAGTCGTTCCTCGATGTCGCCAATGCGGTGATTGCCCACCATGGCAAAGGGCAGGTTGAATTCATTCCGTTCCCTGATGAACTGAAGGGGCGCTATCAGAGTTTTACTCAGGCCAACATCGAGCAGCTGCGCGCGGCAGGTTACCGGGAGCCGTTTGCCGATGTGGCAACCGGTGTTGAGCGATACCTGCAGTGGCTCGACCGATGAACTATCTGGTTGTCGGGCCGTCCTGGGTGGGCGATATGGTCATGGCCCAGGCGTTATTCATATCCCTCAGGCAGCAGGATCCTCAGGCGACTATTGATGTGCTTGCGCCGGGGTGGTCACTGCCCATCATTGCCCGTATGCCTGAGGTAAATCAGGGCATAGCGGCACCCTGGAAAAGTGGCGAGCTGGCCCTGAAAGCCCAGTGGCAACTGACGCGAACGCTGAAAGGGTATGACAAGGCCATTATCCTGCCGCGCTCGTTCAAATCTGCGTTGATTCCGTTCTTTGCCGGTATCCCCGAGCGGGTGGGCTTCAGCGGGGAAGGCCGCTCTGTTTTGTTGACCGATGCCCGGCGCCGGCACCCGACGCGCGACGGATCGGTGATCACAGATAAAACTGTCTGGCGTTATTTGGGGCTCGGGGCCAGTCAGGCGGATTACGAAACCTACCAGTTTGATGTGCCTCAGCCATCACTGACCATTGATGAGGCCAACCTGAAAGCTGTGCTGGCCAGGCTCAAACTGGACCCGGCCCGCCCTGCTGTTGCTATCTGCCCCGGCGCCGAGTTTGGCCCGGCAAAGCAATGGCCCCTTGAGAACCACCGGGCACTGGCTGGAAAGCTGGTGCAAAAAGGCTTTCAGGTCTGGGTCGCGGGCGGCCCGAAAGATGTGGATGCGGGGGAGCAGATCGCCGGTGGCCAGGAGGGCGTGTTCAATCTCTGCGGTAAAACCCGCCTGGAAGATACGGTGGATTTGTTCAGTCACTGCCGTAAAGTGGTGAGCCACGATTCCGGCCTGATGCACGTGGCCGCCGCCGCCGGTGCCGAGGTTGTTGCCATTTACGGCTCTACCAGCCCGGATTTCACACCACCGCTGACAGATAAAGCCACCATTGTCCGCCACCCGGTCGAGTGCAGCCCCTGTTTTGACCGAACGTGCCGCTTCGGCCACTACAATTGCCTTACCGGGATTTCGGTACAGCGGGTTCTGGAGGCTTGCCAGTGAAGCTCAGTGCTGTACTGATCACCAAAAACGCCGGGCCGGATTTTGCTGAGTGTTTGAAGAGCCTGGCCTTTGCCGATGAGATTGTGGTGCTGGATTCCGGCTCCACGGACGACACCCTGGCCACTGCACAACAGTTCGGCGCCCGTGTTTTTCAGTCTGAAGACTGGCCAGGGTTTGGCAGGCAACGCCAGAGAGCACAAAGTTACGCCCGGGGTGAGTGGCTGTTCTGGGTTGATACCGATGAAGTGGTCACCGAAGAGTTGGCGACCTCCGTGCAGCAGGTCATCGAAGGGGCCTCAAAGAACCAGGTATTCCAGGTGGTGCGTTTGTCCTGGTTTTTTGGCCGGTTCATCCGCCACTCCGGATGGTATCCCGATAAGGTGGTGAGGCTGTATCGCCGTGAAGAGTATGGTTATGACGATGCACTGGTTCACGAAAAGGTACACTGCCCGGGCGCGGATGTAGGGACGCTCAAAGGCGATTTGCTGCATTACACCGCCACGGATTTTGCCGACTATATGGCAAAATCGGTTCGCTACGCGGACGATTGGGCGGAGGAGCGTGTTCGCCGGGGCAAGCGGGCAACGCTGCTCTCTGCCTGTGGCCACAGTGCCGGGGCATTTGTCCGGAAGTATTTGCTGCAAAAAGGGTTTCTGGACGGTTCCCACGGTTTTTTGCTGGCCGTCACTACCGCGATTTATGCTTTTAACAAATATGCGGCGCTCTGGATCAAAAATCGGGATTAAAGCCCGGGGTTAAAACTCGCCGCTGATGGTTTCCTGCAACACCCGGAACAGGGCCTCTGACGATTGTTGCACATGAAAGTGTGATGCGATTCTTTGCCGGGCTTTCTGCCCCATGTCGGCGCATAGCCGGGGATTCTGGTACAGCCGCTGAATGCCCTCGGCAATGTCTTCGGCGTTGCCTGGCCTCACCCGTATGCCGGAAAGTCCATCCTCAATCAGTTCCGCGCTCCCGCCGGTATCACTGACAATAGGTGCAACGCCATAGGCCATGGCTTCAATCACCGTTTTCGGAAGCCCCTCCCGCTTGGTGGAGGCCAGTACGGAGACCTGGCAAGAGGCGATAATTGCCGGTGCGTCTTTTCTGAACCCCGTCAGGTGAATCCTGTCTGCCATCGGGCTTGCCTGAATTAACGCCTGAGCCTCGGGTGTGTCCAGCCCTCTGCCAACGAGCACCAGGTGTATATTGCTGTCACGGGGCAGCAGGTGGGTGGCTTGCAACAGCACTGGCAGGCCTTTTCTGGGGCGGACGTTGGCTACCGAACCTATCACAAAGGCGCCATCGGGCACGCCAAACTCTTTGAGATCCACCGGGGTGTCCTGGTACCAGTCAAGGTCATGCCCCTTGTAAACCGTGCACACCTTGTTCCTGTTACCCCAGACATGATTCTGCAAATCATCCCGGGTGGCTTTGGATACACAGACAACCCGGTCCACCCTCGGGCTCAGGTGGGTGAGATAGCAGCTTGGGTCCCAGCGGCTGATATTGCCGGTCTGGCCCCGGTATGTGAGTACCTTGACCGGCAGCCCGGTGGCTGCGAGGTTAGTGTTTGCAATAGCCTTGTTGTTGAAACAGTACACCGCGTCAAACCTGCCATCCTTCAACAATTGGCGGATTCTGCGAATGGCCTCCGGCTCTAATTTCTTGCGCGGGTGGAAGCTGTGCACTTTGATGCCATTGGCTTCAAAGCGCGAGCGGTACTCTGCGTCGGGTTGCGTCATCAGCTCAACTTCGACACCCAGTTTTACCAGCCCTATCAGCATTTCAGCCTCGGGGCGCACAGAATTCCAGGTGTCGGTGTAGGAGCTTATAACGAGTAGCTTCACGGCTATATGTCCTTTTGGGTGGGGCTCACTTAAACTGCGTGTATTTAACCATTCAAAGGCCCCTGTTGGTATGCATATCTGCCACGTTAATCTTGCCGGAGGTTTCTCGGGCGGAGAGCGGCAAACCGTTAATCTTATCCATGAGCTGGCCCGGGAAGGCATCACCCAGACACTGGTTGCCCGGCCCGGCAGCCGGCTTCACACTGAGCTGGCAGGCGTTGAGGGGCTGGTTTTCCGATCCAGCCCCCACTTCCTGCTCGGACATAAAGCGGGAGACTGGGATCTGATCCATGG
>JACDJA010001175.1_pt1 | contig 23045 bp, 14 predicted proteins | sample 7449241 | NCBI WGS metagenome assembly JACDJA01 (sample SAMN14253289, study PRJNA609438) | sludge metagenome | isolation source: initial anaerobic sludge | collected 2018-12-20 | reverse complement strand
TAAGTATCTGACAAACATAAAACCAAAGATAAAAAGACAAATTAACACCCAGAATCAAAATCACTAAAACCACATAAACCTTATTGTCAGAATGTTACAACAACGCTTTGATTGGAATCTATAAATGTGCGGAAGTCAGGAGACCACTTCAATACAATAAAGAAGTAATAGACACTCTTTCATTCTTTCGAAGCAAGATCATTTTAACATGGTGAATTCGTCAAGATTTATGGAGCCTTCTTTATTTCAAAAATTTCTAATGTTGCCATAGAGATATGTTAAAATTTCTTAAATTTGAGATTTAAGTGTTAAATATCCATCTCTAAATAATCTTCAATATAAAATGATACGTCTTCATTTTTTGATTTTTGTTTTCTCTCTGATTTGTGTCCATACTCATGGACAGATCAAAATGAACAAAGACAGTCTTCTCACCAATTTTAAAAACGATCCCGACAACCTGAAAAACCTATCCGATTTATCGCAGTACTACGGGTTTTCTAATCCTGATTCCGCTATTTATTACGGTAGAATATTGGCTGATAAGGCAATAAATGATCCAGATTATACAGGGCGGGCTTATCAATCCATCGCCAATGCTTATTTGGTTAAAAATGATCTAGGCAAGGCAGAAGAAAATTATAAAAATGCTATCTCAGTTAGTGAAAAAGCGGGTTTAGAAAAGCAGGTTGCCGTGTATGAACAAGCTTTGGCTCAAGCTTATCTGAATTCGGGGCAGTTAAAAGAGGCCCTTTTATATTACAATAAAGCATTGCCGTTTTTTACGGACAATCCCGAAACGGAACAACGTGACTTATTTCTTTCCGTTATTTATGGTGGTATTGGAAACTGCTATAATTTTTTAGGAAATTATGACATCGCTGTCGAAAATCAATTCACCTCTCTTAAATACGCTGAAAAAATCAACGATCCCATATCCATTGCTATCAATTACAATAGCATTGCCTCTATTTATAATAATATGGAGAATTATGAAAACAGCATTATATATAACCAGAAAGCATTAGAGAAATTCCAAACCACTTCCTACCCGCTGGGTGAAGCTACGGTTTATCTCAATTTAGCGAGCAGTCATTTCAAAAATAACCAAGTCTCTGAAAGTCTAGAATTATTAGCAATAGCCGAAAAAACACTTCTCGACATTCCAACTACCTATAATTTAGGAGAAGTTTATTCCTTGTACGGTGAAATATCCCGAGAGGAAAACAAACACGACGAAAGTGCTGCATACTTCGAGAAAGCCATTTCCATCCACAGCGAGTCCGGATCGGAAATTAGCCAAGCCTCGGCCCTCTTCAATTTAGCCAAAACGAATTATGCTCGAAACAATCCGATATACAAATCGCAATATGAAGAGGCCTTGCGATTATTTCGAAAAAACAATCTTCCAAAAGAACAAAAAGAAGCATTGGAGTTTTGGATATCCGTAAACTTAGATAATAATCTCAACGGGGATTTTAAAGAGTATCTCCTTGCAAATGATTCCTTTTTAGATACAGAAAAACAAAATGCCTTTATCGCACAGGAAGTATTATATGAAACCTCCAAAAAAGAAGCTAAGATTGCTCAGCAAGACCTTCTTATCCAAAAAGAAAAGAACAATCGAAATTTGGCAATTTCCAGCAGTGCATTAATTCTCTTAATCGCCGGTGGAGGCTTATTTTGGAATCGGAATCGTCAACGCAGGATAAAACTACAACACGACAATACACTCCTGGAGCTGCAACAGAACCTGACTCAGATAGAGCTTTCCCAACTCAATCAACAATTAGATCCCCACGAAATAAAGAACATTTTAACCAGTATCTCCCCTGAGATTCAAGAAAACGCTCCGGATGCCTATCTCAAAATGATCAAGCTTCTCAACGTTACCAAATCGAGTCTAAATAAGTCGTTGACAGAAAATCTTGCGACCCAAATTCAACAAATTGAAGATTATCTCACGGTCTATCAAACTATTATGCACGAACCTTTTAGCTATACTATTGAAAACAATCTTGAAGATGCATCGATTCATATTCCGAGATTACTCTTAAAAAATTTTGTTGAAAACGCTGTAAAACACGGAATTAAAGGAAATGAAAACGGTGGGAAAATAACGGTTTCTCTTATGGGAGAAAATGGTTACACACATATCTATATTGACGACACCGGAAAAGGAAGGCAATTGCCCCTAGCGACAAACTCCGGAATTGGGATAGAAACCTATGCGAAGTTATTTGATACGCTAAACAAGAAAAACAAAAAGCCGGCAACCATCGAAATAATTGATAAAGAAAAAGGAACTAAGGTCGAAGTGAGAATCCCCGAAGATTATAAATACCAATAAGCGATGAATTACAATTACCTCATTGTAGAAGACAATCCTGGATGTGTACAAAACTTACAAATCGCTCTTAAATCCCATAAGGCCTTTTTGGAAGCGGGTATCGCACCTACTTTATCTAAAGGGATTTCTTTGACAATTACTCTTAAGCCCCATCTTATTTTCTTAGATGTACAATTAGGGAAAGAAAATGGCTTGGACCTTATTAAAGAGATTCGGCAACACACCACGGATTTTCCGTTTATCATCATGATGACTGATTTTATAAAATACGGGAAAGATGCCGTCAACACTGAAGTTTTATATTTTCTGGACAAACCCATCGATCCGGATGAGCTTTCCAAGGCATTGCATAAGTTTGAAAACAGGGTTCTTGAACTTCAAAATCATATTACAATTAAAACCACTGAGGGATATTTTTTCATAGATCACAATTCGATACAGTACATAAAATCGATGAACAATTATTCCGTTATTCATAGAGTAGATGAAAAACCAATGGTTGTAACCCGCACCTTAAAAGATATGGCGGCCTCTTTGCCTTCCCAGTTTGTGCGTATCCATAAATCCCACCTCGTCAATCGCCGCTTTGTGCAAATGATGAACACTAGAAAGAAAATCGTTAAAATGAAATTCAATGGCGAAGATTCAGATACAGCGTTGCAATTAGACATTGGCAATAAATATTTGGACGATGCAAAGCGTGTTTTATTGAATAGATGAAAATGGGCTTCATTTTTACTTCTTCTCTGTAGCTGTTCCCTATATATACTAACCTGTTCACCCTACTACGCATAAGATAATAGCAATTATTGATTTATGGGTGGTATATTTACGTTGTATTATTAAAACAAATTGGAAATAAACCCAATCAACGTTGCTATCTAATTAATAATAGTAGCCAACAAGAGGACACCTTAATTAAGATTTAAAACAATACCCTATTGCCATCAAAAAATCACCTTAGTATGATAATTGGCGAAAATCATAATTAATCTGTAACTCCCTACTCTTCTGTACGGATACTCCAAGAAAGAACGAAATACCAATACTGAAAACTATTTAAAATCAGAATTTTATAAAATGGAAAGCAAAAACGAATGGAATTCCTTTCGCGGGAACATTCAACCTACGGGTTATTACGATGGGGAAGCACCAAAACAACTTTCAGAACTGAAGTGGAAATTCAAAACTGGAGGCGAAATAGTTTCCAGCCCTGCGATATCAGAAGGTGTCATCTTCATTGGAAGCAATGATCATTGCCTGTATGCAATTGATATCGAAACAGGACAAGAAAAATGGAAGTTTAAGACTGAAGATCAGATACAGTCAAGTCCTGCAGTATCAGAAGGTGTGGTCTTTTTTGGAAGTTGGGATCATTACCTATATGCATTGGATGTCAGGACAGGACGGGAAAAATGGAAATTCAAAACTGAATCCTTTATAGATTCCAGTCCCGTGATATCAAGAGGGATGGTCTTTATTGGAAGTTATGACGGTTACTTATATGCAGTCGATGCTAAAACTGGGCAAGAAAAATGGAGATTCAAAGCGGAAGACAATAGAATATTTTCGAGCCCTGCAGTATCAGAAAGTATGGTCTTTTTTGGAAGTTATGACTACTACCTGTATGCAATAGATATTAACACGGGACAAGAAAAATGGAAATTCAAAACTGGAGGTGTGGTTGAATCCAGTCCGGCGGTATCAGAAGATATGGTCTTTTTTGGAAGTGAGGACAAATACTTTTATGCGATAGATGTCAATACTGGACAAGAAAAATGGAAATTCAAAACTAAAAATGTAATAAGCTCTAGCCCAGCGGTATCAGAAGAGGCGGTCTTCTTTGGCAGCCATGATAATCACCTTTATGCGTTAGATGCAAAAACCGGGCAAGAAAAATGGAAGTTCAAAACCAATGGTGTAATAGATTCCAGTCCGGCATTATCAGAAGATTCGGTCTTCTTTAGTAGCTGGGATCATTTCTTGTATGCGGTAGATATCCAAACTGGTCTAGAAAAGTGGAAATTCAAAACCCAAGATGGAATAGCTTTCAGTCCCACAATATCAGAAGGCATCCTCTTCTTTGGAAATTGGGATAATTGCTTGTATGCTATTAAATAAAAAACGTAGGATAACTTACAATTAAAAACAATCCAATATGACATAGTAACCTCCATCAAATAAAAAATAAGACAAAAAATTAATTCTACCGACTTGCACTGCTAAGTCGCTAGATAAACAAACCGATAATTGGTAAGATATTTCCCATACAGTTCATTTACACCCGATCAAGATAGCATTTCCCTAAATATACTGCCCTGTTCACCCTTTTTCCGAAAAGCACCTATTAAATATTGATCAAACGGTGTTATATTCACATAGTTTATTGAAATAAGTAGCGAAAACTAAAATTTATAGGACTACTATTTTAAATTTTTATATCCACGTATTGAAGTCTCTCGGAACTAAATAATGATGACTAACCAATAATCAACTAATGTATTTTTCGTGCAAATAATCAACATCAAAAAAATTTATTTCACAAGTGTTTTGATTATCGCAAGTATCATAGCTTGCACTAATCAAAGTACTCAAAGTCCTGGGGTTAAAAACAAACAAAATAAAAAAGAAGATCGGTATATAGCACTTGTTAAGCTAGACACCGTAACAAAATATCTTAAGATGACAGGTGTTGAGCCTCTCTTCGTCGATGAAGGATTTTACAATTTAACCGTTACCACTGAATTAGGGAAGAGAGAGGTCTTCTATCAAAATATTCTTGGACAACAGTTGACTTGGGAAGATGGTAGAGAGGAAAGTTTAGAATTTTTAATAAAAGAAAGTAAATACACGGATAAATGGGAGCCAATTATGGATCGTGAGAAAAAAAAATATGGTTTTAAAGCAAGAATTGAGAAAAGGGACGGAGTGAAATATGTTTATCTTCCTTACGAAATAATCATAAATCTTAATAATAAATAAAATCGAAAACTATGGATGGGAATATATTCTTTCCTGTTAAGATAGAAAAGAGAAAGAAGCCAAACATTGTCAATTTTATCGAATCAATCGATTATCGTTTTATTATTGAAGCAAGTAAGAATTCCGATATTCGAAAATTGTTGTCCTGGAAAAAAGATTACGTTGAGAGGTTCACAAATGGAGACACCGAGTGGTCATTCTATGCTGAGGAAGAATCTGGAGAAGAGGAAATGGAAATCTCGATAATATTAACCGTAGGGAAGAAAACATCTCAGAATGGAAATCCGTTGATGGAAGAAACAGAAGAAGAGTTTGGCTTATCTATTAATTTCAACGAGTCTATTGAGAAAATAAAAGTAAGTTTCCTTTTAGAGAATTCCGGTATTAGAACCCAAGGAACATGTTTGATTTTTTATTTAATTAAACAGCAAGATCGCTATATCAGCGGTGCATTGGATTTTGGTTCTGAGGCCTCACAAATTATTCAAATAGATAATCGCGAGAAGATTACCTCAATTCTAAAGCCATCTGTTATGGGGGATCTGCTCAGTTCTCTTCATTCTGATGACCAAAATAAATTTGATTTTGAAGCATATATCCAATCATCTAAGGAAGATGATTTGGATAAAGATAAATTCTTAAAGTCCCTATTTTTCTACGAAACTAAAAATGCAAGAAAGGATGATGGCATCTACCCCAGTCAAATGTTTTTTAAGTTTCTCACCAAGGAAAATGAAATAAGTAAACTTTTTGAAGACTCTAATCTCCAATGCCGAATCTTGCCCAATTTAAAAATCGCATACTTAAATAGTGAATATTTCGTGAAATTTGGAGATGGTAGTAATTTAAAAGGGGAAGGATTTGTGATAGAAGCTAAAAAACTGATTCTTTCCAATCTTATAGAAGCTTTGATAAATTACAATTTGAATCAGAATGAAAAATTATATCTTCATTTTACGCTACTCTATCCCAATGTATATAATCAAAGGGCCATTAACAAAATATATAGTGAAACTAAGAAGATTTTTGAGGAAAAGGAAAAAAAGAAAAAAATCAAAGGCTTTGAAATCTCCTTACTTTCAGAAAGTGATGCCGTCTTCTTGGGGGTTCGACAAAAATATAGAGAAAAGATTAAAAAGAATAAAACCTATGTTATTATCGATTCCGGAAAAGGAACTACGGATTATTCCGTGGTAACAACGGGTAATGGAGATCTAGATTATTCAATCTCCTTTAGAACTGGGTTTGTGGGAGCGGGTAATTTAATAACCTTTAGTATCTTAATAAGCTTAATCTCCGATATTGCCACAGAAAAGGATTTGAAATTTGAAGAAGTATCCAAAAAGCTGATTGGCGAAAAACTTAAAACAAGTGATTTTTATAAAATTTCTCATGTCCTAAATAAGCTTAAGGTAAATTTTGATGAAAATTTTACACAGAATTTTAAAAATTTAGATTTGGAAAACTTGGATATTCTAAACGTACTAGAAAATTTAAATGGAGTTGAAGACAATGGAGGATATATTGATGCATCGATAGATTTTATTATAACTAAGATCAAGAAAGATATAAACCCCTATGTAAATAAAGATACCGTATTCATTCTATCAGGACGGACTTTTAGGTTCAAAAAACTGATTGATCGACTTAAAGCTGAGCTTCATCCGAATAAAGTGGAGTATATTACTCAGGTGCCAAAGACCATCTCCCTATTGGGGGCCTTTTCGGGGGTAAGACAATCCGGAAATTGTGTAATGGAGGGGATTCCTCAGGATATTTCGAATCAATTATACGAAGATTCAACAAAAGAACTAAATAAAAATAATATCTTCTCCATAAAATCCAAATTACTTGAAAGTAAATTGGTTAAGCTTTTGATGGAGAAACAAAATGTCGAGCAAGAGAACGACTTTTTCTTAGAAGAAGGAAAAACAGTTGAACTAAAAAATCTTTCTAAAGTTATTTGCTCCAATACCATATATAGTCTACCCGAGGATTTAAATGAGGAGTGGAAAAGTAAAAACAGCGATGGTACTGACTCAAGAATTTTTTTTAATGGGCTTAGCTTAGCAATACTCTGCAACAAAAGAGTGTTTAATTTAAAAGAAGATTATGATGTTTTCGGGGATATAGAAAAACTTCTTAATAGATATTCCATTTTTCCTTTTATTGAAGATGAAAAGCAGTTTTTAAACTATGTAATCGATTTCGAAAAATTCCTTAAGGAGAATTCATCAGGTTCTGAGGAAAAAATCACTGAAGAAGATTTCAAGGATATTTTTGGATAACTCAAGTACTATGGATTATTATTTAACATACGGGCTTCTTGTGCTTTTGTTAGCTCTAAATTTGACTCTAATTTATTATCTGGTTTTAAAAAAAACGACTTGGAATAAAGAAGATTATAAGAAGGTGAATCTCCCCTACTTAATTTCATACCTAAAGGCAAATAATATTAATGACGATGCAGTAGAGCTAATAACATTTAATAGCGAAGTGGTCACTCTTCTGACAAAGGTTAAGGCGTTGGAAGAACGAGAAGTGAGAAATTACTTGAACAAACACAAGTCGAATTTTCCGTTTTCAACTTATCAGAAAAAAATTGGACATTTATTTAAAATTGAACCTGAAAAAGATGGAATTAACTTGTCTGAAATCAATAAAGTTCTCATTATTAAATCCAAAAATATACTTGATGAATTAGAAGATATTGATATAGAGAATCAACTTGCTGTTAAGGAGCTTATGGCCAGTATTTTCATTTTGTTTTTTAGTTTTTGGGATTATATACAATATATTCAAAATAAGGAATGGACTATTCATGAAAACAAAAGTGGTTTGGAGTTTTTACTCAATCCTGGAATGGAAGTAAACCGCTTTTCCGGTAGTGAAAACTTGTTGGAATATAAGAAGATTTTGCTAAATGTTTATAAGATCTTGAAGCAAATGAAGCAGCTACCAGTAGAGAGCAACTTAATTCTAGGGCATAAAATGATTTGACTATGAGTTTGTTTTTATTCCTATCCGTAACCACAATCGTTGTACTACTCCAAATTTTAGGATTGAAAAGAATTTTAAAATTTGCGATTTTTATTCTTTATGGAATCTTCGCTGTTCTTTATTTGAAACTTAGTTTTAATCCTTCAGTCAACACTTTTACAAATGCAGAGAAACATACTATTTCGGCAGAAGGATATATATTTAACAAACAGCTACCCCTATATCAATACATTCCCGATAATGACAGTTTAAACACTACAGATAATTCTTTATTGGGAAGTGCACATGGTGGGTTTGAAATAGTAAAAAAAAATCAATTTGATGAAGCTACCTTTCTTCTCACTAATTTTCATAAACCTTTTTACATTAAGGATAACGATGCTTTTATTTTAAAAAATAAAATAGGAAATACGAGTATTAATAATAAGCTTAATCTTCATTTTGACGAGAAGGAGGAACTCGCAATAAAATGGAACGATTCTCATCCTTATGTTGTTGCATCCTATAGGAAGGATTCAACAATCACAAATTTTGAACTTAATAATATAAAAGATAAAAATTATCTTTCCTATGGCTATCCACTTCGGGATTATATTCTCAATAATATAGCAATCGATTCCATAACTGACTTCGCTAATTATCAAAACCTAAAATTAAAACTAGAAGATCTCTCCTCATTCTTTCTTCTAAGGGAAAGTAAGGGAGATAGTAATTCAAATTTAGCCCTTAGCGGACATCTAAATACCCAATTAATTTCAAGCATTGCTATAGATGGTCAAAATGTAACTTCTCTAGCAAACTATTACGAGTTTTCCTTCCCGGATACTGACACCTTAGTCTTTTCCTTAAATTATATTCCAAGAAAGCCCGAATTGTATAAACTAATGCCGGACCTGAAAGAATCAAATTATTTTCTTTTAAAAGATCTAAATCTCAATTGGTTCCCATTATATTCCAACCAGACGGCAGAAGACATTCGTATGTTTTTAACCTCAAATCCCCAAACCGTAGTAAAAACCGTTTTCGATAAAGGAATACGTATCTCTGGTAATGGAGACCCAAATAGCTACACTTCGTCAGATGCCTCTATAGGTTATGGCCAAGGTTATAGCAACAGTCCACTCAAAATAGAAATTTTAGATCACCATTTTACCAACACAAAATGGACTCAGCGTCAAAACCATATAATAGAGTCGGAAGAATTTTTTGCTCTAAATACCGAACTAAATACAAAATCTGAAGAGGCAAAAATCTTTAGGTTATTTAAATTACAGAATTTAGAAAATAGAAGTGTGTTTAGGCCTCAAATAACACTCCCCATTTTTATCGGGATTTTTATTATACTGTCGCTTACCTTGGGTCTGCAATGGATGGGTAAAACGAAAATTAAACCTAACCCTAAATTAATAGTCCAATATTTTAGTCCAATATTTACCGTAATATTAGCTTTTATCGCTATTAAACTTTTTCTTCTTTGGCGAACTACTGTTTTTCTTCCCATTTCAGACATTGATCAAGTCCTCTATGATAATTTTAACAACCCTCGATATTTGGCTGGAATTCTTATCCCTCTAGTGGTTTTTCTCCTTATGGTTTGGTGGCGAATATTCAATTTAAAAGAAAGATTTTCGTCTTTTAAAATTGTAAAAGGGTCAATTGGGGGCTTGAAAAAAAAACATTTGGGTTATATCTACATTACTCTTATCCTCATTCTAATAATAAGAGGTATGGAAATACATAAAACAATAACCATTCTAGATCGGTTTTCTGCTATTTATTTTCCAGTCATTTTTTATTATTTATCCTATTATATAATTCGGTTCAGGGGCAAAAGGAACGAATTGCTTTATCCAGTTTTATCCATCAATTTTATAATTTTCAGTATTTTCTTTCTGATGGCTGATGCCGGTTTTACGGTAATATTTTGTTTGACAGCTATTCTGATGGAATTGACAGTTTTATTTAACAGTACTTATCATTATAAAAGCCTGAACCTCATCCAATTTCTAACTCGCAAGGAGTTTATCTTGTTATGGGGACTCTTCATCCTAATCCTCTTCTTTAGCAATAGTATTGTTTCTTTGATTTTTAATTATTTAAAGGAAAGCATTATTATCATAGCCTGCAGTATTCTTATTATCATTGAAGCATATCTATTTTTGAAACGGGATATAGTTTTACAGCTTCGACAATATTTTTTCTATGATATTAATCCAATTTTCAAGAGGAAAATCATTTCTAAAAGTAATAGTTTGCAGTTAATCGCCATTATTTTTCCCGTTTTAATATGTGGTGGGGTTATTTTTAAATCAGACTCCCTTTCTGAGCAAGCAAATAACAAATATATACATATAAAATACCGTGCTCAAACTTTGGTCTCTGAAGTCAAAGATATTATACAAAATGAACCTTACGGAACTTACAGCTCTAACAAAATTGTTGAAACAGCCACAAATAAATGGTTCTTGTCTTATTTCTTGGAAAAAGGTTCTGAAATACCTTTGATAAGTTTTGTTAAGCCTTACGATCTGCAAAAACACTTTCGTCACGGGGTAACCTATATTACCCAAACAACCGACGTTATGGTATCACGCTATATTATAGGAGAGCACGGTAAAGTAATTCCTGTTTTATTATCTAATCTTCTGCTTATTCTTTTTTTCTATTATTTAACAATGTCTCCTATTTATCATAGGGAGCATAGGGATTCCAAAAAAATCAGTCTATCTCTTTTAAGCAGTTTGGGTCTTGGATTTTTAACAATTACGGCATTTTTTGTCTTTATGACTGTAACAAATAAGTTTATATTTTTTGGTCAAGACTTTCCTTTCCTAAGTTTACAGAGTATAGTTTCTTCGGTGTTTTTCTTTACAGTCTTTTCGTTAGTGGTCTTATACTTTATCCCAAAAGAAAATGAAAGATTAATACCATATACATACAATCCTCCGAAGAAATTTTTAAATCGTTTATTGTCGGCTTCCATTTTAATACTCTTCTGGACAATCCCTTATCTAATCTATAAAAACAACTACAAAGACACATTCGAACTTAGTGAGGTTTTTGAAAAACCCTCGGAGGATTTTAGGGAAGTGAACAACATCTTATTGGCACAGCAAAGCATTAAAAAAGATCAGGGACTTCCTGAAAATTTAGATTCTCTCTTTAAGGACATAAGGATTGACACGAAAAGTGAATATTCAAAAACTTTATTACAACACGTCGTGGACGAGTTGAGGAAAGTGGGGCATAATAATATCTTTGAAATTAATGCTTCGCGCACCCTGGGGCCAGTCATCTTAAAAGAAAATAGGGATAGGCAGTTGGAAATAAAGATAGAAAACAATTTTTATGATCTCCCTAGTCCTGATGCTCTTGCGAATAGATGGCGCGGAAGTCTTGTAGCGAAAGACATCGACAAGGCTTCGACCATTACCGATATCTCCGACTTGGATAAAGTTCGGACTGTCAACCACCAATTTGATAAAATATTTAAAATAAATGATAAAATTGCTGGAAATGTAGAGTTTCACGTAATTGACGGTTCATGGTTTGTTGATGAGACCCACGATGTCGTCGTAGTAGATTTAAGCTCTGGCACCGAAAGGGGAAGGATTGGAACATTTAATATCTTAAGAGCAAATGAGCCTATCCATCCCGCAGAATTAACCAGTTTAGCTACTCGGCTTTTCGACCAGGATATCATTCAAATTGAGGAGGGTAGTGCAAAAAGACAATATTTTTACTCAGTAGAGAATATTAAATATTTCGCAAAAAATCTATGGATTAACGGAGACCACCGACATTTTTATCCACTTGAGGATAAATTTTTGTTAGCTTATAATATCGTGGAAAACTTAAAATCTGATCCAGATTTAAAATCATACCCAATTAACGAAGAAAATGTTGAGTTGACCATTGATTATGAGCTTTTTCAGGGATTGCAAGATATTTTGAATAAAAATTTAGCGGGAGCAGGGGCTAAATTACGAGGAAACCCAAAGTATAATGAAGTCCTGAAGTCCATGGATATGAACTTAATTGTTGCTACTGGGGATGGCGAGATCGTGGCGCTGAATGATGCAAAGAACAAACCTAAAGATTTGTTGTTTAATCCAAATGATTCGGAAAGCATGTATAATACTCGGCTTCGATTGACCAGTAAGTTCGATTCCAAAGATGAAGAGAAAATATTTGGAAATAATAATCTATTGCGTCTTCAAGGTGGCCCTGCATCTACATTTAAACCACTACTCTTTACGACTGTTTCTTCCGGATACAATTTTGAATGGGAAAAATTATTTTACAAACCCATTTCAAAAAAGGAACCTTCTTATTTCAAAGACAAAAATGGAAATGATCGATATCGTCTATATTCTAATAAATCACCCTATAGTTTATCCCTAATGGATTCTGATAATATAGGTCAGGTTGATAAATATAATTACTTATTGAAATCCTTAAATTCCTACAATACATTAGTTGCAACTTTAGGTTCTTATACTCGAGATGATCTTGAAAAAATGGATAATAATCGAGTCGGTGCTTATACCGAGTTCTTTAAGTCTTTCGATATAAAGAATGAAGAATTTCCAGCGTTCACCTTTCGCGGGAAAAACTTTACTTTTAATATTAAAGTCATAGGAGAAAACAGTTTTGATTTCGAAAACAAAAACTCCATATTAAGTCAAAAATTTTATGAAAACTATCATTTAAAAACGAGATATGAGGATTCTGATACGCAATGGCTATTGCCATTTCAAAAGGGAAAAAGCGCAGTAACTTGGGTGAAGGCCGTGAAGTCTCATTTTTATATGAGCGATAGAATCGATCCGACGAACGCTATCGCTCAGGTTGTAGCTGGGGCATATCCGGTTGAAGCATCCCCCTATAAAATGACCGAAATGTTTGGGAAATTATTTAGTGGCAACAGAAGTTTCAAGTTAAATCTCGGAGATTTTTCCAAAAAACAGTACCAACGATATAATCAACCCCAACCTCTAGAATTTAGTATAGACCACTCGTGGCCGGCTCAAGATCATTGGTACCGATTCCTTAGTAAGGATGTTTTCTCTCCATTAGGGCAGGTTCCATATAAGGGCACTGCTGCGGCTTTTGGTCCCCTAATAAAAAACAAATACAAAAGCAAATATTATTTTTATGCCAAAACAGGAACGGGTGGAGCTAATCGGTTCCAGGAGTTTAAGAATATACGGAATCGTCATTTTGTACTGATTATTTCAAAAGAACGGTTGGATAACAGAGGAGATCTTGATTTTGAAGCCTTACAAAACAATAAATTTTTGGTTCTATACTTCAGCATTCATAATGTGATCAGCAATCAATATTGGAAAGAGAAAGCGGATATGGTTGACGAAATATTACAGTCAAAAACGGTGCAACATTATTTTTCATCAAATAACCTATAAATACATCGATCATTAAGAATTTGGTTTTAAATAGTTATGTCAGATAATATAAATATAGTCCAACAATATTACATTCAAAAAAAGGATGATCCTGATACAATTATCACCTATCGAAATAGTGATGAGAGAACTGATTGGAGAAGTGAAAATGAAAATGTAGGTTTTTTGAATTTTTCCAATAAGGGTTATCTAGTACTTTTTAATGAAGATTATACTCCAAAAGACAATAAAGCTGTAAAATTAATATTTTATGAATTTCTATTTATGGCGCAATTTGAAACTCCACATGAGGATAGATTGAAGAAAGCTTGTGTAACAAAGAAAGCCATAAAGGGCTTTATGGCTTGGGTTTATAAACCTGAAAGTTCCTCTATGGTGCTATGGAAAAATGGAGAGGGATTTATTAAAAGCAAAAACGAAACCCTCCAAATTGCATCCAGTGGCTTCTCAAGACTGAAGATTACTTCCTCTTTTTATATGATTCTGAGCTTTAAGGATTTTATTTTAGCCAGGATTAAAAGTGACATCGACTTAGGTTCTTATAGCAACGTTCAATCTTTGGTTAATTACGTAAAAGTATTACCGGTCAGCAGAGGTAATTGGGAAAGGGAAATGAAACTCCTATACAATGATTATGTCAGTCTTTTTTATTTTGAGGATGCCCGCAAGATTGAGGACGTAAATATTCTCAATGAAAATTTAATTTCTCTTTTTCAAAAATTCTTTAATGTATATCTGAAGAATAATAAAGCTGAAAGTATAACAGCTTATAAGGAATTCATAGGTAATAAGGAGGAGGAAATAAAGAGGAGCTTTAGTGAAGGAAAATTACAGTCGTATTACAATCATTATCTTGATAAAGTGATAGAGGAATTCGCCTCTGAAAATACGATTGACCCAGGAATAAATCACCCGAATATTCCAGCACATAAGCCGCCGATTATTAAGAGATTTTCGACAAATAAAAAAAGAATATATCGAGGTAAGTTTTTTACGCTACGTTGGGAGGTAGAGGAAGCAACAAAAGTTTATTTAAATGGGGTAGAACAAAAAAACTCCGGGAAATTAACGAATAAGGCCACTGAGCCAATAGCCTATGTACTATCCGCAGAAAATGGTCCGCATAAAATTGAAGAAAAAATAGAAATAGAACCAAGGCGCAAGTCTCAAGCTCCACTTTTCATCTTACTCATATTAGTTCTAATAGGATTCGCTTATGTTGGAATAACTTATCGGGATATTTTTATCTCAAGCAAGAAAGATGAGCCGGTCGTTGTGGCAGCAGATACTATAGAAGATGGGGTAAAAGAGGATAAAAAAAACACCGAAGTCCCCAAAAACGTAATTGAACACCAATTTAAAATCCAGGAAGAAACTTATAAATATACCGGTAAAGTAGAAAACAATTTACCCAATGGAAAAGGTAAGGCGGTCTATACACACAGTAAAGAACACAACACAAGTTATGAGGGTGATTTTAAGGATGGATTAAGAAATGGCGATGGAGTTTTAATCAATAAGCATCCTGAAGGTGGGGGAACGTATATAGGAAAGTTTAAAAATAATAAGAAGGAAGGCGCTGGGAAATATACCTGGGAAAGTGGTAATTTCTTCGAGGGATCCTTTTTGGATGACGAATTGTACACGGGAACTTATTATGATAAGGATGGCAAAAAATTGGTAGAGTATAAAGATGGAAAACAAATAGCACAATAAACATTATCCAATGAAAACTTTAAAAAGAAGATTATTCCTATCACTTTTCTCACTATATCTGATAGGTAATATCGATGCCCAACCTATAAAAGAGCCTGTGATAAAAAAAGTAGATTCTCATCAAATCGAGGTGTTTAATGAGGCTAAACCATATCTATTAAACACCATCAATTCTGTAAAAGTGGAGAATGTAGAAAAAGCGCGCTCGCAGTTTAAAATGCATAACGCTTATCTCACAGAGAAAAAGATTGTTCCGGAATCTATATTAAAAGAACATCTGGACATATTCATTGAGGCGTACTTTTATATTAGTGTGCTGCTCGGGGACGAAATTGGGGATATTTATCAGGAAGATATTAAGGATTTGAAAAAAGCGATTATTCCTTTTTTAGAATATAAAACAAATGAAAGACCTCGAAGTCAAGCCTTGTTGGGTATGTATTATTATCACGAAGGTTTAGGGGATAACCCTCCCAACAAAGAAAAGGGCAAAGATTTAGTGATTAAAGCGGCCAATAAAGAAGAAGCTTTCTCTATGTTTCTTTTGGGAGCTCTTTATGACTCGGAAGATGATACTGAGAATGCGATAAAGTGGCTTGAAAAAGCCGCGTTAAAAAACGAAGCCCTTTCTCAATTAATATTAGGGCATTTATATCGAATAGAATATGACGACGAACATCCCGACTATAGAAAAAAAGCAATAATGTGGTATGAAAAGGCAGCTGAACAAGATTTTGTTTTTGCTATGGAGAGACTTGGTGATTTTTATTTCCTTAGTTCTTACGAGATGCAAGATTACAGCAAAGCAAAATTCTGGTATCAAAAAGCGGCCGACAAAGGGTCTGACGGGGCTATGAAAGTCTTGGGATATATTTACAAAGATGGCCTCGGCGTTACGCAAGATTACACAAAAGCTAAATTCTGGTATCAAAAAGCTGCCGACAAAGGGAATGAATGGGCTATGGAAGTCTTGGGAGATTTTTACAAAGATGGTCTCGGGGTTACCCAAGATTCCAAGAAAGCGAAATTCTGGTATCAAAAAGCGTGTGATAATGATAGTACAAAAGCTTGTGAAAAATTAAAGAATCTTTAAATAGGGATTTGAAGAAAGTTATTAGCTCTAATAAAATCAAAGGACATAAACTAGTAATAAAGTAAATTATGAAAACTCTAAAAAACATATTTTTCCTATCGCTTTTCTCGTTAGGTTTTGTGAGTTATGGATATGCCCAGAGGATTAAGGAGCCAGTCATCATTGAAAAGACCAAAAAACCCACTCCAAAACAGCCCGTGAAACCGGTAAAACCAAAACCGAATGATCTAAGTGTTTGGAAACAAGCTCATCAAAATGGTACTCAACAATCCTATTACAGGTATCTAACTTTATTTCCAAAAGGAGTTTACTCAGAACTAGCAGAAAATGAGATACGTCTTTTAAATCTCAAAGACACCTACATAGATAGCAGGAAAGATGTTAAAGAAAACACAGATTTCCTTAAAGATGCCATTTCGGCGACGAACGAGGCTTACGATAAGGGTGTTATTTATAATTTAGAAAAATACCAAGTTTATCTTAAAGAATCCAACCTAACTCCTGAAAGACTTTCAAAAGAGGATATCGAATTGTATAACCAAGCTATTTATCAAGCTGTCTATAAAATAGATTCTTATCAACTTCACCTTCCTGAAAACATATTGAAACAAGCCATTCCCTTCATAAAGTATAGCGCTACCCTAAGACCTCACAGCTTGTATGTTTTGGGCTATTTATATCATGAGGGATTAGGAGTTGAGCAAGATTTTTCTCAAGCTAAACGCTGGTATGACAAAGCGACGGAGCACGGCGAACCTACGGCAATGAACAACTTAGGAGTTATGTATTCGAGGGGCAACGGAGTGGAGCAGAGTTCGAGACGTGCAAAATACTGGTATGAAAAAGCAAAAGATAAGGGAGAGGTCATGGCAATGGCCAATTTGGGATATTCATATCTATATGGACAAAAAGAAGAGCGAGACACCCTAAAAGGAAAACAATGGCTGGAAAAAGCTGCTGAACTTGAAGGTTCCTATGGACTGACTGGAATGGGCGATGTTGCTGAAAAACATAGTCATGTGGCTCTCTCCTGGTATAAAAAAGCATCGAAAATTGGAAGTAGTGTGGCCATGGAAAAAACAGGGAAATATTATCATTACACCGATAGTGGAAAACCCAATTATGAATTGGCAAAATATTGGTATGAAAAGTCAATAGAGAAAGGAAATTCTTCGGCAATGGCTTATATGGGTGACTTATTTTTGGGTGGTCGAGGTGTTTCCCAAAGCTATGACGATGCTTTTTATTGGTATCAAAAATCCGCCGATGATAATAATCCTATAGGGATGTATTTTTTAGGCTCACTATATGGTCACGAAAAATGGGAAAAATACGATAAGGACAAATCCTATTATTGGTATCGTAGAAGCGAAGCGGAAAGAGGAGATGCCTCGGCTATGAATGGATTAGGATTGCTATATTATAAGGGGCAAGGTGTGGAACAGGATTTTAAGGAGTCAAATTTTTGGTTTGAGAAGGCAGCTGAAAAAGGGAATGTTCATGCTATGTATAACTTGGGAGCTTCGTACGAAAACGGCCATGGGGTAACCCAAAATTCCAGCATAGCAAAATCCTGGTATCAAAAGTCGTGTGACAATGGCTACAAAGATGCCTGTGAAAAATTAAAGAACTTATAAGAAAATATCTTGAAGAAAGTTATTAGCTTCAATATAAACAAACAGCATTAGTGCTGCATAAGATTACAACTTCAGGTAAAAAATAAATGGATAGAACCCGTAGTCAAGCGATGCTGGATGTATTTGTTGAAACGATTTAGTGAATATCAAAGTCAACAGGGAAAAGGTGAGGATTTAATGGAGCGCACAATCGTTGGAAAGGAAACTATTTCATTGGGTATTTAGAATTATCTTATTATAGCAAAATTAAGGCTTGTTAACAAAAAGTTTGTGAAAAAGGAATCTATATAGCTTTCTTAAAGGATGTTTATAATTAGTTTTAAATGCAACGATTTTTCGTATTAGGCCTTATATATATATTGGTTTTTGGAGCCATTATCGGCTTTGGAAATAAATTACCTCTATTATTTCAGCATCATGGATTTTGGTATTTCTCGATAAGTTTCCTTTTTTCTGCAGTAATTTTTAATATCAAACTTCGCCAAAGTTCCTTTTATGGAACGATGAAACATGAGCTTTGCCATTGGCTATTTTCGGTTATTACGTTTAGAAAACCAGCTGCCTTTAATATCCATCAACATGGTGGAGGGCAATATGCCTATTATGGAAAGAGAAATTATCTTATAGTTCTTTCTCCCTATTTTTTTCCAATTACGACCTTCTTTTTGTTAGCGCTCCATCTCTTTTTTGTGCGTCCATCCAATTTTTATTTTACCTTGATAGGGATTAGTCTTGCCTTTGATGTTATCTCAATGCTTAAGGATTACCACTTTCAGCAAAGTGATTGGAAAGTCTATGGATTAATCTTTTCCATGCAGTTTTCGATATTATTGGGTGTGTTTTTTTTCATTTTGCATCTAATTGTTTTATTTCAAGGATATCCAGCTGTATGGAAATTTCTAAAAGACATCTTTTTGTTTTACAAAAGAATGATTACTTAATTACCAAGGGTATTCAGCTAACTAAATAAGTAAACTATCTTCTCAATTCCTCTTGGGCATATAAAACAGAAATAAAACATCGTAAACCATTAAGCAAATCAGCCACACATTGTAAAATTGAGCTAATAAGTATCCGGTATTTTATTTAGAGCTGCTCATTCACCAGAATATTAGTATTGATAATTTTTTTGCTAAAGAAAATGATTTTTTCGGATTATTGAAGGGGATGCGCGAGATGAGGAATACATCGATTAATAATGTGCATTCCCGAAATTAAATTCCCTTAAACCCACCAAACATATCACTTCCCTAAACATACTACCCTATTCGCCCTTTTGCCTATAAATCTTAAGCAATTATTGAATTGAGGGTGTTATATTCACTCTGTTATAAAAGCGAATAACTCTAGTAAAATATTTAAACATTGCTCTGCTCCAAAATAAATTATTAGAAAAGCTACAGTACCCCAATTGTTTTAGATAATCAAAAGAGATTTAAAACATTGAACCCTATCAATTGTATAACATTAAACACTTAAAAGATGAAGGAAAAAACAGAAGAAAATCTTGTTGAACTAAATATAAAGAATTCAGAAGAATTTATTGAATTCATTTTAAGCAAGTCGAAAATCGACTACGTATACAGCCGTGAAATTGCCTATAAAAGAGATTCGTCCAAGATAAGCCATGTTATTTCTCGATTCGAAAGGTCTCTACAGCTTGCGGGAAGCAATATTGCCTATCACAATAGCAGTGCAATGGCTACTTCCTTTTATAATGAAGGGAGGCTAACCATAAAACCTACTCTTCTGCAATCAAGAGCAGGATTGGTCAACAAGGATTTATGCAACTATGATGTCTCTTATGTAGATTTAACCGAAGCAAAAAAAAGATCGTTTAAAGAAATCGTCAGTAAAATCATTGATAAAAGAGAGTTTGAGTCATCAAAGGGAATTATTCCTTTGGTATTAAGGTCGCAATTGCACTTTCACTTTGATGGGTGGAGGCTTTACATTTTATAAGGCATCTTTACATCAGAAAAACAAATAATATTCTACATTGATGAGGGAGATCTGGGCCAATTCGATTCTTACCGTAAATATCCTTATCTCAAGATAAATGTAATTTGATCCCATTTGAAATAATAAATCGTGAAAAACAAATTCAGACCTCCATTCAATTCAATGATGCTTGAAGGTCATTCCAATCATGTTAAATCAGCGCAAATCAGTGCTGACGGCAAAAGGATTGTTACAGCTTCAAAGGATCATTCTGCAAGAATTTGGGATGCCCAAACGGGCAAACTTCTTCAATATTTTGTAGATCATCGTAGTAGTGTTAATTCCGCAGTGTTCAGCCCTGATGGCCAAACCATCTTGACAGCTTCTGATGATAAAACCGCGAAAATTTGGGATGTTGAAACCAGTGATGTTTTAGTGGAATTAATCGGACATTCAGGTGTGATTAAGTCGGCAGTTTATAGTCCTGACGGTCAGTCAGTTTTAACAGCTTCTATTGATGGGCCAAAAGTATGGGACACTCAAACAGGAAAGCTTTTGAGTGATTTAGATGAGGATTCCGTTGCGGTCAATTCTGCAATATATAGTTATGATGGAAAAAAGATAGCCACTGCTTCTTGGGATAATACCGCAAAAGTGTATTGTGCCCAAACAGGAAAACTCTTGACCAAATTAGTTGGTCACTCAAGTGGGGTTTACTCCGTCGTGTTTAACTCTGATGGGAAATTGGCGCTAACCGCTTCTGATGATGGTACTTCAAAAATTTGGGATGCCCAAACAGGGAAGATTTTGGTCGATATTGAGGTAGACCAAACCATGATGGTTTATTCTGCGATATTTAGTCCTGATGATAAAAAAGTTGTAACGAGGTCCTATGGGAAAACTCCAATTATATGGGATGCCAAAACCGGAGAGCATTTAGTGGATTTAGAAGGACATTCCCATAATGTAAATTCAGTTGCATTTAGTAAGGATGGGAAAAGGATTGCAACTGCTTCGGACGATAAAATCACAAAAATTTGGGATGCCCAGTCTGGAAAGCATTTGATGGATTTAGTTGGACATTCTGATAGCGTAAATTCCGCTCTATTTTTTGATGACAATAAGATCGTAACAGCTTCGGATGACTATACCGCTAAAGTGTGGGACGCTATTACTGGGGAACTTTTGGCAGATTTGTCTGGGCATCATTCTTGGGTCAATTCTCAGCAATATAGTCCTGACGAGAAACGGATGATCACCGCATCGGATGATAAAACCATAAAAATTTGGGATGTTACCACAAGGAAGATTCTGTTAGAATTAATTGGACATCGAGATAAAGTCAATTTAGCAATATTTAGTCCTGATGGTTCAGTGATTGCAAGTGTTTCTGATGATAAAACAGCAAAAATATGGGATGCGCAAACGGGAAAACCCTTGGTAGATTTTGTGGGTCACTCCCATTGGGTAAATTCGGTACTATTTTCTTCAGAAGGCGAAAGGATTATAACAACTTCATTAGACAAAACAGCAAAGTTATGGGATGTGAAATCTGGAAAGCTTTTGGTTGACTTTGTCGGACATACCGATAAGGTTAATTCAGCACAATTTGATTCATCCGAAAAAAGAATCGTAACAAGTTCAGATGATAAAACGGCAAAGATATGGAATGTAGAAACCGGAAAACTTATATGGGATTTAATCGGTCATCGAGGGGAAGTTAACAAAGCCCTTTTTCGTTCTGGTGATGATGAGATTATGACAATCTCATTCCTAGAAAATCCTAAAATATGGAATGCCAATACAGGGGAATTCATTAGAGATGTTTTCCGGCGTTTCTAAAGGATTAATCTTTTTCGTGATTTTAAGAAGATTGCGAATAATTCAGAGCTCGACTGGAATAACGGGAGTTAAACCATTCCCAAGTCTGAATTTAAATAACTAATAAAAGCCGAGCGCACTAACTAACAAAAACCAACAAAGAATGAAAACGCTATTCATCCTAATTTTATTTACAGCAACTGCTTACGGTCAGCAAACGATTGCTAGTACGAAAGTAACGTTTGTCAAGAACATCCTTAAATCGATACAAACAGATGATTTTGAGTTGTTCAAAAAACACTCCGCAGATTATGAACTTTTTAAACTGCAAGACGGAATAACAAAGGAAGAATATATAACAATTATCGGAGATATGTTTGAGGAATGCAAACTTGTTTTTTCCTCAGAAGATATTGATATTTCTATATATGAAGTTTTTAGCGTAGAAGAACCCTATAATTCCTATATGTGGTATGGTTATTACCTGGTGCGATTTTTCGTAATATTAAAAAACACTAAAGGCGAGTTCTTAAAACTTGATTTCTCGGACTGTCCGCTAACAGATGATGGCTTTAAATTGGGTGAAGTAATTGGTATTAGATAATAATATAAAGGCGTATTCTAAAAAGCTAAAAGAGATAGGAATAAAACTCGTTATCAATATACTTCTTCAATGAATAAAAAATAAAACGGTTAATCTGCAATAGCATAGCTCTTCCCTAAATATACTTCCCAGTTCACCCTTTTTCTCCTATTCCACTGGTAAATATTCATTTACATAGGCTATATTTCCCTACATTTTGGAATCAATGAAAATAATCTTGAAACTTTGGATTGGGCAAACGCGATGGATCGAACCTTGAAAAAAGAATCGCGAAAATTATTAAGGAGTAATTAAAAGTATTAATGGGGAGGAGAAACTGTCGGTCTGTAATGGGCGGCAGTTTTTTATTGGGTTTTTCGGTTTCTCTTTCTAAAATTTGTTTTGGGAATTCAATCTTAAGTCTTACGAAATATCTTTCTACTATAAGAAATTGTTTTAAGTTATATTTGAAAATCAATCCTGTCCTAAACGTTTT
>JACDJA010001172.1_pt1 | contig 23109 bp, 20 predicted proteins | sample 7449241 | NCBI WGS metagenome assembly JACDJA01 (sample SAMN14253289, study PRJNA609438) | sludge metagenome | isolation source: initial anaerobic sludge | collected 2018-12-20 | reverse complement strand
TCTGTGCGCGATTGCTCGCTGGCGTGCAGGGTTTTTTTTAAAACTCAACCCCCATTTGTTCAGTTGATGCCATAGCGCCGGCACCTTGATCTGAATGCCTTCCGCAGCCAAACGTTCACTAAGCTCGACAAGCGTTAGATCCGGCGTGGCTTCTATCCATTGCCGAATCTGCGCTTCCTTGTGCGCAATGCGGGATCGCCGATAACCTCCCATCGGCAAGCTATGGCGCTGGCCTTCTTCTTTCCATCGCTTGCGTACCTGATACACCCACATGCGACTCACCTCAAAGCGCCGGGCAATTGCCGTTGGACCTTCGCCACGATCCAACGCACCCAGAATGCGATCTCGAAGATCTTGTGAATAGGCATGCATAACCTTCCCCATCAGTTGTGATAGAGAATAGTCTATTACATGCATATATTTAAATCAAAAATGCTCTAGCCAATGCCTCACATCTGCGCGAGCATTGGCCGTATTCAGTAATTTTTTTGCAGAGCACCTTGTTCCGTCAGCCATGCGTTGCCTTACCCGCCACGCTGCACTCGCGGTTAAAGTGTACCATTCGCAAAAATGCGGCAGGTGAAAATAAAAGCAGCCCGCAAAGTGATAATAATCTTCATGGCCACCGGCAGTGCCAATAACCAGTTGAGCAATTTTTTGCTCTGACAGGATATGATTGGAGCACGAACTCTTTGAATCCGATTTAAAAACCAGTCACGACGGAGCAGCATTATGATTTCTCACCCGGTCAATCCTGCTGTTATTCTTTCTGCCACACCTACCGATACGGTTTCACAGATCCGGCCGATTAGTGCCGTTAATCCGGTGCCGGATGCAACGCAATCCGATACGCCAGCCTTTACGCTGGGTCAGAAGTATATGGCGCAAATGGGGGAACGGCTGGCAAATGGTCATTCCATGGTCAATGTTGCGGGCAGATGGCTACAAATGCGTATGCCCGCTGCAGTCGATACCGGAGATCTTCTGGAACTGACACTGATCGAGCAATCTCCACGCTTAAAATTTCTGTTACACACTGATACACCAGCAGGTAGTAACAGTAACCCGGCAACGCTTAGCCCGGCCGGAAAACTCATCGCACAGTTGCTGAGTCAACCCAGCCTGCCTACCTCTAAAGCAGCAGGCAACCCCGCTCCTCTACTACCGACTCCCCCCGTTATCAGCGCAGATAAAGCACAACTGCCAGGCCAATTGCAGCAGGCACTGGCAATCAGTGGATTATTTTATGAAGCACATTTAGCTAGATGGCTAAATGGCAAGCGATCATTGCAGCAACTTCAGCAGGAACCACAAGGAAAATTGCTTGGCCCCACAATAGCCACCGCTTCAACGTCAACAGCGCTGGTTACGCCAGAGGCAGCTTCACTGGTGCAGCAACAGTTGCACACGCTGGAAACTGGAACCATCCAATGGCGAGGAGAAGTCTGGCCGGGGCAGGCCATGGAATGGGACATCACCGAGTACCCCGGTAATCATCAGGAAAAAGAGCAGGCTGACGGCGAAATAACCGGGAAATCCGGCCGTTGGCAGACTCGTATCCACTTGCACTTACCGAATCTGGGAAAAATTACCGCCACGCTTATGATTGATCCACAAGGCATGCGCATCCGGCTAGATGCTGATTCCGACAATATTACGCAGCAACTCAAAAAAGAACAGATGGCACTGGCCAACGCCATGCAAGTAACCGGGCTAACAATTCGCGCAATGGAGATCCAGCGGCATGAAGAATCCTGAATTGAATCAGCAAGAAAATCAAAGCGAGCCGATCGACTCACTCACCACAGCGGGACGGGCGATCACCCCCGGAGCGGTAGCACTCACTTACCACAGTGGCATGACAGCCCCCCAGGTAGTTGCCAAGGGACAAGGACTAATTGCAGAGGAAATTATCCGCCGAGCGCAGGAAGCCGGAGTATACGTGCATGAATCGGCAGAACTGGTAGCATTGCTGATGCAGGTTGACCTGGACGAACACATCCCCCCGGAGTTATACGTAGCCATAGCCGAGCTTCTGGCATGGCTCTATCGGCTGGAAAACGGCATGGTGACAACACCCGCCTGATGACACCGGCGGCACTGGTTTCAAATACCGGATTCAGTTTCAAGTTTTCTTGCCTGCTGCTCCAGTTTTGTAATGTAACGCTGTATCAATAGCCTTGATTTCTCGGGTAGATTGATAAATTCACAACCAATGCGCGGGCAAGTATTTCCGTTATTCAGAATAACCGTACCGACGTACGCGATCTGGATGGAGGCTTCAATTGAACTGAACAAGTTACCGTCTCCTGGTAAATCAATCCGGCAGTGTTCAAGCGTTGCGCCAGCTTTCAGAAGCGTATCGGTATCTGGCTGATCTATCAACGCCATGCCACCACAGCTGATATCCAGCAGGCTGTAGACAACTGGCGCTTCGTCTGCTGCCCGCAATAAAGGAATAGTACAAACTGCAGGATTGGTGATGGGCGTAGTGACCCGGTAAAAATTGCGCCGCTGCAAACGTTTCAGTGATTCCGGAATATCAGCACTGAATGCATGACGACCTTCAAACTGGACACGTTGCAGATTATCGCAATCAAATTCGATCCGGATCTGGTTATGGCTGGTAATACACCGCAGATATCCCCTTTTGAGCGCTATCTGATTGAGTGTTTCATTAATACCGTAATCCATTATCAACAGCTTCTGCTGCGGATCAATCGCCAGAATGGATGAGAGAATAGCGGAGTGACTGTCCCGCGCAAGGTACAGTGAAATCAGAGATTTTTCCTCCATGATCCCATTCAGAAAAAAACATATTTCCGGCCGGGAATTCACGCTGTAATCTGGCTCTTTTATATCGCTTGCTCTTGCTGGCGAGATCGCCTGCTCGGAAAATGTTTGGAGTATGGCCATAATCTGTCCCTTTGTTCTTTATCAGCCCAGGATCTTACACTTGCATATTCATTATTTCCTGATAAGCCGTTACCAGCCGGTTGCGTACCTGAATCATGGATTGAAAGGAAACATTGGCTTTCTGCAGGGAAATCATGACATCGTGCAGCTCGACATCCTGATTGCCGCGCACAAATTCCTGACTGAGTTGATTGGCAGTCTGCTGCACTGTATTAACCTGATCAACCGCAGACTTAAGTAATTGGCCAAAATCCGCCTGGGAAGCTGCAGGCGCGACCGCGGCGGGCTTATTGCCGCCCGCTGCCAGATCCGAGGTTGCCTTGAGCTGCGCCAGCATCTGATCCATCCCTGATGCAATATTCATATTTGTTCTCCGCTTTTGTAAAATTGATCAGCATTCGGCAAGCCGGTATTGCTGCAGCTTGTAACGCAATGTCCGCTCGGAAATACCGAGTTTTTGTACAGCCAGTTTGCGTGAACCGTTCACAGCCGCCAGTGTTTGCAGAATATGATCTCGCTCAAGTGATTTGATGTCACACAGAGAGGATTCAGCTACTCCTTGCACATTCTCCTGGGAAGACTTGTTCATCGGCGACTCCGGTAAGTTCAGATGCGCAGGCTCAATTGGCCCTGTCGCTAGAATCATGGCACGTTGCATCACATTCTCCAGCTCACGAACATTTCCCGGCCAGGTGTACCGTTCCAGAGACAGCATGGCTGATTTTGTCAACGTACAGCCAGGTTGGGTGGATTTATCCAGAATATACTGCGCCAATGGCACAATATCCTGCACGCGTTCACGCAACGGAGGAATCTCTAGTGGAAAAACATTCAGCCGGTAGTACAAATCCTCACGAAATTGGCTTGCCCGCACATACGCCTGCATATCCCGGTTGGAAGTGGCAATCAGACGAATATCGAGCTTGACAGCTTTATTGCTGCCCACCCGCTCCACTTCACGCTCTTGCAATACACGCAATAGTTTTACCTGAAGGCTAAGTGGCATTTCCGAAATTTCATCCAGCAGCAAAGTGCCACCATTGGCCTGCTCAAACTTTCCTGCCTGCCCCTGAAATGCACCAGTAAACGCTCCTTTTTCATAACCGAACAGGGTTGCTTCCAGCAGATTTTCGGGAATGGCAGCACAATTGATTGCGACAAAAGGTTGAGATACACGCGACGAATGACGATGCACAAACCGGGCCAACACCTCCTTGCCACTGCCACTTTCCCCCATCAGCATTACGGTCGCATCAGTCGCAGCTACTTTCTTTGCCAATGACAACAATGTCAAGGTACGGGGATCTTCCGCCACAACTTCCGGTTCATCCTCATTGCTGATCGTCAGCAAGTAACGTTCGACATACGCCAACAAGTTGTGCGGATCAAACGGCTTAGGCAGATAATCCCTCGCTCCAGCACGCATTGCAGCTACGGCCTTGTCTACCTCACCATGAGCGGTCATCAGCACAACCGGAATCCACGGATGACTTCGCCTGATATTCTGCAACAGCGTATGGCCATCCATCGGACGCATTTGTACATCACTGATAACCAACCCTACTGGATGGCTGCGTAACAGATCAAGAGCCCGCTCACCTCCGCTGGCGGCAAGACTGGCGTAACCCTTCAATTTGAGGGTTGCACACAACGCTTCCAGCAAATCCGGATCATCTTCTACAATCAGTACAGGCAAATTTTGCATCTTTTATCTGTCCTCATTTTTAGTTGTTGCCATTTCACCTGCCGGGACAAATTTATTGGCTCGTGCCTTTGCCGCTCTTGGTAGGCAGATCGTAAACTGGGTTCCAATACCAGGCGTTGAATCAATCCGGATTTCACCCTGCATCGACTGAATCAGGTTATGCACGATAGCCAACCCCAGGCCGGTTCCTTCTGTCCGGGTAGTAAAAAACGGCTCAAACACCCGTTCGTGTAACACCGGATCAATTCCCGGGCCTTCGTCACTGATGATCAGCCTCGCTTCATTCATTGTTGTTTCACAAACCAGCGTGATCAGGCTGCCCGCAGGCGCAATCTGCACGGCGTTATCAAGCAGATTCATTACGGCATTACTCAGCGCATCCCGATTCACATTCAGGCTGGACCCCATGCTGTTATCCTCCACCACGAAGCGAAGCTGACGTTGCTGCATCTGAGGTACCATCACCTGCTGTAATTTACGTAACAGCACAGATAATTTCACTTTCCCCGCAGGCACAGACTCTCCTTTTACAAACTGGAGCATGTTACGGATCAGATGCTCAAGATGATGGAGCCGCTCTATCGTTTTAGCGGCAAAGCTGCTTCGTTCCTGAGCATCAAGTGTTTCAGCGCTCAAGTGTCCGGCATATAGCAATGCGGTTGATAAAGGTGTGCGCAACTGATGCGCCAGGCCGGCAGCCACCTCGCCCATTGCTGCCAGCCGCTGGTTACGGCGATTTTGTTCGCGTAGCGCATGGGCTTCTGTGATGTCATGCAGCAGCAAAATACTTTCTCTGGTGGTTTCCGAGAGGCTGTTTTCGATAAAGATCCTGCATAAATCAGGTGCGGCAGTAGCAGTTTTTACTGCCAACCATTCCCCGGCCAGACCAGTTGGCTGCAGACGTTCCTGCTCGATCCGCTGCCACGTTATCCCCAGTAATGGTTCTCCCAGAAAACGAATCGCCGCCGGATTTACCCGGCTGATACGGTCCTGATGATCCAGCACAACAACACCACCAGGCAGTGCTGTCAACAACTGACCCAGCTGTTGCGAAAGTGCTTCCTTGGCAACCAGCTCACGTTGCAATTCTCCATTGGCCAGCGCCAGCTCTTCAGTCAACCGGGAAACCTGCTGCTGTAATTCGCGATAGATTCCGGAAAGCTGGCTGGAGGCCTGGCTGAATACAGTAAACGCCTGCCTGAGCTGTTCATGGTTGGCTAGTGATGTAGCAGTAACTTCTGTTTTCATGGAAAAACAAACCCAATTTCGACGTTGCTCAGCTTAGCACCACCCCCTACCCGGATTACGGTTGGAATAGCACAAACAAATGTTCTCTGTTCCGGAATTCAGGCTTGGTGAATATCCTGATAATTCCGGTATTCGTTTAACCACGTTCGATATTCATATGCCAAACCAGAATCAGCTCAAATATTCGTTAAGCTGTGTCAATCCCGATCAACCGGGCAGGAGGTGATTTCATGGCAACTATTCAAGAAGAAATCCAGAGAGAGAAAAAGGCATTTAGTCAGCTGGATAAAATCAAACAACTGCCGGCCCAAAAGAAGCTGGGATTGATGGTGGCAGCAGCTGCCGTGATCGCACTATTCGCAGGAACATGGCTGTGGAGTCAGACACCGGATTACCGCGTGCTTTATGCAAACTTATCGGAACAGGAAGGCGGTGCAATCATCGATGCCCTGCAAAAGATGAACGTTCCATACCAATTCAGCGAGAGTGGTGGCTCGATTCTGGTTCCGGTCAATCAGGTGCATGAAGTCCGTCTGCATCTGGCAGGACAGGGATTACCCAAGGGCAATCTATCTGGTTTCGAGATATTGGAAAACCAGAAATTTGGCTCCAGTCAGTTTCTGGAACAAGTCAATTACCAGCGCGCACTGGAAGGCGAGCTAGCCCGCTCGATCCAGTCCTTGTCAGCCGTGCAGGGAGCACGGGTGCACCTGGCCATTGCCAGGCCAAGCGTGTTTACCCGGGAACGCCAACAACCAAGTGTTTCTGTACTGCTGAACCTGCACCATGGACGCATGCTGAGCCCCGAACAGGTCAGTGCCATCGTCCATCTGGTTTCCAGCAGCATTCCCGATCTGACGGTCAAAAATGTCACAGTTGTTGATCAGCAGGGCAATTTGTTAAGCGGCCAGAAAGAAAATCAGATGGAAACCGGGCTTGACCCCGGCCAGCTTAAATATGTACAGGATATGGAACAGAATTTCGTCCGACGCATTGAAGCTATTCTGACGCCTGTCACCGGCCAGGATAATGTACATGCACAGGTGACTGCGGATATCGATTTTTCCCGCATTGAGCGTTCCGAAGAAACTTACCGACCCAACAACAACCCAGAAGAATCTGCAGCCGTTCGTAGCCAGCAGAAATCCGAATCGGTTTCTATTTCACAACCCGATGGCGGCGTGCCTGGTGCGCTGTCAAATCGCCCTCCTGCCCCGGCCCAGGCACCGGTAGAAACCAAAGAAGGTCAGGAGGAAACTGCTCAGACAACGCCTACCGATACCCGGAAGGAATCCACCACTAACTACGAAGTGGATAAAACCATTTCACATATCCGCCAGTCAACCGGGCAGATCAACCGACTTTCAGCAGCCGTGGTAGTCAATTACCGCACAAGGATGAATGAAGAAGGCAACCCGATCAACGAACCGCTTTCTGGCGAAGAAATTGAAAAGATTACGGCGTTGGTCAAGCAGGCCATCGGTTTCAGCGAGGCTCGCGGCGACACATTGACCGTCACCAACAGTCAATTCAGGTTGAAAGAGGAAATTCTGGAAGAACTGCCGCTCTGGAAAGATCCGGATACTGTTCTGCTCGCCAAAGATATTGGCAAACAGTTGCTAATTGCCGCCATTGTGCTGTTCTTCCTGCAAAAAATCTTCCGGCCATTTCTGAAAAATCTGTTGCCTCCTCCACCGCCTGCTCCTGTTCCGGCATTAACTGCCAAGGATTCAGAACAGGATGAAGCTGCGATCAATACGATCAAGGTAATGACTCTGGAACAAAATCTGGAAAAGGCCAGATTACTGGCTGCCAATGAACCGGCCATTGTGGCCAACGTCGTCAAGGGATGGGTATCCGGCAATGAACGATGAAGGAATATTAAAAAGTGCAATCCTGTTGATGTCGCTGGGAGAAGAAGAAGCTTCCCGGGTTTTTCGCTATCTTGGCCCCAAGGAAGTACAGAAACTGAGTGAGGCCATGGCCGCTCTCAACGACATCAAGCGGGAAAAAATAGAACTGGTACTGGAAGAGTTCTGCCAGCAAGCTGATGACAGAACCTCGCTGGGACAGGACGGACTCGACTATCTGCGTAACGTGCTGATCAGGGCTCTGGGAGAGGAGAAAGCAGCCAATCTGCTGGATCGTATCAACCAGGGAGATGACACCAGCGGCATAGAAAGTCTGAAGTGGATGGATGCTATTGCCGCTGCAGAGCTGATCAAGAATGAACATCCACAAATTATCGCCACGATTCTAGTCCACCTGGAGCGCGATCAATCCAGCACAATTCTCGCACAGTTTGCCGAACGGCTGCGTAACGATGTCCTGCTGCGCATTGCCACGCTAGACAGTGTGCAGCCGATTGCATTGCGTGAATTAAATGGCGTGCTAAGTAAACTGCTGTCAGGGACTGATAGCATCAAAAAGCCGCGTATGGGCGGTGTCCGTACCACGGCAGAGATCCTGAACTTTATGCCCACTGCCCTGGAAAACAGTGTTATTGAAAATTTCACCCAGTATGACGAAGAAATCGCGCAACGCATCATGGATGAGATGTTTGTCTTCGATGATCTGTTAAAGGTTGACGACCAGGGTATACAGCTGCTGCTGCGGGAAATTCAGTCGGATTCGCTCATCACGGCACTCAAAGGCGCAAAAGAGGAACTGCGCAGCAAGATTTTCAGGAACATGTCGCAACGTGCCGCTGAAGTGCTGCGTGAAGACCTTGAAAGTAAAGGGCCGGTTCGTGTCTCCGAAGTGGAAGCTGAACAGAAGAAAATTCTCAAGATTTTACGCCAGCTTGCCGATGATGGTCGTGTCGCGCTGGGTGGAAGAGGAGAAGATGGTTTCCTTTAGATGCCTGTATTTATTGTGAATAACAGAAAATTGTGCGTCGTTACGAATCCTCTCCCTTTTATCCTGTCAAGCCTTGAAAAGGCTGAAATCATCTGGCATCACGACTAAAAGGCGCTGCTATCTATCTAGCCACACAGGGTAAGCAGCAGATTTTTCAGATACCGCATATATGAAAAAGGAAATGCAAAGATATGGAAGCAGCCTACGTCATCCCCAAGAAAGATCTTTCCTCCTGGCAAAAGTGGGAATTCGGTTCGCTTGACCCACTTAAATCCAGACAGAAAACGGAATTTTCACAAAAAATACCTCAGGCCACAAAACCAGTTAACCAACCTGAAAAGCAGATGATATCTGATCAGGAAGTAACCGGACAGGACACTATTGTTTTACCAACTGCCGAGCAGATCGAACAGATTTATCAGCAAGCTCATGAGGAAGGAAAAACAGCGGGTTATCAGGAAGGCATGAAACAAGCAAAGCAAACAGCCGCAGCGGAAGCACAACGCTTTCAAGCACTGATAAATACGTTTGCACGGGAGGTGAAAGACATTGACCAGGCCATGGCGCAGGATTTGCTGGCATTAGCCGTTGATCTGGCCAGAAAAATCACCGGCCAGGCTTTGCAGATCAAACCGGAACTGATCCTTCCGATTGTTGAAGATGCAATTCGTCAGCTAACTTCTGTTTCACAGCCAATCCAGCTAACCTTGCATCCTGATGATGCTGCCCGCATCCGCACGCATCTGGAAGATCATCCGGCACACCCCAAATGGCATATCCAGGAAGATGCACAAATTGAACCTGGTGGTTGCCGGGTTGAATCAGGTGGTTGTGAAGTGGACGCCACACTGTCTACTCGCTGGCAACGCACCCTGGCCGCTCTCAGCCAGGATCCAGACTGGCTGACATAACACTATCTGGCGGGCACCATCATGGACACCATCGGGCCAACACATACCTCGCTCTGGCGCGGCTTCATTCAGAATTGCCAACAACTGATTGAGCCTGTCAACCCTCTGCTCATCAGCGGTACACTGACCCGTGTAGCCGGATTGGTGATGGAGGCAGTCGGCCTCAAACTGGCAGTGGGGACCAGTTGTATTGTTTTTCTGCCAAATGGCACCAGTGTTACAGCGGAGGTAGTCGGCTTTTCCGGAGAACGGCTTTTCCTGATGCCATCCGGCGATATCTACGGACTGACTCCCGGCGCAAAAGTAGTTCCCGTTGAATATACCGGTACACCTCCCCGCATCGGGGCGATACAGCATCCGCGACGACGTGCAGCTGACCGGGCAAAGCACATCAGTGTCGGCCCGGAACTGCTGGGGCGTGTCCTGAACGGAGTCGGTGAACCACTTGATCGGCTCGGTCCGCTCCAGTGCGGGCACAACGTTCCACTTTATGGCCGTCCATTCAATCCACTGGAACGGGCACCCATCGAAAAAATACTGGATGTTGGCGTGCGTGCGATTAACACCCTGTTGAGCGTGGGTCGTGGCCAGCGCATGGGATTGTTTGCCGGTAGTGGTGTGGGTAAAAGTGTCTTGCTCGGCATGATGGCGCGTTATACCAGCGCGGATGTTATCGTGGTAGCACTGATCGGGGAACGGGGCCGGGAAGTGCAGGAATTCATCGAAACCATTCTGGGAGAGGAAGGCCTGGCACGCTCAGTGGTCGTGGCTGCCCCGGCTGATACCTCACCACTAATGCGGTTGCATGGCGCTGCCTACGCGACAGCGATAGCTGAATATTTCCGCGATGAAGGCAAGCATGTGCTGCTGATCATGGATTCACTCACCCGCTTTGCCATGGCACAACGCGAGATTTCACTTGCCATTGGCGAACCGCCTGCCACTAAGGGTTATCCTCCCTCGGTATTTGCTCGCTTGCCCCAACTGGTAGAACGCGCTGGCAATGGCCGACGGGGCAGTGGATCAATTACCGCCTTTTATACCGTGCTGGCCGAAAATGATGATCCAAACGATCCCATCGCTGATAATGCACGCGCCATTCTCGATGGTCACATTGTTCTTTCACGACACTTGGCCGACGCCGGTCATTACCCGGCGATAGATATAGAGTCCTCGATCAGCCGGGTGATGGCCAGCTTGGTAACACGCGAGCAGCTTGGTCAGGCGCAGCGTTTCAAGGCGCTGTACTCTCGCTACCAGCGCAGCCATGATCTGATCAGCGTTGGCGCATATATCAGTGGCACTGATCCTCAACTGGATCAGGCTATCGCGCTTTATCCGGCACTCGAATCTTTCCTGCAGCAAGGCATGTTCGAGCAGGAAAACTATGCCAAAAGCATGGACAAACTAACTACCCTGAATCTGTAACCGGATAAGATGAATCATGGCCACTTCTCATTCACTCAAACTGTTACTGGAACATGCCCGTAAGCAGACGGATGATGCCGCCATTAATCTGGGAAAGTTAAATTTCAAGCAACAGGAGGCTGAAAAAACCCTGCGGCTGCTGATCGAATACCGGGAAAACTACCAGGTGCAATTCACGGAATCTGCCGGTAATGGCGTGACACCCACCGAGTGGCGTAATTTCAAGGCATTTATCTGCAAGCTTGATACCGCCATTCAGGCACAGCAAAACCTTGTTGCGGTGACACAACAGCATACGGAAGCAGGCAGCATGCAATACCACCATCAGCGAAAAAAACTGAAATCATATGACACCTTATCGCAACGTGCCGAGCTTCATTATCAACTGCGCCTGCAAAAGCAGGAGCAACATCAGCTGGATGAACACACTTCACACACACTCAGCAAACGGCCAAAGAACGTGGAATAGTGGCATCAAAATTGCTTGATATTTGTTATACAAGCACAAATTTCTCCGAGGATAGCTATGCCGAATTTACCCGCCATTCCTGACATGGGTCTGCGCGTCACAACAAGTGATCTCATGACGACCATTTTGCCGGGTGCTTCCATCCCTTCTGCTCCCGGTCAACCGGTTGAACAGGCATTTGGCAACATCCTGACCAGCGTGATGGAGAATAAGCCGACCGCTGAAGAAGACGATACTGAAAATCTGGAGCTTGCATTACCGACTGATGCACTTATGCCAGGCATGATGTCTATCCCGGTTAGCCAATGGATCAATCTACCTCAGCCCACACCGGATATTCAAACGGCAGAACTATTATCTAGGCCACCGACAAGCACAGCCTCGAATGCCGGGCAGTACTCAGCCAGCTTACTATTGACAACTGACCCTATTGAGCTGACAGATGTAACCAAGGGCATCAGCAATCTGGCATCTACTTCTACAAATGGCTTTAATCAAGTAATTGATGCGGCAGATTTTGCCGATAGTGACAGAATCCAGCCGGCCTCAATGACGTATATGATTTCAAATACTGGGCAACTGGTTACAAGTGAGCCTGATATATTGACGAGAGGCAATCCGTCATCCGCCGAACCAGAAAACAGGATTTCCAATGGTCAGCACCTAGCCAGCTCGCTACAGACGATCAACCAGGTTAATACCACAACCCCTTCCATCGAACTGTCGGACGGAAACAGGAGCATCAGCAATACGGCTCCTATTTCCACCCCTAATTTTGATCAGGCAATTGATGCGGCAAACTTCGTCGACAGTAGTAAAGCCTTGTCAACTTCAATGATGCCTGTAGCAATGCATACCAGCATCACTGATACTGCTACTGCTGATGCCATGAATAATGCCCCGGCTATCGCCGCAGAATTTGGACATCCGGATTGGCCTGAAGAATTCGGCCGGAAAATCACCTGGCTGGCAACGCAGCGAATGCAGGCAGCAGAATTGAAATTACACCCGGCGCACCTCGGTCCGATAGAAATCTCACTGCAATTATCCGACGATCACCAGCTTACGGCACAATTTGTTTCGCATCATACTGCCGTACGTGAAGCCATCGAAGCCAATTTACCCAGATTGCGCGAAATCATGGCAGAAAACGGTATTACGCTGGCAGATACCTCAGTTAGCGCGGATACCCCGCAGCAACAGGCAGAAAGTGAACGGGACAACTCCTCTCGTTCCTCCGGGAATAACCGCTTCCCGAACAACTCCATCGGAACACATACACCGGTTTCATTGATCACCAGGCACTCAGGAATCATTGACACGTTCGCTTAGCAGAGCACTGAAAGCCACCTATGTTGTCTCGCTGCATTAAAAACAGGCTGGCAGCACTCACATAGCACAGCAACTATCGCCAATCAACATCTGTCGATGTAGGATACAAAACCAGTGTACTGTGGGGGTGCAAAAAATGTTTGAGGATCGTACAGCAGCCGCCATCCGGTTGGCAGAGCAGCTCAAGGCTTATCAGGGACAAAATCCGCTGATACTGGCAATTCCACGGGGTGCGGTGCCTATGTCCCGCATCATTGCCAATAAACTGGAAGGTGAACTGGATGTTGTGCTGGTCCGCAAGCTGCGCGCACCAGGAAATCCAGAGTTTGCAATTGGCGCTATCGATGAAAATGGACAAGTTTATCTGGCTGACCATGCCGCCCGGAGTGGCGCCACTCGCGAATACATTGCAACCGAAAAAGCTACTCAGCTCGAATTGTTACATGAACGGCGGATGCGTTATACGCCTGTTCGTCCGGCAATTGATCCGCATGACCGAATCGTAATTGTAGTGGATGATGGCTTGGCGACCGGATCCACCATGATTGCAGCATTGCACGCTGTCCGCCTCCAGCAACCGCGTAAACTGATCTGCGCTGTGCCGGTCGCGCCAGCCAAAACACTGGCTGATATTACTCCGTTCGTAGATGAGGTTATCTGCCTGGAAACACCTGCAATATTTTATTCAGTCGGCCAGTTTTATCACTTGTTTCCGCAGATCGATGACGATGAAGTCATCGCTGCACTGGAAGCTTCATCGTAAAAACGCATCGACAAATCTGCCGCCTGTATATCCTTGGTCAAGCTACCGATTGAGATCCGGTCCACACCCGTTTCAGCAATCGCTCGTACAGTATCAAGCGTAACGTTGCCGGAGGCTTCAAGTACAGCAGGCTTGCCCAGGAATTGTCGATTATAGGTAACAGCATCCCGCAGATCAGGCAGATCAAAGTTATCCAGCAGAACCATGCGTGCTCCGGCAGACAGGGCTTGTATGAATTCATTCCGTGTTTCCACTTCAATCTGGATGAATACTCCTGGAGGCGCAATTTCAGCAGCTCTGCGCAAAGCAGCTTCAATACTGCCGGCCGCAATAATGTGATTTTCCTTGATCAGAATCCCGTCATACAACCCGGCACGATGATTGACTCCTCCTCCGCAGCGCACGGCATATTTCTGCGCCAAGCGTAATCCTGGCAAGGTTTTACGAGTATCGACAATCTGTACACCCGTACCTTCAGTTGCATCGACAAACTGCCGAGTACGCGTCGCCACCGCAGAGAGCATCTGCAAAAAATTCAAGGCAGTGCGCTCTGCTGTCAACAAAGCCCGCGCATTGCCATTGAGTACGCACAACACTTGATCACTGCCAACCTGCTGCCCTTCGCTGACACGCCAGTCAATCCTGGCAGCCGGAGATAGTTGATGGAAACTTTCATCAAACCACGGAATGCCACAAATGATAATGGCTTCCCGGGCGATCACCTGTGCACGCAGACATCGATCAGATTGGATCAGAGTAGCTGTCAGATCACCACTGCCAATATCTTCATCCAGCGCTTGTCGAACCTGCTTGCTGATTGCTTCACTTTGCAACATGCTTCACACTCATCTATTTAGAACATCATTCCAGACACCATGTCAGACAGCCTGATCAATCTAATTATTTTCAGTACTGCCACTATTTTAGGGCTAATTATCGTGGGTGCCATAGTCATCTTTTTCATCCGCGATGCCACCCAGAAAAAGCACACCATATTGCGCAATTATCCCATCATCGGGCGATTGCGCTATTTTTTTGAAACGCAGGGAAAGTATTTCCGCCAATATTTCTTTACCGGAGATCGTGATGAAATGCCATTCAATCGCGCTACTCGGAGCTGGATCTATAAAAATGCCAAAAATATGGAAAGTACTGTTGGCTTTGGCTCCTCGTACGATCTGTGCGAACCCGGGGCGCTCATTTTTGTCAATGCCGCTTTTCCCATACTGGAAGAAGATCAGCTGCCCATCCCCGCCCTGTCCATTGGTGAAGGTTACTGCGACCAGCCCTTTCTGGCGCAATCCATCATCAACATCAGCGGTATGAGCTATGGTGCCATTTCCGCACCAGCTGTGCGTGCGCTTTCGCTTGGTGCGGCTAAGGCCGGATGCTGGCTAAGCACAGGCGAAGGGGGATTAGCTCCTTTTCACCTGGAAGGGAAATGCGACATCATCATGCAAATCGGCACAGCCAAATACGGTATCCGGGATGAGCAGGGAAAGTTTTCTGCCACCCGTGCACGGGAAATTGCCCAATCCGTCAAGGCATTTGAAATCAAACTTTCGCAAGGGGCAAAACCAGGTAAAGGCGGCATGCTGCCGGCATGCAAAGTCAGCCCGGAAATTGCCGCTATCCGGGGCATTCCCCCCTGGCAGGATTCTATCAGTCCCAACCGGCATCACGATGTTGGTAATATTGAAGAACTGCTGGATCAAATTGCCTTTATCCGGGAACTGACCGGACGACCAGTTGGCATCAAAACTGCTATTGGTGGCTGGCATTTCATCAATGAGTTGTGCGATGTCATCCTGCGTAGAGGGCTGGAATATGCCCCCGATTTCCTGACAATTGATGGCGGTGAAGGTGGCAGCGGCGCAGCTCCACAGGCGCTGATCGATTATGCCGGGCTGCCGATTACCGAGGCACTGCCGCGGGTGGTCGATGCTCTGATCGAATCCGGCCTGAGACAGCGTATCCGCGTCGTTGCAGCAGGGAAACTGGTTACTTCTGCCAAATGTGCATGGGCATTATGTGCGGGTGCAGATTTCGTCAATACCGCTCGGGGATTCATGTTTTCCCTGGGCTGCATTCAGGCCATGCGCTGTCACCTGAACACCTGCCCGACCGGTATCACTACCAATAACCCGCGCCTGCAACGTGGCCTGGTCGTGGAAGAGAAATATCTGCGAGTGGCCAATTACGCCACCAACGTTAATCACGAAATCAGCATGATTGCCCATTCTTGCGGATTGCGGCATGCCCGTGAACTACGTCGGGAACATATCCGCATCGTGGAAACGGCCGGAAAGAGCATTGCGCTGAACATGCTATATCCTTACCCGGAGATAAGAAATCAACGCTCTCATTAGCACCTTGACAAACAATGTGAAACGATCCACCAATAAGGCAATTAACTGCGCCAAAGAAGCAGCATGCACGGACAGCTGAAACAAACAGCCAAGAATCAAGCAAATGAAACCTTATGATACAGCCAAAGATAAGGCTTCTGAAATCAAAAATAAAATTGATTAAACCTGCCCATCACCAGCTCCACTGCTTCCAGCAGTAGTGGAGCGATTTCTCTCATCTGGATCGGCAGCGAGTCCATCAAGAAACACTCTTAAAATTAAGGAATTACCTCTCCTGGCTAATTATCAAATAGCCACCATTTCAATTCGAATTAAAGGGACGATCCCTTCCGCCTCTCCCCGTAATCACTAGCCAGCCAGCAACCAATACTTCACCAGTTCATCTCCAGTTAAAAAATCAAATCGCGCCACCGGGTTGAAATTTCGCCACCACGCCATATAGTAAGGGCATTCCAATCTTTACTTCACTTCAGGAGATGACATGCGGTTCGACAAATTCACCACCAAGTTTCAGCAGGCTCTCGCCGATGCGCAAAGCATGGCGCTGGGGCAGGATCATCCCTATATTGAACCTCAGCATCTTCTGCTCGCACTGATGCAGCAAGAAGATGGCAGTATTGCCTCGTTGCTGCAACGTGCCGGAGTGAATGTTCAACCATTGCGCCAGGCATTGACACAAAGCCTGAAACTTTTGCCAAAAGTGGAAGGAACAGGCGGGGAGATCAATATTTCTCGTGATCTGGGCAATCTGCTCAACCTGACTGACAAGGAGGCGCAGAAAAGAGGAGATCAGTACATTGCTTCAGAAATGTTTCTGCTGGCTGTACTGGAAGACAAAGGCGAGACCGGACGATTGCTGAAACAATACGGTGTTACACGCGCTGCACTGGAACAGACAATCGATTCTGTACGCGGCGGAGAACAGGTAACCGATGCTGAAGCAGAAGGCAGTCGGGAAGCCCTGAAGAAATATACGCTGGATCTGACTGAACGTGCCCGCTCGGGCAAGCTCGATCCCGTGATCGGACGGGATGACGAAATCCGGCGGACAATTCAGGTATTGCAACGGCGTACCAAGAACAACCCCGTCCTGATTGGTGAGCCGGGCGTCGGTAAAACAGCCATTGTGGAAGGGTTGGCGCAACGTATCGTCAATGGTGAAGTGCCCGAAACACTGAAAAACAAACGAGTGTTATCGCTGGACATGGCAGCACTGCTGGCCGGCGCCAAATATCGTGGCGAGTTTGAAGAGCGATTGAAGACTGTACTGAAAGAGCTGGCGCAAGATGAAGGCCGTACTATCGTGTTCATTGATGAACTGCATACGATGGTCGGTGCTGGTAAGGCAGAAGGCGCGATAGATGCCGGCAACATGCTCAAACCAGCACTGGCACGCGGTGAGCTGCATTGCGTGGGTGCAACCACGCTGGATGAATACCGCAAATACGTTGAAAAGGATGCTGCGTTGGAACGCCGTTTCCAGAAAGTACTGGTGGACGAACCCGGCGTCGAGGCGACGATCGCCATCCTGCGCGGGCTGCAGGAAAAATACGAATTGCATCATGGTGTGGAAATTACTGACCCAGCTATTGTTGCGGCTGCCGAACTCTCCCATCGTTACATTACCGACCGTTTTCTGCCAGACAAGGCAATTGATCTGATCGACGAGGCGGCAGCACGCATTCGCATGGAGCAGGATTCCAAGCCGGAAGTCATGGATAAACTTGATCGGCGCCTTATTCAGCTGAAGATCGAGCGTGAAGCCGTGAAAAAGGAAAAGGATGAGGCCTCGAAAAAACGTCTGGCACTGCTTGAAGAGGAAATCGAAAAACTGGAACGTGAATACGCTGATCTGGACGAAATACTGAAAGCGGAAAAATCCCGCGCGAAAGGTTCACAGGAAATTAAGGAAGAGCTTGAGAAACTGCGTCGGGAAGAAGAAGCCGCACGGCGTAAGGGGGACTTGCAAAAAGCATCAGAGTTACTATACGGTCGTATTCCGCAACTGGAAACACAGCTTGCAGAGCAATTGCACCATGATGAATCAGCCGAGGAGGCCACACAGCCAAAATTATTCCGAACCCAGGTAGGCGCTGAGGAAATCGCTGAGGTTGTTTCGCGTGCAACCGGTATCCCGGTTTCCAAAATGATGCAGGGCGAGCGCGAAAAACTGTTGTTCATGGAAGATAAATTGCATGAACGGGTCATTGGTCAGGATGAGGCTGTCCGGCTGGTTTCTGACGCAATCCGGCGCTCTCGTTCCGGGTTGTCCGACCCCAACCGACCCTATGGATCTTTCTTGTTCCTGGGACCGACTGGAGTAGGTAAAACCGAGTTGTGCAAGGCACTGGCAGGATTCCTGTTTGATTCCGAGGAACATCTCATCCGGGTGGATATGTCTGAATTCATGGAGAAGCATTCAGTCGCGCGCCTGATTGGCGCGCCGCCAGGCTATGTTGGCTATGAAGAAGGCGGTTATCTGACTGAACAGATACGACGTAAGCCTTATTCCGTCATTCTGCTCGATGAAGTAGAAAAAGCACATCCGGACGTGTTTAATGTGTTACTGCAGGTGCTGGACGACGGTCGGATGACGGATGGCCAGGGACGCACCGTAGACTTCAAAAACACGGTCATCGTCATGACTTCCAACTTAGGTTCACAGATGATCCAGCAGATGAGCGGCGATGATTACCAAGCCATCAAGCAAGCAGTAATGGGAGAGGTTAAAACCTATTTCCGACCAGAGTTTATTAACCGTATTGATGAGGTGGTTGTTTTCCATTCACTGGATGAAGCGCACATCAAGTCAATTGCCAAAATTCAGTTGAGTAATCTGGGAGCCCGATTGGCGCAAATGGAGATGAAACTGGTGGTTTCAGAATCAGCTCTGGCAAAACTGGCTGAGGCTGGTTTTGATCCGATATTTGGTGCTCGGCCTCTGAAACGTGCCATTCAGTCTCAGATCGAAAATCCGCTGTCCAGAGAATTGCTGGAGGGTCATTTCTCTGCTGGAGATACTATCCTGGTTAAATATGGTGACGGTAGTATGCAGTTCTCGAAACAGCATTAAGCCTGGCTTATGGCCAATCGCTGAAATTGAATGAAAGCAGATTGTTTCGGGTAGAATAATGATTATTATTTTTTATATAGATAAAGTGCCATGTTCAGAGGTAGTCATGTAGCGATCGTCACTCCCATGTTGGAAGACGGGGCATTGGATCTGGATAGATTCTGTGCCTTGATCGACTTTCATATCGAACAGGGAACGGATGGCATTGTCGTAGTCGGTACCACAGGGGAGTCTCCCACCGTAGATTTTGATGAGCACGATCTGCTGATTCGAACAGCTGTTTCCTATGCGGCCGGACGCATTCCGATCATCGCCGGCACTGGTGCCAATTCGACCCGGGAAGCAATCGAGCTCACCGTGTTTTCGAAGAATGCCGGCGCAGATGCCTGCCTGTCCGTCGCACCCTACTATAACAAGCCGACTCAGGAAGGGTTGTACCAGCATTTCAAGGCAATCGCCGAAGCAGTAGATATTCCGATGATCTTATATAACGTACCGGGGCGGACTGTAGCAGATATCAGTAATGAAACCACATTACGGCTGGCGCAGATTCCCGGTATCGTTGGTATCAAGGATGCCACTGGCAACATTGCACGCGGATGTGATTTGGTGCAGCGTGTACCAGATAATTTTGCTGTTTACAGTGGTGATGATGCCACAGCACTGGCGCTGCTGTTGCTCGGTGGACACGGCATTATTTCGGTTACCGCCAACGTCGCCCCGCGATTGATGCACGAAATGTGTACTGCTGCTCTGTCCGGCGATCTGGCCCAGGCACGGGCAATCAATGCCCGATTATTCAAGCTGCATATCGATTTGTTTGTCGAGGCCAATCCCATCCCGGTCAAATGGGCGGTGGCAAAAATGGGATTGATCAACGAAAACATACGTCTGCCATTGACGGCTTTATCCAGCCAGCATCACGAACTGATCAGAAAAGCGATGCTGCAGGCTGGTATCACGGTTTAAAGGTTTACCATGCTTAAGAAGCGTCCGAGCAGACGTCTGAGAAAATTTCTGATTGCAAATATTACGCTGGCGATCCTCGTTTCGGGCTGCAACCTGCTACCCGAAAATAAAAAGATTGATTACAAGTCGGCAGGGAAACTTCCTCCACTTGAAGTCCCGCCTGATCTGACCAGTCCCGAAACCAACGAACGATTTGCCATTCCGGATGTTGATGCGTCCGGCAGCGCTACATTCTCGACTTACAACAGCACCCGGAGCGGACTATTAAGGGAGCGGGCAAATTTACCCGTACTCTCTGCCACTGCGCTGCAGAACGGAATTCATATCGAACGCTCCGGTACTCAGCGCTGGCTGGTTGTGCCACGCGAACCCGCCGCAGTATGGCCGGTTATCAAAGAATTCTGGCAAGATATGGGATTTCTGCTCAAGGTGGAAGCACCCGATCTGGGAATCATGGAAACTGACTGGGCAGAAAACCGTGCCAAAATACCCCAGGATATTATCCGAAGTGCACTATCAACTTTCCTTGACAGCCTTTATTCCACCGCTGAACGTGACAAGTTTCGTACCCGCCTGGAGCAGGATCAATCCGGCGCAACCGAAATTTTTATCAGTCACCGGGGCATGATTGAAGTGCTGGCAGATCGCAATACTAATCGCACTATCTGGCAGCCACGCAAATCAGATCCCGAACTGGAAGCAGAAATGCTGAACCGTCTGATGCAACGTTTCGGTGTGGATGAAGAACGTGCAACGGCTGAAATTGCTGCAAGTGGTGCAGCTGAAGAACGGGCGTTCCTGGATAAAACCCGGAAAGGTATATTGATTATAAGGGAACCGTTTGACCGCGCGTGGCGGCGAGTTGGCCTTGAGCTTGATCGGATCGGCTTTACGGTGGAAGATCGGGATCGTTCGAGCGGGATTTACTTTGTCCGCTATATCAGCCCCGGTGAGGAAATCCACAAAGCGGATAAGGGGAAAGGCTTACTTTCCAAACTGGCTTTCTGGTCCAATGACACTGATAAAGATTCTACAGCGGAGAAATATCAGATCAAGATAAGTGAAGTCAGTTTAAATAGTGAAGTTAGTGTACTTAACACGGATGGAATCGCTGAAGAATCAGAAACAGCTAAACGTATTCTTAATTTGTTATACGAACAACTTAAGTAAAGTAAATAGAGCGACAGTATTACCCAGCTGATCGCGCTGCTCATCCTATACGAATGGACAGCAAGCATAACAAGTAGGTATATATTTATTACCCCATACTTGGTTGGCTTGACTACGATTGGTGCAGTATATCTCTTTATTCTCCACGAATTTAATCCCCCGTCTCGTGGAGAATAAAATGCTTACATAGCGAATATCTGAAAATACCATGATACTTATAGGGGTTTTTTCACTGCAATTTTTCCATGGTGAAGTTTGTATCTGTACAAAAAAACCGCCTAAAAGGCGGTTTTTTTGTACAGATACATTTTTTAGCTTAGTGCGCTTCCGGGATACCAGTATCACCTTCTTTCAAACACTTGCCATTTGCGTCAACCCCATGTTCGCAGTCTATTTTTTGGCCGGATATGATTTTTTCATAGTTCTCTCTTTCCGACTCTTGAACAGCCTGATGAGGACGTCCGCATGCTACCAGCAGAACTGCGGTAGCGATAACAGCTGCGTAAGCAAATTTCATTATTAAAGTTCCTTTAAAAAATTTCATAAACCTTGCTGCGAACGGCAGTATATAACAAAAATATCTCTCAGCTCAAGCAGTAGAATAAAACTGTTATTGCTTGAGTTGAATGGGTTAAAAGCATCCGCTTCTTACGCATCCCATAGAGGGGATGCCTATTGAAACATCACTCCTACAAACAAAACAGGGTATGTCAGCGATACATTGGGTTATTGCCGCGAGAAATCATGTAATCGAAATCCTAATATCCATAGACACGCAAAATAGCTGATGCCACCCTGCACTACCATTAGCCCCAGTTTCGCCACTCGCTCAGTTGCTGTAAGCACAAACCACTCGGTATTACTCCCGGCTGTCAGCCATAACCCCACACTCATCACGATCAAGGCAATCAGAATTTTGAGTATAAATAATCCCCATCCAGGTAAAGGCTGATAAATGCCGTAGGAACGCAATTTGGAATAAAGTACGCCCGCATTAAGACATGCACCCAAGCCAATCGCCAGCGCGAGCCCGGCATGTTTTAGTGGAATAATGAACGCAAGATTCATGAGCTGTGTAGCAACAAGCGTCAAAATCGCGATCTTGACTGGAGTTCTGATATTCTGCCGGGCATAAAAACCTGGCGCCAACACTTTTACCAGTATCAATCCGAGCAAACCAATGCTGTAGGCGATCAGCGCTTCCCGGGTCATCCAGACATCCTCCATGGAGAAGGCACCATAGTAAAACAATGTCGTTATAAGGGGTATGGCAAGCAACGCCAGTGCTACAGCGGCTGGCAGCGTTAATAAAAAAGTTAGACGCAGCCCCCAGTCCAGCAGATGGGAAAATTCCTCCGAGCTATTCTCCGTATAGTGACGTGATAATGAAGGCAGAATAACGGTACCCAATGCCACACCCAGCATGCCTGCCGGAAACTCCATCAGCCGATCAGCATAGTACAGCCATGAAACACTCCCGGTTATCAGCAATGATGCAAAAATGGTATTGATTAACAGGCTGATTTGCCCAATGGAAACGCCAAATACTGCCGGCCCCATAAGTTTAAGCACACGCCATGCTCCGCTGTTACGAAACCTGAAACGCAATCGTGGCATTCTTTTCAAGCGCAGCAGAAAGGGTATCTGAAAAGCCAGCTGCAAAATGCCGCCGATGAATACCGCCCAGGCCAGTGCCAGCACAGGAGGATCCATCAGCGGCGCAAGCCACAATGCACAACCGATAAAGGAAAGATTCAGCAAAACCGGCGTCAAAGCGGGCACAGAAAAATGGCTGTAGGTATTCAGGATACCGCCTGCCAATGCCACCAGCGAAATAAACAAAATATAAGGAAAGGTAACCCGAAGCAGTTCGACTGTCAGTGCAAATTTATCCGGC
>JACDJA010001171.1_pt1 | contig 23112 bp, 22 predicted proteins | sample 7449241 | NCBI WGS metagenome assembly JACDJA01 (sample SAMN14253289, study PRJNA609438) | sludge metagenome | isolation source: initial anaerobic sludge | collected 2018-12-20 | reverse complement strand
GAGTTATATGATTACATCTTAGCTCCGTTCAAACTCCTTCCAATAAATCGGAACCAGGCGTATAGTTTTTGGGGTTTCTTCTTTTTCTTGTTACGATTTGGTAAATATGACTCATCAACTATCTATTTGAATTCAAATATATAATATTCTTTTAAATTAAGCTCAATAAAAAGTATAAAATGTTATTTTTTCCAAAACTTTGTGATGGGAGGTACCTTTATTTCGACCAATGCTGCAATAATGGCTTGTAGGTACCATGAAAGCTATCAATAATTTTATCAGCCAGGCGAACAAAACCGCAAACGGCAGAAATAGCTCGTTTCTTTCTTTTTCCAGCACCGAAGTTGCAAAGAAAAAGAGGTACTATACCATTTTGTAAGTAGTTCTTAAATCTTGTAACTGTTAGCAGGAAAAAAAGCGACGCTCATAAATTATATTTTTCCCAATTTTCAATTTCTCCCTCTTTTTCATAAAATAGGGGATGTAAATCTATATTCTGTAAATTCATATATAAACTGTATCGTTCTATATCTCTGATTTTTAACTTGTTTAATAAGTGTAAAAATTCAAATCTTATTTGTCCTTTCGTGACAGGTATTTTATCAAAATTGGTTTCTATATTAAATTTACAACCGTTAAAGTTGTAATTCCTTTCCCGTGATTCATTCCAGACAATTTGCAAATAGTAATCAATCTTTTTTATTGGGTCTATTGATTCCTTAAAGCGTATTAATTGGGGATGATTTTTATAACCTTTTGTATTACCCAATAAAACATTTTTAGCAAGTAATGTCTCTCTCCAAAGAGCAACTAGCCCTTTAGAATCCAGGTATTTTGGATGTAATGACCAAATTCTCATATTTTATACGATATTATAAGATGGAAAAGAATCGTTTTCATTTTTCAAAAGTTTCATAACTTACTTATAAACCACAACATTTGCCAGTGCAGAAAAAATCAAGATTCAATGCATCATCGCCATCGTTGTCGGTATGGCCTGCAATGGATATTTTTTCAGCTGGGTTATCGTTTAAAACCTTTGCAATCTCTTTGATTGTGGCAGTGGATTCCGGTTTTAACTTGTCAGAATTTACATCGAAGTAGATACCGGAGTTGGTTCCGTAGTTGCCCTTTAATGTGATGCATATATACACTAATTTTGTGCTGGCGTTCTTGTTCGACTAGTTTTCTTTTTCAAATTCTTCCATTTCCTTGTAAAATGCCATAGCTTCAATAACCGATTTTCCGCCTGAACCTGCAATCATATTTCTGAACCACTTTTTGTCCAGGTTTTCGGGTTTAGTATTTTTATATAGCCAATAGCTGAAATAAATAAATGAACCTGTCACTAACACCTGAAGAATTATGTATCCAAATCCGACATCCTGTGGAAACCAGCTACTGGATAAATAGAATGTTGTGAAAAAAGGAAATTGCAAGGTCATTATTTTGGCGTGGTTAATTATGGATAATTGCAGGCGGGATAGTTGCTGCTGAATTTCTATTACACTGCCATTGTAGTTGATGTTATTGGTCCAAACGAGATGTTTGATGTAGTCTGAAAAGCCTTTTATGTTAACCAGCGCAATTGCCGAAACTGAAATAATAAAATAATTCCAGGCGGATGAATAGTTGGAGAAGGCATAAGCCAATGCGTATCCCAAAAGCAATAGATAAAAAACAAAAGCGATAATGCCAGCAGTTTTTAACCTTATCAATGACCTTAAAGAATGCTTTACTTTGTTATTAATCGTCTCTTTTAGCAGCAATTGATTGATAGCCAGAGTTTTTTCTATTTTTGCATTTTGTTCTTTCCAAATGCCAATTAATTCTGTATTTTCCATTTTATTGATTTTTAATTTGATTGAATTTCTGTTTCAAAACATTCTTGATACGATTTATTTTCGTAGCAACATTAGTTTGTGAAATACCGATGATTTCAGAAATTTCTTTGTGGCTTTTTTCTTCCAAATAGAGTAGCATCAATGCTTTGTCCAAATCTTTTAATTGCAAAATCATCTGTTGTAGAATACCCAAATCGCCTTGCTTATCTTCGAGGTTGTCATTGTCGGTGAAATTGATGATTCCTTCTGTGTAAGGATTTGAGATTCTTTTCCTGCTATTCTCTTTTCGGTAAAATGATATGGCAACATTAAATGAAATCCTATAAATCCAGGTTGAATGCTTGAAGTTGTTGTTAAAACTGTCAAACGATTTCCATAATTGGATAATAATTTCCTGAACGAGGTCTTTCCGGTCTTCAATATTTTTGCAATAAGAGTTTACCACTTTATAAATAATTCCCTTATTTAACTGAAGAACAGAAAGAAATATGTCAGATTTATCAATTTTATCCATTCTTCTTAGTTGTTAGTGTGTCAGCAGGATGGTCGCTTCTGGCATCATTCTGCTTTATTATTTTACTTTGGACAGGATAACCATAGTATTGATTTCTTGTAATGGTTATTCCGCATCCCGCTGCTAAGGTTAGTGTCGAAATAAGTGCAATGACTAAAAATTTGCTTTTTCTATTTCCCATTTGATTAAATAATTATGAGTTCAACTTTCCATTTTCTTAATTATTCGCACAAAGAGTAAGAATATCACACAATCCTTTAAATTATTTTTTACTTGAAGTCAAACGGTCGTCTGGATGCTTGTTATGGTTGGTCTTAGGCTTACACATAACGTTTTCGGGCTTTGCGTTCCGGGGGAATAGAAGCACAAAGCTTCAGGCTTGCACGTCAGCCCGCCTGACGCAAAACGTGAAAAATATCCCGGAATCAAATCAGGCCAAGTAGCTTGCACGTCAGCCAAGGTTCCAGTGGGCAATGCGCGAAAATTTCAAGAAAACCTCCATCAGAAAGGAGGTTAACCTTCATTCGCTACGGCATTCCAATCCTACCCATTCTCACTTATAAGCCTGAGCGACTTTTTATTGAGAATCTCAACCTCTTTCGACCCTAACCTGATAATCCCGTCATTTGCAAACTCGGACAAAATACGGCTTATGCTTTCTCTGCTTGAATCCACGAGGTTCCCTATTTCATCGCGCGTAAGTGGCAGATTGAAGCTGTCGGATTTATAAAAAATATCTGCAAAATCCAGAAGAACGTCTGCAATGTTACCACGGGTTTGCTTCTGGGTGCGTTGTGCACATTTACGAAAAGAATCCAATTCGTAAAGGCAAAGATTTAAAATAATTTCTTTAGAAAAATCCTTGTTACTATCAAGCAATGCCTGAAAGACCCCGGTATCAATATAGCATACTTCAGAATCTTCAATGACAGTTACCGAGTATTGATTTACCTTATCGCTATAGGTAGTGGGAAGGCCAAGAAACCTGGGTGCTTTCACTATTTTAATAATCTGTTCGCGATAGGGCCCGTGGATATGGATTTTTGCCAGACCATGACTCAAATAAACAATATTGGATGAATAGTGCCCTTGTCGGATAATGGACTCACCCTTTTTGAAACGTAGCGTGAGATGATTGGCTGATAAGAGTTCCTGTTCCTTATTCGTGAGGTTACTCATTGATTTCGGCCAAAAGTTGCCAGATTCACAACCGCTCTCCATTTGGTATATTTTAAATGTGATTTATATCACAAAAATAGATAAAGCATCTCACATGCGATTCTGATAAAAGGAAATATTTTTTCATGAACCTTTGTAAAATAATAATTCACCTTAAAGGTCCGCCAAAATAGGAGGAAAGATAGGGTAAACATTTAAAAACCTTAGAAATTGGAACAGGAAACATTAAAACAAATTGATGCCCTTAAAGCAGAAATCGATGGATTAAAAAAACGCCTTACGAATGTTGAAGGGTATAATAAGGATCAATTGTCCATTGCATTAGTTTCGGGCGATCTGGATAAAATCCTTGCCGCTATGATCATTTCCCTTGCCGCCGCCGCCATGGATACCGGGGTTAAACTATTTTTCTCGTTCTGGTCGATATCTGCGCTTCGGGATCCTAAAAAGAAAGCACAGGGGAAGGACTTCATGTCGAAAATGTTCGGGATGATGTTACCAAACGGCAGGAACAAGCTAAAACTCTCTAAATTGAACATGGCGGGGGCGGGTCCGGCGATGATCAAAGGATTGATGAAAAAGCAGGGTGTTCTTTCCCTGGAGGAGATGTTTAAACAGGCAGCAGAACTGGGAATTGAAATAACGGTCTGCGAAATGTCTATGAACCTGATGGGTTTCAAAAGGGAGGAATTGATCGATTATCCAAACCTTCGCTATGCAGGTGCAGCAACCTTCGTGAGCGACGCGGGAGAAAGCAGTTTTCAGCTCTTTATTTAAACGAATACTTTTATAACATATCACTAAAAATCAGATTATGACAACAGAAGAATTAAAATCAGTAAGCGTTACAAAAACTGTTGACGCCAGAGGAACAGCTTGTCCCGGCCCATTATTGGAAGCCAAAAAAGCTATTGGCACCATCAATCAAGGCGATGTTATGGAAATTCTTTCAGCCGATGAAGGAACAAGAATAGATATCCCAAAATGGTGCAACAAAAAAGGGCATGAATACCTTGGCGCCTTTGAAGAAAATGGGTATTTCAAAATCATCATGAGAAAAAATTGAACCAAATTATGGCCGTTCCTATTAAAAAAAACGCCAGCATTCTCGTTTTTTCCACTGAGAAGATATCTGATCCCGCCATTGACATGGCGGGATTACTAAAATTGCACTATCCTCCTACAGTTTATACAATCACTATCCCTTGCTCCAGTGGGGTAAAGCCCCGATGGATCATGCATGCTTATGAACAGGGTTTCGACGGTGTTTTTATAGCAGCTGACGGCAGTGATTGTTCTTTTGGAGAAAGTTGCACTGAAAAAACCGGAGAGATTATTCGCCGGACACATGAGCTCATGAAGGAAAAGCAAATTGACCCGGCCCGCTTAAAAATGGCCGCACTCTGTTCTGTATGTAGCGAGGCATTTGTAAAACACGTAAAATCATTTAACGAATATCTGCTAAGAACTTCAAACCAATAATTCAATTTAAAAAATTATGCAGGGATTACAAAAAACGGGTTCCTACGACGCCTTGGTTATAGGTGGCGGGATTGCAGGAGGTGAAGCGGCATTAAACCTTGCCAACAATGGTTTCAAAGTCCTTATAGTAGAAAAAGATTTGTCGATAGGGGGCAAAATGATATTACTGAGCAAAGTGTTTCCAACTCTCGACTGTGCGGCTTGTATAACAACACCAAAGGTTTCAGAAATATCCAGGCATCCGGGGATTACAATATTTACCGGAAGCCAGGTAAGCAGGGTATTGAAGAGGGACGAAAATAATTTCGATGCTACCGTCATTAAAAAGCCACGTTACGTCCACATAGAAGACTGCACAGGTTGCCAGTTATGCGAAGCAGCATGTCCGGTAAGTGTAAGCGATGAGTATCAGTATAACCTGACCGGCAGAAAAGCTGCCTTTATTCCCTTCGGCATCTCCAGTCCCCGGGTGGCAGCAATCGATATTGAAAATTGTACCCTCTGCGGAGCATGCGAAAAAGCCTGCCCTACAAGTTGCATCGACTTTACCCAGGAAACAGAGGAATACCTTATCCATGCGAAATCAGTTGTAGTGGCCACAGGATTTAAACTGTTTGATCCAACCCTCATCCCACGTTATGGTTTTGGTTTGTTCAAAAACGTGATCACATCCATGCAAATGGAAAGAGAGCTTGCACCTACACGGCCATTCAACACCATCTTGCGTCCCGGCGATGGCAAGATGCCCGATAATATAGCCTATGTCTTATGCACCGGCTCACGCGACGATTCTGTAGGAAATCCCATTTGCTCGCAAATCTGCTGCATGTATTCTATAAAACAGGCGCAATTGATAATGGGAGCTCTCCCAATGGCAGATGTTACTCTTTATTATTTGAATATTCGTTCGTTTGGCAAAGGCTTCAATGAATTTTACGAGCAGGCTAAAGGCATGGGAGTTGAATTTGTTAAGGGAAAAATAGGGAAGATTACCGAAAAAGAAAATGGGAATCTGCTCCTTAGATACGAAGATTTGAATCAGGGGAAAATTAAGGAGACTGAGCACGATATGGTTATCTTATCTGTAGGTGTTGTAGCCAATCAGGACACGGCCTCTCTTTTCCCGGAAGAGGTTCTTAAACACGATCTATACAAATTTGTATATCAGGATGATATCCTTGCCAGCCCGGCCAAAACCAGCATTAAGGGTGTATTTGTTGCCGGTACAGCATCAGGACCAATGGATATTCCGGACTCAATTCTTTCTGCCGGCGCCGCTTCAGCAGAGACCATAAGCTATTTAACATTGCAAAAATGAAAAAGAAAATAGGGGTATATATTTGCCATTGCGGTGGGAATATTTCAGATTATGTTGATGTTGAAAAAGTTAAGCAGGAGATTGAAAAGGAGGATGGTGTAAGCTTTGCTACCACGACCATGTTCGCCTGTGCCGATTCCAACCAGAAAAATATGGTGGATGATATACGCGAAAAAGGCTTCGATGGTGTCGTTGTGGCATCCTGCTCGCCTAAACTTCACCTTTTAACCTTCCGGGCGGTTACCGAAAGGGCTGGCTTAAACAAATACAATTATGTGCATTCAAATATACGGGAGCAGGCGTCCTGGGCACATTCTGATGATAAAACCGGGGCTACTGAAAAGGCCATTAAACTTGTAAAAGCATCCGTCGCTAAGGTTAGGTTTGCAAAATCACTTGATCCCATTAAGATTAGCTCTCAAAAAGCTGTTGCCGTTATCGGAGCCGGAGTAGCCGGAATGCGTTCAGCAATCGCGTTATCGGATATGAACACACCGGTGTATCTGATCGAACGGGAAGCTTTTATCGGCGGAAGAACCTCTCAGTGGGAGGCCCTGTTTACCTCGGAGGAAACCGGACAAAACCTGATCAAACGCCTTTATGAAGATCTCAGACAAAGGGAAAATGTAACCATATTCACCAATGCTGAGGTCAAAGAGTCAAAAGGAAGTATAGGCGACTTTCACTTAAAAGTGAAAATTACACCCAGGTATATAGATGAAAATTACTCTGAAGAAAAACTGCAGAAGGCAATAGATGCATGTCCTGTTGAAGTTTCTGATGAATTCAATTTTAATATAAATAAACGTAAAGCAATCTATCACAGTCATGCCGGTAGAAATCCGGGCCTGCCGGTAATAGATATGAAAAATTGCACCCGCTGCGGGGAATGTGAAAAGGTATGCAACAGCATCGATTTATCACTTAAAGAAGAAATTGTAAATATCCATGTCGGTTCTGTGTTAATGGCTACCGGTTTTGACCCATATTCGCCTAAGGAAGGGGAATTTGGATATGAAGAGATCGAAAATGTAGTCACCTTGCCACAGTTTAACCGGATTGTTGCCTTAAGCCATGAGAAGCTGGTCTATAAAGGCAGGCAGATCAAAAATATAGCATACATATATTGCGTTGGCAGCAGGCAGGTAGAAGGTGAAAATAAGTATTGTTCCCGTTATTGTTGTACGGCAGTAATTCACGCAGCGATAAACGCCAAAATGAAATTTGGCAATATTCAGAATTATCATTTCAACAGGGGAATCCGTACCTATGGGAAACAGGAATCTTTATATGCCGATTCATTGCGTATGGGCGACATCTATCTTCAATCGTACGAGGATTCGCCTCCCCAGGTGTACATGGAGGGGAAAAGTACAATGGTAAAAATAAAAGATATTCTTACCCATAACAAGGAGCTGGAAGTGGATGCCGACCTGGTCGTTCTGGTCACCGGCATGGTACCGCGGGCGGACAATTCTGTAGGGAATATATTTAAACTTCCCAAAGGCAGGGACAAGTTTTTCAATGAAATACATCCAAAACTTCGCCCGGTTGAAACAGTTATTGATGGGATCACCATTGCAGGGAGTTGTCAGGGACCAAAGAATATCATGGACTCGGTCAACTCCTCCCTGTCGGCTGCTGCCAAGTCCTATTCCTATATAAGTAAAGGAGAACTGGAGCTGGAGCCTATAGTGGCATTGATCGACAAGGAGAAATGTGAGTGGTGCCATGCATGTTCCGATGCGTGCCCTTTTAATGCGATAAGTATGATAACTGAAGCGGGAAAAGAAATTGCAGCCATCAACAATTCGGTGTGCAAAGGTTGTGGAATGTGCCTCCCGGTTTGTCCTGCGGATGCCATAGACCTTGTCGCCTATTCCAACCGTGAAATTGAAAGTATGATAAACATGTTAGCTAACGGCTAAATTTAAAGTAATGGAAATAGAAAAAGGGAAAACAGCAAAATACCTCAGGGATAAACAGGGAGTTTCAGTTGCTGCAAAAGAGAATCTGAAGAATTTTACGCATATAAAAAAGGCAATTCTGACTGAATTAAAAGAAGGGGAATTAACGGTACCCGAACTTTCTGATAAACTTACGATGCCTAAACATGAAGTAATGTATTATCTGATGTCTCTTTTAAAGTATGGTTATGTCGAAACGGCCCGGGTAGATGATGATGATGAATATTTTTACTATAAAATAAAAGCATAATGGCCAGGATAAATCCAGAATTTTCGAAAGAGTTAAAAAAGTACGGGGCTTTCGATTTCAACGCTTGTTATAATTGTGGGAATTGCACTGCAGTTTGTTCCCTGGCTACGGAAGATGATTCTTTTCCCCGCGACATGGTGCGATATAGTGTGCTGGGACTGGAAGAGGATATTCAATCCTCCTTAAAGCCCTGGCTTTGTTATTATTGCGGAGAGTGCAGTCTGTTATGCCCCAAAACAGCCGATCCCGGAGAACTGATGATGTCGCTGCGCAGGTGGCTAACATCAAAATACGATTGGACCGGTTTATCAGGACTACTGTACAAGTCATTGTCAATGACGACACTTGCTCTAATCGCCATTGCCTTTGTGGTTACAGCTTTTAGTGCATATAATAATTTTAACCTGGAGGTTATAATGCATTATGGTCACTATTTTGAGTTCTTTGCTATTATCCTGGTATTCGCCGTAATATTATTACCTAACCTTATAAGAATGTGGAATCTAACCATTCTTAAGCCAGGGATAAAGATACCCGGTAAAAACTATTTCAAGGCCACCGCAGATTTATTCATCCACATGTTCACTCAAAAAAGAGCCCTGGGTTGCGACGATAACCAGTTTCGCTGGTTCGAACATTTTATCCTTGTATTTGGTTATCTTGCCCTGCTATTTACAACGGTGGTACTGAATTGGTTTGGAACCAATAACGGGTTTATAATTTGGCTGGGTTATATCGAAAGCATCATTATATTCATTGTCACTTTCGATTTTGTTCTTAGCCGCATCCGTAAACAAAAAGCAGTGAATACTCATTCTCAGCCTTCCGACTGGCTTTTCGTGATATGGTTGCTATTGATGGGCTTTACTGCCTTTATTGTAAGGCTGTTTATCGACTTTGAACTCCTTGCTGATTTTAAATGGATCTATATAATCCATTTGATTATCCTTGCACAATGGGCACTTATCATCGTTCCATTCGGCAAATGGACTCACTTTCTATACCGTTCCTTTGCAATGTATTTCGACAGCCTATTGAAAATGTCGAAATCTTAAGTTGATTTTATTTCGCAGCAGCTCTCATGCTTGAGCGCCTTGCAAAGGCTATTTATATTCTTCAGGTAATCTTCTCGCTTCAGTTGCCTGTTCAAAAGCATATCCTATTTTCAAAAGTTTATCTTCCTCAAACGGTCTTGCTATAAATGTAAGACCTGTTGGCTCCCCAGCTTCCGTGTAACCCATTGGGACAATAAGACAAGGGTATTTAGCAGCAGCAGCATAGCCAGCGTTTTGGTTATCGATGGATAAGATTGCATCCAGTTGATGTTCTACCATAGGTGTTTCAAAATAACGCACCCCCTCGTTATGTAATCTTGTTCTCAATTGAATTAGCTCTTCCGGCTTGAGATCAACTTTTGTGGCCCCTACAAAAAGAGCTTGTCCATATGGAATCCTTATTAAAGAGTCCTGCCTATTATACTCCACAATCTCTTTCATCGTGCGTAAAGTAATATCATCGGGCGCATATTTATCCAGATATTTTGGCAGGTCTATCATCATATCAGCGCTCAATAAATCACCGAAGCCATCAAAATTTATGGTTATCGGTTCAAATTCAATGACGATGCCTCCCAGCAAAACAATTTTTTCAACGGTTAGCTTATATATAGAATCTGTTAATAAGCTTTTATTTACCCCAAATCGCAATCCTTGCAGCGTTCCCGTTTTCAGATCTTCCAGGTATTTTTTATTCTTAGGATTGTCCCTGGTTGCAGAATCATCAGGATCTTCACCACTCATTGCAGAAAGCAGGATGGCATTATCGGTTACATTTCTGGTCATTGGGCCGGGTGTATCCAAAGTGCCCGCTAATGGAACAATTCCACTTCGGCTCAATAAACCAACAGTTGGTTTCAGCCCCACAAGAGAACTTTTGCCTGAAGGAGATAGAATTGACCCTGAAGTTTCTGTACCAACAGCCGCCGCAGCATAATTAGCCGCCATGGCAACACCGCTCCCGGAGCTTGAGCCGCCGGTATCAAATATCCGGCGACCATAAGCATTAAGCGTTTGACCTCCTACTGCGCTAAAGCCATTTGGACCTCCGATAAACAGGTAATTGGCCCATTCGCTTAGGTTTGTTTTTCCTAAAATAACAGCTCCTTTCTCTTTCATTTTTTCTACAATAAATGCATCGGATGCTCTGTTATTTCTTAAGAAATGAGCCCCTGCTGTAGTAGCCATTCCTCCTACATTCACATTGTCTTTTATAAGAACGGGCATGCCATAAATGGGGTGGTTTTTTAGGGATCTGTTTTTGTCTTTTTCCCGGGCTTCACTAACAGCATCAGGGTTAATGGCAATAATGGCATTCAGCATTTTATCTCTGTCATTTTCATACTTCACAATTCTGTATAGATACCATTGTGTTAGTGTTTCATAAGTAAGATCACCAGACTGGACATACGATTGGATAGTGGGTATGTTTTGTTCCAGGATGAGCGGCTTAAGTTTTTGATAATCTTCTTCGGAGAAGTTCTTTATCTGATCTGAAACATTTTTCCATAGTTCATTTTTATCAAGGATCTGCGATTGGATGAGCTTGTATCGCATTCTTTCAGATTCATGATCTGCATTTTTAACTAATTCTTCAGATTCATCATATGGGATCCATTCTGAAATGACTGTTTTAGGTTCTTGTTTGCACGCAAATGCTATCGCAATAAGAAATAGAATGAAGAAACTTTTTTTCATAAAGCATGGTTATTTAAATGGTCGTGATTTATTAATTTACAGAGTCGGTTTTTCTGTTTTCATTTGTTGATGGTTGGCGTCATGAATTGATGTTGATTTTTATTGCTAATCTTTCCCAACCAAGCCCCCACCATCCACATTTAGCCCAAGTCCCTGTCATTCCGAACGTAGGCCTGCCTGCCGAGGGCACGAAGGAATCTATTACTATTTAACCGGGCACCAACGATTTCAAATATAACAATAATTCAAATTCTTGCAAGCAAGCGGCAGAGCCGAGCAGAGCGATTCTCGCTTGCAGCTTGCCCCGATTTTTATCGGGGATTAGGTAAATGTAAGCAATTCACAAACAAGTTTGGTGACTTACCACCCTTAAATGGCTCTTCTAATGAATGAAATATTTCATTTTAATGCCAGCCACACTGTATATCAACCTCCCGAATTGTTCAACGATTTATTTGGTTATCCGGTAAACGAGTCAACTATTAGTTCAGCCGGAGAGATATGTTACGAAAGACTTGAAGAAGTGAAAGAATAATGAGCTTCTAAAGAACATTTTGGTTAAGTCATTGTTAAGGTACTATCTTAAAAGTTTCACTTTTATTTTGAAAACATATCGTTGTGGCATCATCTTGAATACCGGGAAAACGTAAGTAGGCTTTGAAGAGATCTTTGATTTTCAACGAGTTCCATCTTGGGGGTTAGGGGTAAAAAAGTTGAAAATCAATGAACTCTGACTTTTCGGAGTGGACTTAAAATTAAGAAATTAGCAATTCGGTCAGTAATAAAGGTTTCATATTAATTTTTATAATGTCCTTAAAATGAAAAAGACCCGCACCTTTACCACGATCATTTTACTTCTCACAATGGTCCTTTTATATCCAGGTTGTAAGAAAGCACCTGTTAATGATAAGCTAAACATAAGCTATGAAAAATATGAGATGCCTAACGGTCTGCAGGTTATTCTTCATGCCGACCATTCCGATCCTATGATCTCATACGCAATCATGTACCATGTCGGCTCAAGCAGGGAGAAACCAGGAAAGACAGGTTTTGCACATCTTTTTGAACACCTGCTTTTCGGTGGTTCCGAGGATGTTCCTACCGGAAAATTTGACAAAATAATAGAAGGTGTAGGCGGAGCAAATAATGGTTTTACATCGCGCGATGTTACCACCTATTTTGAGGTGTTTCCAAGGAATGCCCTCGAAAGAATATTATGGCTTGAATCAGATCGTATGGGTTTTTTCATAAACTCTGTAACTCCACGCTCACTGGCTATCCAGCAGAATGTAGTTCAGAATGAGAAGAGACAGACTGAGGACAACACGCCCTACGGCTTTACGGAATATGTTATAAGTAAATATCTTTATCCTCCAACCCATCCTTACCACTGGGAAGTGATAGGAGAAATGGACGATCTTAGAAATGCCACGCTTGGTGATGTCAGAAATTTTTATGACCATTTTTATGGACCTAATAATGCCACTCTTGTGCTTGCAGGTGATTTCGACCCGGACTCTGTCAAACTGCTGATAAATAAATACTACGGAGAGATAAAATCTCATGGAGAAGTCGATGCGCGTACAGCGATGATACCTGTTCTGGACAAAACTATAAAGCTTTATCATGAAGACAATTTTGCAAATGTGCCGGAGATCACACTGGTATGGCCCGTGCCCCAGGCATATCAGAAGGATGCATACGCCCTCGACTTTCTGGCAAACCTTCTCGCCGACGGCAAAAAGGCGCCTCTTTATAAAGTACTTGTAAAAGAGAAGAACCTCACATCCAGAACAACGGCATACAACAATTCGGGTGAGCTGGCAGGAGAATTTACAATCACCATCAGGGCAAATGACGGGAAGAATCTGAAAGAAATAGAAGATGCCATTTCCGAAGCATTTACCAGGTTCGAAAAAGACAGTATAACTGAAAAGGATATTGAGAGGGTTAAAGCTTCTACCGAGAAGAATTTTTATAATGGCATTGCAAGTGTCTTTAATAAGTCGCTTCAGCTTGCTTTTTATAATACATTTCTTGAAGACCCGGGTTATATTGAAAAAGATATTGAAAACATCAAGGCAGTAACCCTCTCTGATGTTATGACGGTTTATGAAAAATATATTAAAGAGAAACCACATATTGTAACCAGCTTTGTTCCGAAGGGAAGACTTGATATGATTGCTGATAATTCAGTGCCTGCCGGCGTTCAGGAGGAGAACATAAATGAGGCCAGCCAGGTAGAAATAGCACAAGCCGGTGATGAAAAGATCGTAAAAACCCCATCGTCTATCGACAGGAGCATTGAACCTCCATTAGGCAAAGATCCTGAGGTTGTTGTACCTGTAGTTTGGAAATCAACATTATCCAACGGAATTCAGGTTTATGGAATACAGAACAGGGAATTACCTCTGGTGGAGATAAATGTTGTTATAAGCGGGGGAGTCTATCAGGATAAGATCGACCTTCCGGGAGTTGCAGGGATGGTTTCAGGTGTTCTGCCTCAGGGCACCAAAAACAGAACACCTGAGGAACTTGAAGAAGAGATAGAACTTCTTGGTTCAGATATAAATATGTTTACAGGCCTGGAAGAAATATCAATGAATGCAAGTACTCTTTCCAGGAATTTCGACAGGACCATCTCCCTAATGAAAGAGATCATGCTTGAACCACGATGGGACACCACCGAGTTTTCCCTGGCTCTTATCCGTACAAAAAACAGTATTATCCAGTCCCAGGCTCAACCAGGGAGTGTGGCCAATCAGCTGTTCTATAAATTGTTGTACGGAACTGAAAATATATTAGGATATAATCCCAGAGGAACAAAGGAATCAATTGATAAGATTGGTCTTGATGATTTGAAGTCATACTATGAGTCGAACTTTTCACCTACTGTAACAAAAGTCTTGATAGCAGGAAATATATCTCAGGAACAGGCGCTTGCCGCACTCAAACCTCTTGAGACCGAATGGAAAGCCAAAGAGGTAAATATGAACAGCTACCCAATTCCTTCGGATCCGGTAAAGTCTCAAATCTATTTTGCAGATATCCCCTCGTCTCGTCAGTCTGTAATAGAAATTGGTTATCTGGCTTTGTCAAGAGAGGATCCCGATTTTGTAAAGGCAAATTTTATAAATTACAGTCTGGGTGGGGCTTTTACAAGTATTCTCAATCAGATTCTTCGTGAAGAAAAGGGATTTACCTACGGTGCTTCCAGCACTTTCCGTGAGATGAGGGTTAAAGCACCGTTCATAGCAGCTTCAAGTGTAAGGTCCGATGCAACTTTGGAATCCGTTAAAATATTCCGGGACGAGATGGAGAAATATCGCAATGGACTTTCTGAGAGCGGGCTGCAGTTTATTAAAGACTTCATGATCAGGTCGAACGCTCTTCGTTTTGAAACGAATGGTTCGCTGGTTAGAATGCTTGGTACAATGGCAAAATACGGACTTCCCGATGACTATGTGAAGAGGGATGAGGAGACGATAAAAAGCATTAATGTGGATGAGGCAAAGACTATCATTGACAAATATATCGTTCCCGACAGGATGTATTATGTAGTAGTTGGCGATGCCGCTACCCAGATGAAACCTCTTGAGAAAGTCGGATTCGGTAAACCGGTGCTTATAAAGCCATAGAATCAGCGTTCACATATCTGTAGTTTGTGTTCATTTTGCCGGCCAATGGTGAACCAGACCCAAAGTGGCCATTTTATCTGTTATTTTTGATCTGCAGTACAATGCTGCAGTAAGTTATTCACTCCTCAGTGCTTCAATCGGGTCGAGCATTGAGGCTTTGCGTGCCGGATATACCCCGAAGAATAATCCTACTGCCAATGAAAACAGAAACGAATATATAACAGACGGAATTGAAATGGTTAAGGTCCAGTCGGTAGCAAAAATTATAATGATGGCCGTCAATATCCCCAGGAGAATACCAATAATACCGCCGCCAATACTAAGAATAGAAGATTCGATAACAAATTGTATCAATATGTCTTTTCTGCTCGCACCGACTGCCATTCGTAAGCCAATTTCATTGATTCTTTCTCTTATTGCTATCAGCATTATTGCAAGTATTCCAATTCCCCCAATAAGTAAAGAGATGCCGGCCGTACTTACAATAAGTGCTGTAAAGGTACTGGTTGTCTCTTTCTGGGTTTCCAATAGCTCAACCTGGTTTTGAATTGTAAAATCATCGGGTTTATTTTGTTTGTCTAAGCGATGTTGCTCGCGCAATATTTCAGATACCTGCTCAATAGCATCATCCATTTTATCTAATGAAGATGCCTGTATATTAATTGTATTGATATAAGTTAGATTGAAGACCCTACGTAATGCAGTTTGTATGGGAATAAATATTTGGTCATCCTGGTCAAAACCATTGAGGTCAACCCCTTTGGATTCCATAACTCCAATAACTGAAAAAGGGATTCTTCCAATTCTTATTGTTTCCCCAATCGGGTTTCTTCCGCCAAATAAATTATTTACAACTGTCTGACCCAATACTGCATTTCGTAAGAATGCTTTATTTTCTTCTTCTGTAAAAAATTGCCCCTTTTCAACAAAGAAGTTTCTAATGGTTTGGTACTCGGAATCGGTTCCTGTGATGGTAGTGTTCGTACTTAAACTTTCCCATTTTACCTGCATCTTCTTTGTCTGAACAGGAGAAGCCATTCTGACATCAGGGCACTCCGTTGTCAGAACAGCCACATCCTTAAGAGACAAACTTGTAACGATTCCTCTTATCTCCTGTCTTCCGGCAGTTTTTTTAACCTGGCCGGCATTAACAATGATAAGATTTGTCCCCATTGATTCTATTTTGCTTAGTACTTCGTGCTGGGCGCCATTGCCAATCGCAACCATAATAATTACGGCCGACACACCAATAATAATCCCCATTAAAGCAAAAAACGTCCTTAATTTATTAGATAATAATTGATTACGTGATATTTTTATGCTTTTTGATATTTTCATAACAATTAAAAGGATTTATTGTACTAAGTATCGAGTGAAGCTCATTTATTTCAGTGCTTCAATGGGATTCAGTTGAGCTGCTTTTTTGGCCGGTTGTATGCCTGCAAAAATTCCGATTATACTTGAAGATACTACTCCCACTAAAATACTTTCCCATGAAACAGATATGGGCATTTGCATCTTAATTCCCAGTAATATTGCGCCGGCACTCCCGAGAACAATGCCAATGATTCCTCCTGAAATAGTTACTGTAAGCGCTTCAAATAGAAATTGCATAATAATATCTTTGCTGCTGGCGCCTACGGCTTTTCGTAATCCAATTTCTCTTTTCCTTTCATTTACAGAAATTACCATGATGTTTGCGATAACAAACCCTCCCGTTATTAAAGACAAACCTGCAAGCAGCGCCAGAAAGATATTGAAAGTGCCTGAAATTTTCTCTGCCATGGCTGTTACTTCTGTTGGGGTAACTACGGTGAAATCATCTGGCACCCCCTCTGCAAGGCTGTGGCGTTCACGTAAAATCTGGTTGATTTGTTCAACGGATGTATTTATTTCTTTGGGATTGTGAAGCAAAACTTTAACTCCGGTTAAATAATCGATATTGGCAACACGCCTCATAAAGGTAGAAATCGGGATCATTATACGGTTGTCCATATCACCGCCACCGGGAGTCGTTCCTTTATCTTCTAAAACACCTTTAACTTCAAATTGAATGTTGCCTATTCTAATTTGTTCTCCTATGGGATTAGTATCTCCAAAAAGTTCTTTTCGTATCGTTGCGCCTATTAAACAGACCCTGTTGAGTGTTCTTACATCCTCATCCGTGATAAACCCGCCTGCTGCAACATCCCAATTCCAAACAGATGAGTAGTCAGGAGTGACGCCAAGTACATTGGATGTGGTCGCTTTTTCAAAGTATTTTACATCTGAATTTCCTTTCGTACCAAAAGGAGCCACACTTTTAATTTCGGAGATTTCACGTTCCAAATATTCAGCATCTTCAAGTTTCAAGGTTGTGCTGCCTTGCCCTTTGTTCATTTGTGACATTTGAACACCGCCTCCGGCGAAGATCATAAGGCTTTCCGTTCCAAATTTATCAACCCTTTCCATCACTAAATTCTTTGCTCCAAAGCCTGCTGAAAGTATCAACGTTAATGCGATGATACCAATGATTATCCCTATCATCATCAAAAATGCACGAAGTTTGTTCTTACCAAGGCTTTTTAGCGCATTTAAAATTATCCTTTTAGTTTTCATTTTTCACCTCTTTTAATAATTTGTTAAGTTCATCTTTTGCATCCCTCGGCGATTTATTCAGCTCATCTCTTACTATGATACCGTCAGAAATTTCGATAATTCTTTTCGCATGGTCGGCAATATCCTGCTCATGGGTAACCAACACGATTGTCCTTCCCTCATCGTTTAGTTTCTGAAACAGGGCCATAATTTCATAGCTTGACTTTGTATCGAGGTTTCCGGTTGGCTCATCGGCTAAGATTATATCCGGGTCGTTCACAAGTGCCCGGGCAATAGCAACACGCTGTTGCTGTCCGCCGGATAATTCGCTGGGGTGGTGATTCATTCTCTCCTCAAGACCTACAGCAATTAAAGCATCTTTAGCAAGTTTGCCTATATTGATCCTGTCTGAATAAATTAGTGGCAGTTCTACGTTTTCCAATGCACTTGTGCGCGCCAACAGATTATAAGATTGGAATACAAAGCCAATTTTCTTATTCCTAATCCGGGCAAGTTTTTCATCGTCTAATTTGCTTATTTCCGCTTCATCAAAAAAGAGAGACCCGCTCGTTGGTTTATCCAGACACCCAATAATATTCATTAATGTAGATTTACCGGAGCCGGAAGTTCCCATGATGGCTATTAGTTCACCTTCATGTATTTCAAGTGACACGTTACGTACGGCAACCACCTCACCGCTGGCTTCTTTGTTGTAAATTTTATTTAGCCCTTCGGCTTTAATAATTACTTTGTTCATCTTTATTTTCCTCCTTTTACGTTAAGATATTTTTAAAAAAAACTATAGGTTGTGTCCGAATGGTTTATTCCGAAATTAGGATATTTTCCCCTTCTTCAAGTCCATCAATAACTTCGGTGTAATTACTATCATACCAACCGGTACTGATCTTTTTCTTTGCCCGTGCATCTCCATCTATAACCGTGACAAATCTCTCGCCCTTCTCTCTTACTATGGCCCTGGAAGGAACAGTGAGAACATTTTTTCGGGTCTCTAGCTGAATAGTAACCGTTGCCGTCATTTCGGGTCGGAGTATTTTATGCTGAAAATCACCTATCTCAACTACAACAATATAATTAACAACATTATCCTGAATAACCGCTTTGGGATAAATTGCCGTTACCTGACCTTCGAAGTCATTTTCGGTATAGGTATCAACCGTAAAGGTAACGGCCTGTCCCACAAGAATCTTCCCGATATCAGTTTCATCCACATATACCTGCACTTCAAGCCTTTTCAGGTCAATAATATTGACAAAGGTAGGAGCCGACAGCCCGGCCAGAACTGTTTCACCCTCCTGAGTGGAAACAGAAGAGATAATTCCGGACGTTAAGGCATAAATATTTGTGTAGGAGAGTTGTACTCTTGCAACTTCGGCATTTGCTTCGGCTTGTTTTAATTGAGCATCGGCTATTTTAAAACCATTTTCTGACAAATCATACTGTTGTTGGGAGATATAATTCTGGTCGAGTAAAGTTTTTTGTCTCTCCAAATCTAACTGCGCATAGTCATATTCAGCCTTTGATTTATTTACAGCTGCAAGATTCTGATTTAATTTTGCCTGAAGTTCGGCATCGTCAATTTCGGCAATCACCTGCCCTGTTTTAACAAAATCACCGATATTGGCACGTAGTTTTTTTACAACGCCCGAAATTCGCGCACCCACTTTTACTTCGGCACCCACTTTTGGCTTTATTATTCCTGTGGCAAGTACGGTTGAGCCTAAATCTCTCCGGACAACTCTGGCTGTTTGTATTTTGTTTTGTTTGTTATCGTTTGGATTAATAACGTAAAACCATACTAAAAGCGAAGCTGCAATTATTATCAATAATCCGATTATCCAGTATGTCTTTTTCATTTCTGTTATTATATGTTTTGTTTACCAATAGTTCTTTCCAGTTCAGCGAATGATATTTTATAGTCGGCAACGGACTGGATGTAATTCTGCTCGGCGGTAACAAAGGATGTTTGGGCATCGGTAAGTTGAATCATTGACCCGACGCCCTCTTTATATTCACCTTCGGCAAGAGATAAATTTTCCCGGGCGCTTTCCAATCCTTTTGCTGTTGTTTCAATTCTGTCGAATGATTCATTAACGGCAAGGTAAGCGGTCCAGACTTCCTGGCTGATCTGTTGTTTTAATGCTTCAAAATCTTTTTCCAGCCCTTTTAGTGCAAGTTTTTCGCCTGAAACACGCGCTTTGGTTGAAAAGCCATTGAATACAGGTATTGTAAGTGTCATGCCTAACCACCAGTTCTGCTTCATCCCTGATATTTCTTCACCGGCAAAATTGTAATTTGCATTTGCGTTTACCGACGGAAAATATTCACTTTTTGCTATCTGGATGTAGTTGCTTTGGGCATTCGATAAGGATTGAAAGCTTTTGAGCTCGGTACGTGATTGTATTGCCTCATTTAAATATGAATTATAAGATTGAATCAGATTATTATCTAAATTGGAAAGGTCGTCAACAATTTTAAGCGGATTATTTGGAGGTAATCCCAGCAATTGATTGAGATTTCCTCTGAAGTTGAGAAGTGTGTTGGCTGCTTTTATCTGATCTAATTCAGCATTTGAAAGCTCAACTTCCGATTTAAGAATATCTGAACGAGTTACCATTCCTGCTTTCTGTTTGGCAATGGCAAACTCCAGATGCAACTTTGAACTTTTTACAGCCTCTTCAGTACTTTTTAAGATACGTTCCGCTTGTAAGGTTTTATAGTACCCGTAGATAATACTGAGTGTTAAATCCTGCCTGTTAGATTCATGTTGGTAAGTATTGGCGTCGTAATTATCTTTGGCAGCGTTATAGGTGGCCTTTGTACGGAATCCGTTAAATAGATTATACGAGGCTGAAACACCTGTGCTGTAATTGTCATATCGCAGACTGCTATTGTCTTTTGAATAGGTGTCAGCACTTGAGTTAAAATTTACCGTGGGATAATAATTCGAATATGCTTCATCGATTTTTGTTTTGTTTTCTTCAACACGATATTGAGAAGACTGGAACGTTGGGTTGTTTTCAAGCCCTATGTTAATACACTGTTCCAACGTTAAAGTATCGGATACTATATCCTGAGCCGGCAATACTTGAACAGGTAAAAACATCATTACTAATAGAATTTTACCGCTCAGATACCGCCGCCGGAAGTAAATCTTATTTTTATCAATAAATTGTGTCTCCATTCCTTTTTAAATTTATTTTAACTTTGCGAAAGCACGTCTCTTATTAAATAAATTACCGCTTTATACGATGTTTATGATTCAAAATTAATTTAATCCTTTCAAGCATAAAACTAAATCAAAGGTGAAGCGGACAAAAAGGAGGGTGAATATTAAGAGAGATTAATTACCTGATAACCAGTTTAAAAAATTTCTGGATTTTTCTTTACTTACAATTATTTTCTCCTTAAATGGTATAATAAGGTGTACCGATAACTTACGGGAAAAATACTGTGATGCATTTAACACCGCGTTGCGATTGATTAAAAATTGCCTGTTAGCCCGATAGAAATCACTTCCTGCGATTTTTTCCAGTTCTTCAAGAGTTTTATTCAGATAGTATTCTTTTTGGTCTAAAGTTATCAGACGTGTAACTTCATGGTCAATATAAAATAGTGCGATATCATCCAATTTTACAGGAATAATATTGTCCTTGTGGTAAACTAAAACAGAAACCTGTGTTTGATTTCTTCTGCCTTCCAATAATTCGAGAATCGTTTTGTAAGAGGGTATTTTACTAATGAAATTATTCTTTAATTCCTGGTATTTGTTCAGAGATTTCTGAATTGTTTTTTCAGTAAACGGTTTTAATACATAGTCAATTCCGTTTGCGTTGAATGCTTTTAATGCATATTCATCATAAGCGGTGCAAAAAATTACCGGAGAGGTGATAGATAGTTTAGTAAATATTTCAAAACTAAGACCATCGCCTAATTGTATATCACAAAAAATCAAATCGGGGCTCTCACTTTTTTGAAAATAAGAGACAGCCTCTTTGACCGACCGCAAACTTGCCATAATTTTTGCACTTGCATCAACTTTTAAAATAGTTTCAGCCAGGTCGTCTGCAGTATGTTGTTCATCTTCTATAATTACTATTTTCATCATTAAGGACTTTTATGCTCACAGAAAATTGGGCTTCAGTAGATAGAATGATTATTTCATCACCTGATAGAATTTTGTAACGTTCGGAAAGATTTGTCAGGCCTAAACCTGTCGTGGATTCCGCTGTTAATTTGTATTGTAAGTTGTTGCTGACTATAATTCTATCCTTATTATATATTATTTTTAGTTGTAAAGGCGATTCGTTGGTTAAAGCATTGTGTTTGATAGCATTTTCAGATAACAACTGGAGCGAAAATACCGGAACAAATCCAAGGTGGTAAACTTCCTCAGGAATATCTATGGTGAATTGTAAAGCGTTGCCATATCGTATTTTCTGCATTTCCAAATAATCAAGGCACAATTTCAATTCATCGCTTACCTTCACTATATTATCGTCCCCTGTTGAAATGGATGTCCGCAAAAAGTCCGATAATTTTATTAGATAATCTTCTGCTGCTTCCGGAGTTTTCTTTATAAGAGATTTGAGTGTATTTAATGAATTGAATAAAAAATGCGGATGAATTTGTTGTTTTAACCGTTGATTTAACGCTTCACTATTTTTCAATCTCAGTTGCGTATTTTCGATTTCAATCGTTGTCTTTTTCTCTTTGAGTAAGATTAAGTCAAGTATAATTAAAATAACCGTATTCAGTGAAATAGCCATAACAATAGTTGCGTAAGGAGAATGTGGCTGGGTTATCTCACTGGTGGGATAAATCCCGGAGAAAAATATTCTGCGCATTTTCATGGCAACTATGATAAAAGAAACTGATAGTAAATAACTTAAAAAGTATCTCAGGATATTGAAAAATTCTTTCCGGAATTCAAATTTTCTCCAGAGATAAATAATGGAAATATTAATCACCCACGCAAAAAAGATGATGAGTGTTATCGATAGAACAGATCGTGGATATATATTATAAGGCGCCGACCTTATTATGAACATTGGAGTAATAGCCAATATCCCTATTAATGGCGAGGTATAGAGCGCAACCTTTAAAATCTTTTTTAAATTTGAATCTATTTTCATTATCATGTAAACTTAAATTTTCATTTCAACTTAAACTCATACTAAACATCTAAAGCAACCATAATATACCTTGTAATGGCCAAATTCAAATGCAAAATACTATTTTATTTGAAAAATGACGGTGGGGTGGTAGGTGACTCTTTTGATTTGTTACTTTCATAAAACTGTTTGTTTGAAGCAGTTTTGCTTGCAAAAGGCCTTATTCAAAAATAACATTTTGCCTTGCTCTAAATTCAACCTTTCTTTCTTCTTGAGATTTCTCGTACTCCGACACAGTCATTCCAATATCATCCGGGGTGGATAATTTGGTTTGATTTGTGCCACTGATTTCGGAGTTGTTTGTGCCACTAATTTCGGTCCAAAATGTGCCACTTCAGTGATGGGGATTGGCCAAAGAAACACAGTTCGTTTTGTGCCACTTTTCGTTTCGACTTGTG
>JACDJA010001169.1_pt1 | contig 23133 bp, 20 predicted proteins | sample 7449241 | NCBI WGS metagenome assembly JACDJA01 (sample SAMN14253289, study PRJNA609438) | sludge metagenome | isolation source: initial anaerobic sludge | collected 2018-12-20 | reverse complement strand
GAAAAGTTTCTTGGTGATAGGAGCGACAGTGGTACACCCGGACACATCTCGAACCCGGAAGTTAAGGCTGTTAGCGCCGATGGTACTTGGGGGGCGACCCCCCGGGAGAGTAGGTCATTGCCAAGAAACTTTTTTTGTTTTAATTCACATTTCTATCAATTAAAATTTGTTATTGGAAGGCCACAAAAGCCTGGTTGTACGAATCAATTGACATCAATTTATCAATATGATAAACTTTTTTCGTTAGTGTTTAACCCCACTAGCGGTACTCTTATCCAGAGAGGCGGAGGGAACGGCCCGATGAAGCCTCGGCAACCAAAAGACTTAACCGTTTTTTAAGGTGCCAATTCCGACAGAATGATCTGGAAGATGAGAGGGAAAAATTCCGAAAAGAATGAATTACCCCTCGCCGACCTGAGGGGTAATTTTAATTTATGGAGGTTTAACAATTCAATGAACACAACGTTTATGAACTCACCGAAGTACCTATTCACTTCAGAATCGGTGACCGAAGGCCATCCTGACAAGATGTGTGATCAAATCAGTGATGCAGTGTTGGATGCCTGTTTAAAGGATGATCCTCGTTCGCGTGTGGCGTGTGAAGTCGCGACGAAAACAGGATTTGTGATGCTTTTGGGTGAAATAACCACCAGTACTTTTGTCGATTTTGACAAATTAGTTCGTGAAGTCGTACTCAGCATTGGTTATGATGCCAGTGACAAAGGTTTTGATGGAAATACCTGCGGCGTGCAAGCTGCCATCGCGCAACAATCCGGGGATATTGCAATGGGTGTGGACAAAGCCCTGGAAGCCAAAACGGGTGAAATGACTGAAGCTGAAATCGAACAAATTGGTGCTGGTGATCAGGGTATGATGTTTGGTTTTGCCTGTAATGAAACCGACATTTTGATGCCAATGCCAATCTATCTGGCACACAAATTAACGTTACGCTTAACAGAAGTGCGAAAAAATGGTACATTGCCCTGGTTACGCCCCGATGGGAAAAGCCAGGTAACAATTGAATATCATTATGGGAAACCAGCACGGGTTGATACCGTACTTATCAGTACCCAACATGCACCGGAGATTTCTCAGGAAGAAATTCGTGCTGCGATTATTGAGCATGTTATCAATCCTGTAATTCCACAAGAGCTGGTGGATGGAGAAATCAAAATTTATGTAAACCCAACTGGACGCTTTGTAATTGGCGGACCTCTGGGTGATGCTGGATTGACAGGCCGTAAGATTATCGTTGATACCTATGGTGGTATGGGGCGTCATGGTGGCGGTGCCTTCTCCGGAAAAGACCCGACGAAGGTTGATCGTTCCGCTGCTTATGCCTGCCGTTGGGTAGCAAAGAATGTGGTAGCTGCTGGTTTGGCAGAGCGTTGTGAAATCCAGGTTGCTTATGCAATCGGTGTCGCGCATCCGCTCAGCATTAATGTTGAAACTTTCGGAACCGGTGTTATTCCGGATGATGATATCGCCAAAGCGATTGAAATGGTATTTGATCTACGTCCGGGTGCTATCATCCGTGATCTGGATTTACGCAAACCGATTTACCAGCAAGTGGCTGCTTATGGTCACTTCGGCCGGGATGACCTTGATCTGACCTGGGAACGAACTAACAGGGTTGAAGAATTGAAGAAAGCCGCTGGGGTTTAAGTAATTTAGAGTTATAAAAAGATTAAAAAGGACTTGAAATCTGTCTTGATTTCAAGTCCTTTTTTTCTATTTGGTCAATGACCCAATGGATAAGGTGCGTTGCACTTGGGGGTCGGCATACTTTTCATTGAATGGAAAGTTTTTCCTGTTAGCAATCTATCGAAAGTGCGCTGCACCTGAATCAATGAAATGTCTTTTTTATACATCCTCAATTACAATGAATCTTAAATAAATCCAGGTGCAGCGCACTTCTGGTTTATGAATTATTAATCTTTTGCTGAAAAATTACTTAACCTTCTTATCCCCAAGTGCATTGCGCCAATCAGCTAGGTGCCTCGCACTTTTGGTATTTGAATCATTTGTCTGTTTGCAGAGTTTACGGATTGATTATTAATCCTTAAGTGCAAGGCACCAACAACGCACCTTAAGATTTATTCATTCATTGTCGACTTCATTATTCGCTTCCGTTCCATAATCCAGCACATCACGCACGTTGGAGTGTGATAAAGGTGGGCTGATAATCCCCTTGTCTTCCAATTCATCAACCATACGTGCTGCGCGGGTGTACCCAATCCTTAATTTTCGTTGCAACATGGTTATGGAAGCTTTGCCTTCTTTACGAACAATTTCAATTGCCTCTTTCAATAAGGGATCTTCGTCGTCGTTTTTCATTTCTTCGAACAATGGTACCTGTTTCAAAGAAGGATCGTCAGGCATAAGCGAATCTGACTCTTGCTTTCCATCGGAAACAACCGGTGGTGTGGCTACTACATTCATCGCCTGTAAACGCCAATAATCAACGGTGCGGGCGATTTCCTGATCGGTAATAAAAACACCTTGCAAACGTACCGGTGCTGCAGCGTCTGGTGCCTGGAAAAGCATATCTCCACGACCTAGTAGCCGTTCGGCTCCAGGTTGGTCGAGAATGACACGACTATCCACGCCAGATGCAACTGCAAAAGCGATTCGTGCTGGGAAGTTGGCTTTAATCAAACCAGTAACCACATCAGTCGATGGGCGTTGGGTAGCCAGGATCAGATGAATACCGGTTGCACGAGCCAATTGTGCCAGTCGTGTGAGTGCTCGTTCGGTCTCGTCAGGAGCGAGCATCATCAGATCAGCAAGTTCGTCAATGACGACTACCATATAGGGTAATTTGTCTGGATGGGATGTATTATATTCCGCAATATTGCGCGTACCCACTTGAGAAAAACGATGATAACGCGCATCCATTTCACGTTGCACCCATTGCAAAGCACCGACCACTTTTTCGGTATCCGTGATAACGGGAGAAAGCAAATGCGGAATACCATTGTAGCCGGTTAACTCAACACGTTTCGGGTCAACCATTATCAAACGCAAGTTTGCTGGTGAATTGTTGAGTAAAAGACAACAGAGAATTGAGTTAACACAAACCGACTTACCGGAACCGGTTGTTCCTGCAATCAATAAATGCGGTAAACCTGTTAAATCCGACGCGATTGGTTCGCCTGAAACGTTCATGCCGAGGGCAATCCGTAGGGGTGATTTCTTTTGGCGATAGCTTTTACTATCAAGTATTTCCACAAGGGTTACGCGGTTGGCTTCACTATTGGGTACTTCGATACCCACATAACTGTGACCGGGAACCGGTGCCTGTATGCGAATGCGTGGTGCTGCTAAGGCTAGTGCCAAATCATCTGCCAGGTTGGCAATTTTGCTCACACGAACGCGGGTTCGACCAGTTCTAGTTTCGATAAATAGAGGTTCCACACCAAATTGTGTTATCGTGGGGCCGCGTTTGATTTCAACCACACGCGATGGCGCCCCAAATGATGTAAGGGTCTCTTCGATCAGGTTTGCCCGTTCTTTGTCGATATTGCTTTCGATACTGATTGTCGTGGCAGGATCAAGGATTGTCTTTATATCCGGCAGTTTCCAATGCGGTGCACTAGAACCTTGTGTAACCGAAGGTTTTAAACGAGCGGATTCAGCGGAAGTTTGTTGGAGGTTGGGGTGGTTGGTTGGAGCAGGTTTTAATGTTCCAGAAGTTTGAGATGTGTCTGCAATGGGCTTATGGGTTTTTGCATGTGAGATGGGTGGTGTTACCAAAGGGATGAAGTCATCTTCGATCAATTCATTGAACTGTTCTGGCTTCGGAGCCGATGTTTTATGTTGGTAAGATTTGTATGCTTTGCTTTTTCGGGATCTTTCCCAATCACCCCATTTAGCTTTCATATTTTCTATGACAGGTTGTAATTTCCTGAATAAATCAGGAATGGAGAGATCGAGGGTTAAACCTAGGGCAATCAGCAACCATGTTGCAATTACAACCACAGCTCCTGCGTTTCCCAAAGCTTTGGTTAGCGTTATTTCAAAAAATGCACCAATGTACCCCCCACCTGCCCCTACTTCTGCAGTTTCCCAGCCACCATTTGAAAATAGATGTAACCAGGACAAAATGTTCAAATACAACAATATGATGCCAGTAATCCGTTCAGCTGATAAGAGAGGTAACTTTTCTACATTTCTCAGTACCAGCCAGATTCCAACCACCAATAAGGCTAAAGGCAGGACAAAAGTCCCCCAACCTGCTACCTGGGAAATGGATTGGATCCACCAACCGGTAACTTTGCTGCGTTGTGAGGAAATTAGTGAAAGGATGGTCAGAAAACCAACCAAGGCAAGGATGATGCCCAAAATATCCAGTTTGCGTTCGTTGGAAATTTTACTCCACTGCCAACCAGATTTTGAAGAAGATCGACGTGGACTACGAGTTCTTGATTTGGTACTGGTTTTTGGAGAACGAGTCGAACTTCGGGTTGATCTCGTTCTTGAGCTTGAAGTTTTAGCTCTGGATTTTGAACTACTGGAAATTGGTTTTCTTGCCAAAAGAGGACTCCAAAACGGAAAGGTTGTTCTAATTATAACAAATTCTTAAGTAACGAATCAAAAAATTAGGACAGTTGGTTGCTGCTGTTCAATTTGAAGGAAATATTTATTGAAAAATCATCTTTTATTTAATGAATCGATAACTTTTTTGGTGGCTTTAAAAGCAATGGAAGGCAGCTGATCTAATGGAAAGAATGCTACTTCATCGGCATCATCCCCAGCTCGTAAATTTCCCCCAATAACTTCCGCATCATACACAATAACAATATCAGCTCCACGATCGTGCTCACGGCCACTAATAATTTCCCGCAGGCGGGCGATTTTGACCTCTAAACCTGTTTCTTCAAATGCTTCGCGGATGGCTGCATCTTCCGGATCTTCTCTGGCATCTACAAACCCAGCTGGGAGGGTCCAATCACCTTTATTGGGGTTGAATATCCGGCGAGCTAATAAAACGGAGCCATTTTGCTGGATCAAAACAGCGGCAGCTACTTTTGGGTCCTCAAAATGCGCCCAACCACAGTTTGGACATGCAGCGCGTACCTTTCCGTATACTTCTTTTTCTTGTGTTGGGGTTCCACAGAGTGGACAAAATTTAAATTCTTGTTTGTGAGGATGATCCACTAAAATGACCTTTTTCGAAGAATGATCGCAGTGATAGCAAAAATGATTGCGATGCTACCAAGCAGGATTTGACTGAAGCGTAGCCAAGGGAAAGGTTGTGTTAGGGTTGGAATAGGTTCATCAGACGATTCTTCCAGAATATTCAATACAGAATTATTGAATGCATCGGTTTCTTCTGCTGATCGAATTCCTAAAATTGGACCCGCACCGGTAATTGGTTCTGCTTCACCTGATTTTAATTCTGCACTTGCGATGCCTGGAGCGGGAATCTCTTTTGGCATTTCAAGTTCTTCATACACATCGGGGGGATTATCTACACCACCACCAATTGGTAAAGATGAAGTAACACCAGAACTGTATTCTGGGTCACCTCCACCACCACCGACACCTCGTGGTCCTGGAACACCCCATTCAATGATCATGGGTGCATCAGACGATTCTAATGATTGATCTGCGGCCATTGGGGCTGCTTCCATGGCTAACATTTCGTTTGGTTCGGCAGACTTAGCCATCATCCCACCCTGGAACATACCGGGTAAGAAATCAATCAGTAATACAACAATCAAAAAGATCGCTGCTATCGCAGATGCAAATGAGAAAAATGGAATCAATGGTTTTTTTGTGGGTCGTAAATTGGCAGCCATTTCAGGAGTCAATGTGAAGTTTCGAGGAACCGGCATTATTTTGGCATTTTGTATTAAAAAGCGTGTTTGTTGCATTTCCTGAAGAGCATTTTGCAGTTCAGGTTCTGTGGCAAGTCGCTTTTCAACAACTACAAAATCCTGATCAGATAATTGTCTGTCCAGGTAATTTGATAATAGTTGCCAGTCTTTCGGTGAGTAATTCATTTTCATTCAGTTCCCTCACCTTCAAGACGAAAAATATCTGGTAAAAGTTCCCTGAAAAACTGTAAACATTCCCGTAATTTTCCTCGGGCTCGTGCAAGACGACTCTTGATTGTGCCTAGCGGTAATCCGGTTGAATCTGATACTTCCTGATAATCCATTCCTTGGATATCCACCAGGATAACAACCATTCGAAAGTCATGTTTCATAGATTGCAGGCAATTTTGGATCGCTCCTTCAAGTTCTGAGGACTCCAAAACTTCCTCTGGTGAAGGGTTGTCGTCTTTGAGCCAGGATGGGGATTCAATTTCCTCATCACTTTCGGGATCATAAGGTTCTAAAGGTGTGGTGGGTTTTCTCTTCTGCCTGCGAATTTCATCCAGACAGGTATTGGAGACGATGCGCATCACCCAGGATTTGAAGGAACCACCGCGGTAACCCGACAATGCTTTATAAGCAGAGATGAAGGCATTTTGGGTTGCATCTGCTGCCGTGTCAGGATCACCTAACATTCGATAAGCCAGATTAAAAGCCATTTCCTGGTACTCCAGCACCAGCCGGTTGAAGGCGTTTAAATCCCCTTGTTGTGCTGAAAGTGCTAACCCAATTTCATCCATTTTGTTTCTTTCTGATGGCTTTCCCTTCTCAATTATTTCAAGCTACATTATAGCAGACCTTCAACTATGTGCAATGATCTTACAATCTACACTCAGAAAATCCTTCTGAATCGTTCACTTTCATACTGGCTATATAAGGATATAATTACAAAAATAAATGATGAGTGATTTCCTATTATCTCAATTCAAAAGGACATAAATGAGATTACCGAGTTTGAAGTATATCTATTCATTCATCTACCGCTGGTTTAATGTTCCAGTGTCAGCGCCAGAAATCAATCGTCTTAATTTTCGCAATGTCCAAATTGATGCGATAGGCGTTGGCCTTGCCAGCACAGGTGCTCCATTTCTGCCGGTGTTGTTAGCTCGGTTAGGTGCTACAACGCTGGAAGTCAGCTTATTAACCTTTATGCCAGCCTTGACAGGCGTTCTATTAGCAATTCCTTTGGGACAATTTCTGGAAACACGCAAAAATATAGTTCCCTGGTTTAGTTTTGCCCGTCTGGCAGTACTTTTGAGTTATGGTTTTACTGGTCTGGTTGTTATTCTATTCCCGGATGCTTCTGCAATTCTGGGAATTCTTGGTTTATGGGCGATTGCCACCATACCACAAACCATATTAAGCATTTGTTTTTCGGTGGTGATGAATCAGGTGGCGGGTTCAAGAGGTCGATTTGAGTTGATGTCGCACCGCTGGTCGATTTTAGGGTTGACGAATGCATCCACAGCTTTAATTGCGGGGCAGTTCCTGGATCGGGTGGCATTCCCGCTTAATTATCAAATCTTCTTTATCTCCCTTTCAATTGGTGGAATCATCAGTTTTTACTTTTCGAGCAAGATTGTGTTGCCGGACAAGGTAGCTCCAATTAAAAAGGTGAAAATCAGTATTAAGGAACAAATCACTTCATATGTCAGGTTAATTTGGCAGGAGAAACCATTCGTTTCGTTTATTTGGAAACGTTTCATCTTTTTGTCCGGTGCTGCATTAGCTGCGCCATTACTTCCTTTATATTACGTACGAGAAATCAATGCTTCGGATTACTGGATTGCTTTAATCCAGATTGCTGCCAATACTACTGTAATTATTGGTTACTTTTTCTGGACCAACCAATCAAGGCGAAGAGGGTCAAGAGTTGTTTTGCTTGCAACCACATTAGGGAGTGCTTTATTTCCTATTCTGGTTGGGGTTAGCCGGCAGGTGTGGCCAGTGGTAATATTTGCCGGATTAAATGGAATCTTTCAGGCTGGATTGAACCTGGTGTTTTTTGATGAATTAATGAAACGTGTACCACCTGATCACAGTGCCACATTTGTAGCGGTTGCTCAAACCTTACAATATTTGTCGATGGTAGTTGCGCCATTGTTAGCACCCGTGCTTTCGGAATGGTTAGGCTTTTCCAACGCGTTGTTATTGGCAGGTGGAATCAGCATTTTTGGCTTTATTTTCTTCCTGTTAGAGAGGCAACAATATGCTTCTCAGACCTATTGATTTTTCTGATCAATTAACTTTTTTTGGAGGAAGAACCAAAGCAAGCGCCAGACGAACAGCCCTGCTACAGATGTGGCAATCATAACCAGCACAAATATACCAATGGTAGGAGTGTTGAGGATAAAACCCCGGATCACGACGGCCAGAGGAACACTCAGAACCACAGCCCAGATAATCTTCCACCAATTTGTGAGGAGGGAATGTTGAGCAGGTTCCCATAACCCCAGCAGAGGTGCAGCCATGCTCCATGCCAGACAGAGGGGAATCCAGTTAGCCAGGATGCGTAATAAATCAAGTTGACTATTGTGGTTAAAAAATCCGATAATTGTAACAATCAGGAAGGCAACAAAATCACCAATAATTAGGAAAAAGGAAGGTTCGTTTGATTTTGTGCTCATAATATTTATTATACCTAGAATTAAATCTTTTTGATTGCACGCAGGTACTGGAAAAGAATTTTCAAACCTGAAAAATTTGATCCAAAATTCAATATCCGCTACACTAATAGTATGGAAGAAAAACCGCTTTTCTACGTGGGAATCGATCCAAGTCAACGCTACCAACCTTATGTCTATGTTGCCATCGATAAAGATTTGCGCATTCAAGCGATTGGCGATGGCCCCTTACGTGAAATACTGGCTTATCTGGCAGGGCTTGGATCTGCGAGTGTGGCTATCAATGGGCCACAAACAGTCAATAAGGGGCTGGTGGATGAGGATGAGGATCATCACACACTTTTTCCCGTACCAGCCAGCAAACGTGGTGATTTGAGGAAAGTTGAGTTTCTCCTCTTACAGGAAGGAATTAATATCCAGCGCACTCCAGCGGTACAATCCGAGTGCATGATGTGGATTCGCAGAGGTTTTAAGCTTTACCAAAAAATCCAAAAGTTAGGATATGAGGCTTTTGATCAGGAAACCAATCGCCATTTTGTGGAAGCTCCTGCTGAAGCGATTTTTAGTCGTTTATGTGGAAATGCTCCCCTTTTTGATAGCTTAAGCCTGGAAGGTCGCTTGCAGAGGCAACTCATTCTTTATGAAGAAGGAATCCACGTAAAAGACGCGATGAATTTCTTTGAAGAAGTGACCCGTTTTCGCTTAATCAAAGGGGTTTTACCTGCTGATGATATTCACAATCCAGGTGAGTTAAATGCTTTGGCATGTGCCTACTTTGCCTGGTTGTTACATCAAAAACCAGAAAAAACTGCCTCAATGGGGAATGAAAGTGAAGGCGTTATCTATTTGCCGATAAAACAAGATGAATTGGGGAGATTTAAGTAAAACAATCTGATAATTTGACATCGAAGTTTTTACAATCGCAAGATTTTAATTTGTAATTCGGATAATATTTATCCATAAAATATTTAAAGGATAAAATTAAATGAACGCAAGTATGTGGTTAAAAGCCTTACGTGTTATTCCACGAATTGAAAAAGCAGAATGGGATACATTGGATATCATTTCACGCTGGTTGATTTCAACTCGGGCAGCGGTGTTAATCATGACCTTTATTTCTGCTGCTTTGGCTGGGATCTTCGCCTGGCGGGATGGTAGTTTTCATTTCGGGAGATGGGCATTATTAGCGATTGGTTTGATTTTTGCGCATGCCACCAATAACCTGATTAATGATTTAACCGATCACAAACGTGGTGTTGATAAAAATAATTACTTCCGCACCCAATATGGCCCACAGCCTTTGGAACAGGGATTGCTGACCATTCGCTCATTGCTGGTTTATATTGCAGTCACTGGGTTAATTGCAGTTGCTGCCGGAATTCCACTGGTTTTACAGGGTGGTTCTACCGCATTATGGTTGATGGTGGCTGGTGTGGTTTTTGTCTTGTTCTATACCTTCCCCCTGAAATACATCGGGATGGGAGAATTTGCCGTTTTGATCATCTGGGGACCATTGATGGTGGGTGGTGGTTATTATGTGATTACCGGTACCTGGGACTGGAATGTCGTTTGGGCGAGTCTAACCTATGCTTTAGGTCCAACCACCGTGCTATTTGGAAAACACATTGACAAATTGGCAGCTGATAAAGCGAAAAGGATTTATACCATGCCGGTAATTTTGGGAGAAAAGGTTGCCCGATACACAGTAATGGGCATGATTGCAATCCAATATCTCACCGTTATTGCATTGGTACTCACTGGCTTCTTTACCCCAGTTATGTTGGTTGTATTAGCTGCTTTGACCGCAATCCCCCGCGTCTGGGCAATGTACAAGAACCCAAAACCAGAGAATTGCCCGGCAGATTATGACCCATCGATCTGGCCATTATGGTTTTCAGCGATATCATTTTTCCATAATAAACGCTATGGAATGTTTTTGATGCTGGGTCTGATTTTGGAAGTTGCCATGCGCTTGTGGATATTGTAAAATTAACAATTGAGATGCCACCAGATCGATTGGTGGCATCTTTTATTTAATAACCAAATTCTTAATTTCCAATGTTGTGGATTCTTGTGCAACTAGCGTACCGAATGAGATTTGACCATCCGGTTTAAAAGCAGCAAATTGATTGTCAACCCAAATTACCAACCCTAGTTTACCTATTGGTGAAAGTAAAGTTGAGAGAATTAATTGATCATCAATCAGAAACTGAACTTCATGATTTTGCCAATCGATTTCATATGTGTGCCAATTGGTGACATCTATATTAATCAAGCTGGCATCCTGTTTTACGAAGTTGTTTAAAATTCGACGTGCAAATTTGGCAAATTTTTTATTAATCAGCAAAGGTAGGAAAGGTAATGTGGGTGCATAAAAGATAGATGGAATGATAGGGGATGAAAATGTAGCCGCCAAAAAACCATGTGCAGGTAGTTTGTTTTCAAAAGATAGGTAGTTGTGTTCGGAAGCGAAAAAGAACCAGGCACAATTAGGCAAAACAGGCAAACGCCTTGCACTTCCTTTAACGCCAAGACTGGTGTTAAAAGGATCGTTCCAAAACCCAAAGCCCCAGGTGCCCTGATGGTGTGAATTGTCACAGCGGGCTTCTAAGGATAAATGGGAAGGAGGTTGCCACTCGAATTTTTTCCGCGATTTATCAAGGTAATCATCAAATTGAGCCCAGCGATAATTGCTTTTTCTTCCAGCAGGTATTGAAAGCAGGTAGATCCCTTCATCATTAATTTCTGTGTTTGAATCCGGTGTCCGACGTGATTGTAAATTGATTTGCATATGTCTATTGTAGCGATATTGGTGCGGTGTGAAAAGATTGATACTTGACAGTGATTCGGTGTTCGGTATAATCTCTCTATAAAGACCAACCCGGAATCAAATTTGCATTGATACAGAGAGCCAGTGTTTGCTGAGAACTGGATAAGAGCAAATGTCCACCCCGGTTGTCCAATCAGGACAGGTTTCCCTTGCAGGGGTCATATGACCGTAAAAGGGACGGCAACACCGTTATCGTTTAATAAGGTCATCATGGATTTCCTTGATGATAAATGCAGGTGGCACCACGGGTCCTCTCTCGTCCTGCGCGGGTGAGGATTTTTTAATTGATTAACAGTAAAGAAGGAGAATTTATGTTAGATATCAATTTAATCAGGGAAAATCCGAAGTTAGTCGAAGATGCTTTAACAATGCGTTATATGGATGTTTCCGTGGTGTCAGAACTGGTTGATCTTGATTTACAACGCCGTACTTTCTTACAGGAAGTAGAAACGTTAAAAGCGGAGCGCAATCGGGTTTCTAAAGAAATAGGAACCAGTAAGGATAAATCAGAACGCGAAGAAAAAATTGCTTCCATGAGGGCGGTTGGTGACAAAATAGCGGCATTGGATGATCAGGTACGCGCGGTGGAAGAGAAATTAGGTGATTTAATTTCCAATGTTCCTAACCTGCCTGATCCGATAACCCCGCTTGGCAAAGATGAAAGTGAAAATGTAGTTGTCAGAAACGTTGGGGAGATCCCAACTTTTGATTTTGAACCAAAGGCTCACTGGGATTTAGGACCAGAAACCGGTTTAATCAATTTCGATCAAGGTGTAAAAATCACTGGATCCAGGTTTTATGTACTTAGCGGGGCAGCCGCGAGGTTACAACGTGCACTGATCGCCTACATGCTGGATTTACATATAAAACAAGGCTATTTGGAGAAATATACTCCCTTCATGGTTAAGGCTGAAACTTTGTATGCAGCTGGTCAATTACCAAAATTCATAGACAATCTCTATCATGACATTGAAGAAGATTTCTGGATGGTGCCAACAGCAGAAGTACCGATTACCGGACTGCATATGAATGACTTCATCAGTGAAAGTGAATTACCCATTCGTTATACTGCCTACACCCCTTGTTTCCGACGCGAAAAAATGAGTGCCGGGCGCGATGTTCGCGGTATCAAACGTGGACATCAATTTGACAAAGTTGAAATGTATATCTTCAGCCATCCTGATGAATCCAACAAAGAACTGGAGAAAATGCTTGGTGATGCAGAGGAGACGGTGAAACTGCTAGGTTTGCCTTATCGCATTGTTCAGTTATGCACAGGAGATTTAGGGTTCAATGCTCGAGTTACCTATGATATTGAGGTTTGGGCTGCTGGTTGTCAGGAATGGCTGGAAGTGTCATCGGTTTCCAATGTGGGTGATTTTCAGGCTCGGCGTGCCAATATCAAATATCGTCCAGAAGACAAGGGTAAAGGCCAATTGGTTCACACCTTAAATGGATCGGGTTTGGGGTTGCCACGCACCTTAATCGCTGTGATGGAGAATAATCAACAAGCGGATGGATGCATCATTGTTCCGGAAGTTTTACGACCCTGGATGGGCGGCATTGAAGTCATTCGATAATCTTTGTGTTAGAATTTCAACCTGGAGAGTACATGGATTGGCAAACAATTGGTAATGTAACATTACATATTCTTGTAGGGTTAACCATGGTGGCAGGTTGGTTAAGTCTATTGATTGTGATCGTTCCTGGCTTGGTGATTATGTGGGTTGGTGCACTGGGATATGGAATCGCGACTGGATTTGGCACCACCGGCTGGATTATATTTGCAATTATGACAGTTCTCATGATCGTGGGCAGTCTGATCGATAACTTTTTAATGGGAGCTTCCGCTCGTCAAAAAGGTGCTTCCTGGTGGTCATTAGGGGCTGCCTGGGTGGGGGCAATCATTGGCACCATCATTTTGCCACCAATTGGCGGATTAATCTTTGCCTTATTAGCCCTTTTTACAGTAGAGTATTTCCGCTTAAAAGATACCAAGCAAGCATTTGATTCATCTACCAGCCTGGCAACGGGTTGTGGTTGGGCTGTCGGTGTACGCCTGGCGATTGGATTTGTCATGTTGATACTTTGGGTTTTGTGGGCTTTTGTGTTTTAAATAGAAACGGGCACACTCGCGAGTGTGCCCGTAAGTTTTGTTAAGTGAAAAATTAACCTTAACTGCGTTTGATGAGTTGTTCCAGCATAAATACATTGCGGTCACCCATCTTGCGTACCAGGTTGAGGTATTTTTCCATGGTAGTTACTTCTTCAAGTTGTTCGTCGACAAACCACTGTAAGAAATTCTCTGCCAGGTAATCATTCTGCTGTTTCGCCAGATCCATTAAAGCATTGATTTGGCCAGTTACTTCTAATTCCCAATTCAATGATGTCTGGAATGCAGCTTCAGCTGAATCAATTTTTGCCTCTGGGGCAGGAATCGGTAATAATTTTGCTTCACCGCCTGTTTCCACCACATAGCGTAACAACTTCATACCGTGCTCATTTTCTTCTTGTGCCTGGCCATAAAAGAACGCTGCGGTATTGTCCATTGCTTCTTGTTCAAAGTAAATAGCAATCGCTAAGTATTGTAAAGAAGCAGCAAATTCATTGCGTACTTGTTCAATCATTTTCTTTGCTAATTCAGGTTTTATTAACATTTTTTCCTCCAAAATCGTATTTTTGTAACATTAAACTCGTAAATCTGAGTAAAAAGTCTAAATATATTATAGTTAGATCGATGTTATTTTATATGCTTTTGTACATGGATAGAACTTATTTTGCAGTTCTTGCCTGTAGTGCATGATACAAAGCAACTGACCCCGCCACCGCAGCATTTAGGGATTCAATTTTCCCGCGCATAGGTAAGCGAACCAGGTGGTCACAAATTTTGCGTGTCAGGGGTCGCATGCCACTTCCTTCGCTACCAACCACGATGACCAGATTCCCGGAAAAATCGACCTGATCAATCGGTGTTGATTCAGGACCACCTTCTAATCCAATCACCCAGGCTCCCTTGGTTTTCAGTTCTTCGATACCTTGGGCTAAATTAAGTTGCGTAATCAGTAAATGTTCTACAGCGCCTGAAGAAGCATTAACAACCGCTGGTGTTACGGATGCAGTACGCCTAAAAGGTAAAACAACACCATGCACACCAACCACTTCAGCTGTGCGTAATAATGTTCCAAAATTTTGTGGATCCTGAATTTCATCCAATACCAGCACGAATAGCGGTTCTTGTTGGTTGGCAGCTTTTTCGATGATTTCATCCAAAGCGGCCATCGGGTAGGCACTGGCTTGTAAAGCAATGCCCTGATGGTTAGTAGAGAGATTATCCAATTGGTTGCGTTGGACTTCTTCTATTTGAAGTTTTTTTCCGCGTGCTAAGAGGATAATTTCATTGATATGACCACTACGTTCAATTCCTTTCGCCAGCAATAAGCGAAAAACGTGCCTGCGGTTTGCTCGCAGTACTTCATAAACAGGATTACGACCAGTGATCCATTCTTTCATATTTATATTAATCCCATCGCCAGGTGGTGCCGTCTTTGCTGTCTTCCAGGGTTACACCTAATTCTTTCAGGCGGTCACGAATTAAGTCGGTGTAGGCCCAAAGTTTGTCCTTGCGGAGGTTAGATCGTAACTCAATCAGGAGATCAATAAAAGGATCGACTTGAGAAGCGTTTCCTTTGGATTCTGATAAAACCAAACCGAAAACATTGGTTAGTTCGCGTAATTTCGTTTGTGCTGGGTGTAGTTCATTGTTGGTAGCGCCGGCAGCTCGTGCTTGATTGATAACCCGTACAAGGTCGAACATCGAGCCTAAAGCACCGGCACTATTGAAATCATCATCCATGTTTTTGATGAAGTTGGATTCGGTTTCGTTCATTTGTTTTGTAAGTGTATCCAAAATGTCTTGTGTGGTACCCGTAGCGCCGGGTAACGCAGGTCGAAAAGCAGAAGCAAGACGTTCTAATCCTCTGTCTGATTGTGCCAAAACTTCATCATTAAAAGTAAGAGGACCACGATAGTTGGCATTTAAAACCGTAAAGCGCAAGGTGTCGCCACTGTATTTGCTAAGAAATTCTTCAATAGTTACCAAATTGCCGGTGGACTTTGCCATTTTTTCACCACCCAGTTGCAACATACCATTGTGTACCCAGTAACGGGCAAATGGTTTGCCAGTGAGGCTTTCGGTCTGGGCAATTTCGTTTTCATGGTGTGGAAATACCAAATCATTGCCGCCACCATGGATATCAATTTGTTCTCCATGGTGATGCAGGTTCATTGCTGAACATTCAATATGCCATCCGGGGCGGCCTTTTCCCCAGGGGCTATCCCAGGCAGGTTCGCCGGGACGAGCAGCTTTCCATAAAGCAAAATCCATCGGGTGTTCTTTGCGTGCATCAACATCTATGCGCGCACCAGCTTGCATATCTTCCAATTTGCGTCCAGACAAACGACCATAATCTTCGTCTTTGGTTACCCGAAAATACACATCTCCATCAGCAGGATAGGCATATCCTTTCTCAACCAATCCTGAAATCATTTCAATAATCTTATCAATTTCCTGTGTTGCACGTGGATTGAATGTTGCTGGTTTGATATTGAGATCTGATAAGTTCTGTTCATAATCATGAATATAACCTTCGGCTAATTTGAATGGGTCAGCTCCTTGTTCGTTTGCACGTGCAATAATTTTGTCGTCTACATCGGTGAAATTCATCAAATAACGCATTTCATAACCGCGAAATTCCAGATAGCGGCGGATAATATCGAACACCATGGCAGACATTGCATGTCCTACGTGGGCTTTAGAATAAACAGTTGGACCACAGACATACATTTTTACAATACCTGGTTGTAGTGTTTCGAAATCTTCTTTTTTACGTGTCAATGTGTTATAGATTTTCAATGTCATATTCTAAACTCCTACCTTTTAAACTCCGTTTTCTTCCGGTCTGGCAAAAATCATGCGACCTGCTGCCGTCTGTAAGACTTTGGTAACTACCACAACGATTTCTTTATCCATGTAATCACGTCCATTTTCGACAACAACCATGGTTCCATCTTCCATGTAACCAACGCCCTGGTTTGCTTCTTTACCATCCTGGATCACACGAATATTCATCAACTCACCCGGCAATAAAACCGCCTTGACTGAATTAGCTAATTCATTAATATTGAGAACAGTCACGCCTTGCAATTCAGCAACACGATTAAGGTTGTAATCATTGGTCAATACTGGACAACGTAACTGTCGGGCCAGGATCACTAATTTATCATCAACCTCGCGTACACCTTCCACATCGATATCACTGATGCGCACTGGGATAGCGGGTTCTTTTTGTAAGTTAGCTAAAACCTCCATACCACGTCGGCCACGTTGGCGACGTAAGCTTTCAGAGGAGTCAGCAATGTATTGAAGTTCATTCAACACAAAGCGTGGGATCAATAATGATCCGGGCAAAAAACCTGTTCTGGCAATATCAGCAATCCTGCCATCGATAATCACACTGGTATCCAATAGGATCGTTCGATTTTCAGCCCAATTGGTGTTCATATCGCCAACCGTTGTGCCTGGGGTTATGCTGCTCCCTTTGTTGGATAACCCCCCAATCACATTGAATAGGTCATTAGAGCGCATTGAAAAGACCGTGATACCCAGGTAACCAAAAATAACCACTCCGAGGAAAGGCAGAACCGATCCGAATGGGTTGGGTAATAATGATATGGGAAAAGCCAGCAAAGCTGCGACAATTAAGCCAGAAATAAGTCCAACAAAAGAAGAAAATAATGATTGCGCTGAAATACGAGTTAATTTAGAACGAATAGCTTTGACGGGCTTGGTGGTGAGATAAGGAGTAAGAACAAGTCCAAATAAGGCTCCTACTAATCCAAAAATGAATATGTATTGCTCTAAGTTCAAAGGTATGGCGGGATTGTTGTTTACCTCAGTAATTGTGCCTAAATGGGATCCTAGATAAATCCCTACAATACAAAAAACGACCATGCCAATAAGGCGGGAAATAAAATCGACACTCATGTGTGCACTCCTGAAATATAAGATTGTTAAAGTGCAGAAAAAATAATAATGAATAACTGCCTTTAGATAATAGCATGCGCAGGTTGACAAGTCAACAAAAGAGTGAATCATTTCAATCCAACCATCTGAATAGAAGGATGTAATTAGTTTTTGGATTAATTGTGCGATTTAGGCGATTCTTCTTCCCAATAAAATACAGGATAAGCATCCTGGGAAACAAACCCTAATTTATCCGCCATATTTAGCGATGGTTCATTATCCCAAAAACATTCCCAATTGGGGATTTTATTCAATTCGATGCATTTCTCTATGAATAAAGAGCAGATAAATTTTGCCAAACCCTTGCGTCGGTATTTTTCGTTCGTGTGTACGTCGATTTCTACATTTTTGGATGATGAAAAAACAGAGAAACAGGTGCTGACCAGTTCTTCACCTTTTAAAATCATGAATCCAATGCCATTGGTCAAAAAAGCATCAATTGAAGACCAACTTGATAGAACGCCAATGTTCTCTGCTGTGAATTGATCAATTGTTTGGATGTGAAAACCAGGGGAAATTTGTGAAACCTCATTTCTTTTATTCTGGAAAGATTCTAAATTAAAAACAAATAGTTTTCGGTAAATTTCGATTACCTTTCTACCCGGTAACAATGTAGGTATGATTGATTTCCAAGCAGGTGAAGAAGGAATCAGAATAAACCCATTTTCTCCAATCGCTTGCGAATCCGGGATAGAAACATCGGTCAGAATCTGACTGATTGACTGGGAATCACCCATTGAGGATGGTTCCCCAAATAAAAAATAATATCCAACTGTCGTCCACATCATGACAATTTGTGGATTTTCTTTCTGATCGATCAATATGCGACCAGGATTGTGACCCTGACATATAGCAAATGAATCACTTGCTGCTTGCTATTCTCTACCAATGGTAAAACAGATGGAAATTCGGATGGGTTGAGCTCGATCATGCATAACCTCTATGTTCTCTCACAAATGTAATTGATGGTAATTAAATTGTACCTTATCATTTATTCTAATATGGATTTTTTCATTTTTAAGCTGGATAGTGCGAGTTGATCTATAGCGAGTTGATCCATATTGACAGGCGTATCCCTGCATGTTAAAATGCGCTATCAATTGAGATGGCCCCCATCGTCTAGCGGTCTAGGACGGAGCCCTCTCAAGGCTCAAACAGGGGTTCGAGTCCCCTTGGGGGCACAAGAAATTCCGCCTGAATAAGGCGGTATTTTTTTCCTATTTTCATGTCAAAGTTAAATTTAAAGGTGTGAAGAATTTTTCCTTAATGAGAAGGAACCTTCCAATTGATTAGGTGAATGGTTGTAAGAATTTGTAAAGCAAATATCTCCACAATCATCCTAAATAAAGTACAATTCAATTCGCTTTTAATTTTAAAGAATTCCTAGTATCATCCATGATAACTCCTTCGGTTAAAATTCAAAATAAGAAACTACCTTTAATCACCCTGGCATTCATTGCCTTTATTGCGCTTGGTTTACCCGATGGTTTGTTAGGGGTTGGTTGGCCATCGATCAGGACTGATTTTTCCACTCCGCTGGATGCAATTGGAATGTTCCTGATTGCTTCAGTAAGTGGTTATATATTCTCCAGTTTTATCAGTGGTTTTTTACTCGCAAAATTAGGTGTAGGTCGTTTATTAACGGTGAGCTGTTTTATCACTGGGATCGCATTGATCGGGTATACATTAGTTCCTGATTGGTGGATGATGGTCTTTCTTGCGGTTTTTGCCGGATTAGGAGCAGGTGCGATTGATGCTGGTTTAAACACCTACATTGCTTCCTATTTCAGCGAAAGAACTATGCAATGGTTACATGCAAGTTGGGGAATTGGCATAACACTGGGACCAATCATCATGACTATCGGGTTGGATACCTTTGAGGCATGGCAATTTGGTTATCGATTGGTGGGAGGTTTCCAGCTTCTTCTTGCACTCCTATTTTTAGCTACATTGCCAATTTGGAGCAAAAATCTATCATCAACTGATATTAATGAAGAAAAGCAACTAGCAGACTACAAAACTCCTATTAAGGAAACATTAAAACAAACACAGGTTTGGCTAAGTTTAATTTTATTTTTTCTTTATGTTGGGGGGGAAATTGGGCTTGGAACTTGGGCTTATACTTTATTGACGGAATCACGAGGAGTTGATAGTTTTCTGGCTGGTTTTTTTGCAGGGAGTTACTGGTTCACTTTTACCATCGGGAGAATTTTTGCCGGGTTGGTAGCCAGGAAGATGGGCAATAACAAGCTAGTATTAGGTGGAGTAAGTGGAGCGATTATTGGCACAGGGTTGCTTATCTGGAATCCTTCTGAAATCTCGAATGTGATTGCCGTGGCAATTATTGGCTTGTCTATTGCACCAATTTTTCCGGCGATGATGTCTGGCACGAAATCGCGTGTTGGTACTAAGCATGTTGCCAATACAATTGGCTTTCAAATGGCTGCAACTGGGTTTGGTGGCGCGGGAATCTCTGCTTTGATGGGGGTTTTGGCTCGCAGAATTTCTCTGGAGGCTATTCCGTTTTGTCTGTTAGTAGTATATATGAGTCTTCTAGGTTCTTACATTCTAGCAATAAAGCACCGCAATATAGAAGAAGCAAGGAAGAACGATTAACGCCTTTCTTGGAAAAAATGAAAAACAAAACCTCGTTTCAAATTGATTTAACTATTACTTAAAAAGAATTCACTAGTTTTGTTAATTTTGAATATTAATAGTCATTTCCTTCAAAATGATAGGTTTTTCCTATGAACGATCAATTTTTCCATCCTTTTTCGGAGCATTTTAGCAAGTTAAAAATTTGGCTGAAAGAGAAAAGTCAGCCTGCAAACCCAAAACCGCAACAATTGGGATTTTTGTGATCATATCGCAATGAAATTTTCCATAGGGATAATCAAAAATTATTCTTAATTTTCTATTTTTATTGATATTGTAAACAATTTCCATGCCAGGATAGTTTTTGGGTTGAATTAAAACTCTACTTAAGGCTAATCGTAAACCTAACTTTGGACAGGTAGCGAATTGCAGTTTGCAAGGTAAACTTCGCTTTACAAAATTGATTATGGAAGGTGTTTATGGAAAATTCTACTAAAAAAAGCTTTAAGGGTAGTTTTATTATTCTCATCGGTGTATATGTGGTGATGACGGTGTATTTCTTGGCGAAGAGATTTATTCCAACTTTTGATCTCAGTTCATTGGAATTGATCGTGTTTCTTTGCCTTGTTTTGATTTTATTAATTTTTATTATTGTAGGGATTATAAAAGTTATATTCCGAATGGTTTCGAAAAAACATTTGCAAAAAAATATTGTGGATGGAAGATTTATGATCAATATACTTGTTATTGTTTTGATACTCGGTGGGTTTATTTTAAGCTCCCATTGGACAGCTCACACGCCAGCCATTGTGGACGATCAAGGAGATAATTTAGAAGGCAGTATTGCTACCCTAGAAAAAGTTAAACTGGGTGGTGTCGAACAGTGGTTAATTATTAGAGGACAGGATATTAATAAACCTGTTTTACTATTTCTTTCTGGTGGTCCTGGTGCGTCAGAAGCAGCTCGTGTATTGAGATTCAACGATGAATTAGAGAAGCATTTTGTGGTGGTGATCTGGGAACAACGCGGTTGTGGCAAATCATACCCATCCATAAATCCCAAAGCAGATTTAACAATAAATCAATACGTATCTGACATTATTGAATTGACAGATATCTTAAGAAGTAGATTTGATGAAGAAAAAGTTTATCTGGTGGGGCATTCATGGGGCACGATCGTTGGAGTGAAAGCTGCACAACAACGCCCTGATTTATTCCATGCTTATGTAGGGACAGCTCAGATGGTAGATGTGGAAGAAACCGATCAAATTATTTATGATGCTGTAATGGACTACTCTCTTAATAATGGTGATTTGAGTTTTGTCAAAACATTGGAGGAATTAGGAAAACCTCCCTATTTTGGAAAAAGCCCAATTAAGCCTTATTCAACATTATTTGGGCGAGAATATGCAATATTTGAGGTGCCCAACATTCAAAGCGTTGAATATCGTCGTGATGGGGATGTTATGATGTTGATGTTGAAACAACCCGAGTATGGCTGGTTGGATAGGATTTATTATTTACTGGGTTTGATGAATACATTTAATGTTGTCTACCCTCAATTGCAAGAAATGGATTTTCGGGTGGATGCTACCCAGTTTGATTTGCCTGTTTATATTGTACTTGGTCGACATGATATGAATAACCCCGCTCAAATTCCTGAAGAATATTTTGATCTTATCCAGGCACCAGCTAAGCAACTAATATTTTTTGAGAACTCAGGCCACGGCATGATTTGGGAAGAAGCAGAGAGATTTCATGATTTGATGATTAACCAAATACTTCCAGAGACCTATGGCTCTTAATTAATGATTTCACACAAAAGATTTCTTAAAAATTTATCTTGAAATTTTGAAGATTAAATCAAATGAGCTTTTCACGAGTAAGTTCTCTATACTGAAACCTGAAAAGCTTATTTGATTAAGTTATAGTAATAGAAACCATATACAAAATCTGGAGCGTAATATGGGAGCAGAACAAACGAATGAAAGCAAAAAACGGTTGTTGAGTGTAGGATCTGCACATTATCACATGAGTCCTATTTCCACCTGGGAGGAAATGGAAGATAAGGTGACCGCGTTTGTAGAACTTGCAACTAAGCGACATACTCAATTCTTGTTGCTGCCTGAATATTTCGGTATTCATTATTTCAACTGTTTGCCTGAAAGTTGGTCTGAACAAAAAAGGTTTGGTGCGCTGCTTGAAAAACACAGCCGTTATATCGAATTACTCTCCTTTTTAGCCAAACAACATCAATTATTTATCGTTGGTGGGTCTTTTCCGGTTATAAACGAAGAAGGTCTCCAGAATATTGCTTACCTTTTTTCGTCAGCAGGAAATGTTTATACCCAAAAAAAACTACATATAACGCCAATTGAAAGGGAAACCTGGAACTATAACCCGGGAAACACATTAAATATTTTTGATTCCATATTTGGTAGGGTTGCAATTCAGATTTGTTATGATATCGAGTTTCCAGAAGTCAGTCGAATTTTGGCTCTCAATGGGGTGGAGATTATTTTTGTGCCGTTTTTCACGCGAGATTTGTATGGGTACCAACGGGTTCGCTATTGTGCCCAAGCCAGATCAGTGGAAAACTACCTCTATACCGTAATTTCAGGCAGTTTTAGTACACAAACCATTCCATACGATTTAACCTGTTATTCTCAGAGTGCGATTCTTACCCCAAGCGATATTGGATTTCCCCAAAATGCTATAGCTGCAGAAACATTTGCTGATGAAGAAACTGTTGTTACAGCTGAATTAGATCTTGATTACTTACAAAAAATCAGAACAAGTGGAACAGTTCGTCCATTAATCGATCGACGAGCAGAAATTTACTCCATTGGTGCTGAGATTCCCATCGAAATAATCAAGGTGGTGTGATGTTTCGAGTCCGATTTTGAGTGTTGATGTGGGAGTAGAACAAATTAAAAATTAGTACAAGTAATTTTCACCAATTCCCTGTCACCAATTCCCTGTAAGAGCAAAATGATAAAGTCCTAATCTGGCTAAATTAAAATGTCCTATGAGAGGACAAAACAGATGAAATGGACAATAGCAATGACACAGGAAGAATTACATCGAAAAACGATTGTAGAAAGAGCAATAGACAAAAGG
>JACDJA010001168.1_pt1 | contig 23138 bp, 23 predicted proteins | sample 7449241 | NCBI WGS metagenome assembly JACDJA01 (sample SAMN14253289, study PRJNA609438) | sludge metagenome | isolation source: initial anaerobic sludge | collected 2018-12-20 | reverse complement strand
TCCATTGCGGCAACGCGGCGCAACGCTGCAAGGATCCCGGCCTGCACATCGCCACGGCGCCCCTCGCGCTGCAGGAGGCGTGACCGCCCCAGCTCTTCCTCGGTCACCGGTCGGGTCGAGGCCAGTTCGAGCAGCGCATCATCCTTGAATACCCGCGAGCGCGGCACGTCATGTGCCTGGGCGTATTCCTCGCGGAAACGCGCCAGTTCACGCACCGCTGCCATATGGCGCGGGGCATGGTTGCGGGTCTTCACGCGCTCCCAGGCGTCGTCGGGATCGGTGCGGTAGGTGTCGGGGTCGCTCAGGACCGCCATTTCCTCGTCCAGCCATGATGCGCGCTTGGTGCGCGCCAGCTGCGCCACCATGGATTCGTAGATCACGCGCAGATGGGTCACATCGGCCAGCGCATAGCGCAACTGCGCCGTGGACAGCGGGCGGCGCGACCAGTCGGTGAAGCGCGAGCTCTTGTCCACGGTGACATGCGCGATCTTGCGGGCGAGGGTCTCGTAGCCCACCTGCTCGCCATAGCCGCAGACCATGGCCGCCACCTGCGTATCGAACAGCGGCGCGGGCACCATGTCCTGGTCAACGACAAAGATCTCGAGATCCTGCCGCGCGGCGTGAAAGACCTTCACCACGTCACGGTCGCGAAACAGCCGGTAGAGCGGCGCGAGCGACAGGCCCGGCGCGAGCGGATCGACGATGACCGCACCCTCGGTGCCGTTGCCGGGATGCGCCAGCTGGATCAGGCAGAGCTTGGCATAATAGGTGCGCTCGCGCAGGAATTCGGTATCGACGGTGACATAGGGAAAGGTGGCAGCGCGGGCACAATAGGCGTCCAGCGCGTCGGTCGTGGTGATAATATCCATGTAGCCCCGTGGCCTTGCCGTGTCCGCGCAGTCTTAGGCCAGTGCCGCGGCGATGAAAAGGCGCGGACGCCTGCTGGACCCCGGCCATCGCCTCGGGCTTGCGCCACCCCCGCGCGGACCCGGACGGTCCAGGGAGATATCGCGACCGCGATCCGGCCGATTGCGCGACCGACACCGGCGCCCGGAGCGGCCACGGCCTGCACGCGAACAGGGCAAGAGAGTTGCCCTTGACGCGATACATATGCGACGACGGCCGGTTGCCAGCCACAGAGCCCCACCGGCCACATTCGCACATCCGTCCCGATGCGCCTTCGGCTAGTAGCTGCGGATCAACCCCACAAGGCGGCCCTGCACGCGCACCTGTCCTTCACGGTAGAGGCGCGTCTCATAGGCGGGGTTGGCCGCCTCGAGCGCGATCATGCCATTCTGGCGGCGAAGGCGCTTCAGGGTGGCTTCCTCTTCCTCGACCAGGGCGACGACGATATCGCCGTTGTCGGCTGTCGGTCCTTCGCGGATGATCACAACATCGCCGTCGTTTATCCCGGCGTTGATCATCGAATCGCCCTTCACCTCGAGCGCGTAATGGTCGCCGCGCCCGATCATTGATTGCGGCACCACAACATGATGCAGCACCTCGGAGATGGCGGCGATGGGCACGCCAGCGGCGATGCGGCCCATGACCGGTATCTCTGCCACGGTGGGCGGGAGCGGCAGGCGCACGACCTGTGCCGATGGCCGGGGCGCGGTGCCCGGCAACGGATGGCGTTCGGCCAATGCCTCGGGCAGGCGGATCACCTCGATCGCACGGGCGCGATGGGCAAGACGGCGGATGAAGCCGCGCTCCTCGAGCGCGGTGATGAGACGATGGATGCCCGACTTCGAGCGCAGGTCGAGCGCATCTTTCATTTCATCGAAGGACGGCGGCACCCCGTCGCGCTGCACGCTGGTGTGGATATATTCGAGAAGTTCAAGCTGCTTGCGCGTCAACATCACAACATCCCCGCGATCAGTTTGCCCGATGTTCTGGCAGTGTTCACGTTTTGTGTCAAGCGCTTCGTTCAGCACAAATTGATGAAAATTGCGCAATCAGCCGTCCAGCCGGATCACTTCGACCGCATCGCCCGGGTCGGCACCGGCATGGCCCGGCGGCTGCACGATCAGCGCATCTGCGCGCGACAGCACGGACAGGAGCGACGAATCCTGCGCTGCAAAGGGGATGACACCCCCGGGGGTGATCTCGGCGCGCAGATAATGTTCACGCGGGCCGTTCGCCGGCAGCGGCGCGGCCAGTGGCATCACCTCGCGTGGCATCGCCTGTGCGGGCAGGCCCTGCATGGCACGGAGCAGCGGGACCAGGAACACAGTCGCACAGACCATGGCCGAAACCGGGTTGCCGGGCAGCCCGACCATGACCTGCCGCCCGCGCCTCCCGGCCATCACCGGCTTGCCCGGGCGAATGGCAATGCGGTGGAACGCAAGGTCGAAGCCTTCCTCCTCGGCCACCCGTGCGACAAGATCGTGGTCCCCGACCGAGGCGCCGCCAATGGTGACCAGCAGATCTGCATCATCGGCCAGCGCCAGCGCCGCCTTGTGGGACTCGACGGTATCGGCGGCGATTGGCAGAAGGCGGGCGTCCACGCCCTCAGCCTGCAGCATCGCGCGGATGCCATAGCCGTTCGAGGCAACGATCTGGCCGGGCCCAAGCACCGTCCCCGGCACCACCAGTTCATCCCCCGTCGAGAGAATCGCCACATCGGGCCGCCGCGCCACCCGCAGCCGCGCGTGATTCATCGCCGCCGCCAGCGCCACCTCGGCCGCCTTCAGCCGCCGGGGTGCGGCCAGCCGCGCACCCTGCCCGAAATCGCAACCCCGCGCCCGCACATGCCGCCCCGGACCAACCAGGTTCAGCGTCACGCTGTCCCCGGCGACGGTCACATCTTCCTGCATGATGACCCGGTCCGCACCCGCAGGCAGCGGCGCGCCGGTCAGGATGCGTGCAGCCTGCCCGGGTGCCAGCGCGTCCTCGCCCGGATGCCCTGCCGCGATATGGCCCACAAGCGCGAGCGTGTTGCCAACGATCGCGTCCTCTTCGCGCACCGCATAACCATCCATGGCCGAGGCCGCGAAGGGCGGCTGGTCGTGCCCCGCCACGATATCGTCCAGCAGCACCCTGCCCCCGGCATGGGCAAGACCGATCTCCTCCGCCTCCATCGGCGTGACCAGGGAAAACAGCTGCTCGAGCGCCTTGGCCACCGGGATCATGCCGTGAACCTTCCCGATTTGCCGCCATCCTTCAACGTGACGCGGATACCGCCGATTTCCATGCCGCGTTCGGCGGCCTTGAGCATGTCGTAAAGCGTGAGACAGGCGACCGAGACTGCTGTCAGAGCCTCCATCTCGACGCCGGTGCGCCCGGTGCAGCGCACGGTGGCGCTGACCCTCACCCCGGGCAGACTGTCATCGGGCGTCAGCTCCAGCGCAACCTTCGTCACCGGCAGCGGATGACACAGCGGAATCAGATCGGCAGTCCGCTTGACGCCCATGATGCCGGCCACCCGCGCCACGCCCAGGACATCCCCCTTGTCGGCCCGTCCCTCACGCACCAGCGCCAGGGTTGCAGGCGTCATGCGGATGTATCCCTCGGCGGTGGCGACACGGTCGGTCACCGCCTTGTCGGTGACATCGACCATATGGGCCTGACCCGAGGCATCGAAATGCGAAAGCGTCATCCCGCCCCCCTAGAGCCCCGCCGCCGCGCGATAGGGATCGGCCAGGAGCGCGCGCGTCGCCGCCGTCACGTCCTCGGCTCGCATGAGACTCTCGCCGACAAGAAAGGCGCGGGCGCCAAAGCGGGCCAGGTCGGCCAGATCCGCCGGCGTGAACAGCCCGCTCTCGGCCACGATCATCCGATCGGGCGGCACCAGCCGGGCAAGGCGGCGCGTCGTTTCAAGATCGGTCTCGAAGGTGCGCAAGTTGCGGTTGTTGATGCCGATCATGCGCGCCGGGATATGTTCTGCGCGTCGCAGTTCGTCCTCGTCATGGACCTCGACCAGGACATCCATACCCCAGCGGTCGGCATCTTCGGCCAGCGCCAGTGCCTCGGCATCCGAGAGCATCGCCATGATGACCAGCACACAGTCGGCCCCGAGCGCGCGCGATTCGGCCACCTGCCATGGCTCGACAAGGAAATCCTTGCGCAGGACCGGCAGTGACACCGCCTCGCGCGCGGCAACCAGATCTTCGTCGTCGCCCTGGAATCCCGGCCCGTCGGTCAGGACCGAAAGGCAGGTCGCCCCCCCGGCCTCATAAGCATGCGCCAGCACGGCCGGGTCGAAATCCTCACGGATCAACCCTCGCGAGGGGCTGGCCTTCTTGATCTCGGCGATCAGCCCATAACCTTCGCGCTGCGCCCGGGCGAGCGCCTCGGCAAACGGCCGCACCGGCGATGCACTGCCAGCACGCGATTCGATCTCGGCAAGCGGGACTGCCTCCTTGCGGGCAGCGAGTTCCTCTTCCTTGCGGGCCCTGATCTGGCTGAGAATGTCCATGACCGATGTTCTAGCGACGGACGCGGGTGAAGGAAAGCATGGCGCGCCGCCGATCTTCGCAATGTCCACGCCAACAGGCCGACTGCCCCGCCCTTGACACCGGACCTTCCAGGTTCATGCTCGGACGCGAAGAATCCACATATCCAGCATGGTGTCATCATGGCTTTCCCCGTCGCCTATTCCCCTGATCCTGATCGTTACGACGGGCGGATGGTCTATAATCGCTGCGGCCGTTCGGGCCTGAAACTGCCCGCGATCAGCCTCGGGCTGTGGCACAATTTCGGCCATGACACCCGCCACGAGGTAAAACGCGCGATCTGCCAGACGGCGTTCGATCACGGAATCACCCATTTCGACCTTGCCAACAACTACGGCCCCCCATACGGCAGCGCCGAGGACGCGTTCGGCGACATCCTGCGCCAGGATTTTCGCGGCCTGCGCGATGAACTCATCATCTCGTCCAAGGCGGGCTATGATATGTGGCCCGGGCCTTACGGCGAATGGGGCAGCCGCAAATATGTCATCGCCTCCTGCGACCAGAGCCTGAAGCGGCTTGGCCTCGATTACGTCGATATCTTCTATTCCCACCGGTTCGACCCGGAAACGCCGCTGGAAGAGACGATGATGGCACTCGATCACATCGTGCGCTCGGGGCGTGCGCTTTATGTCGGCATCTCGTCCTACAATGCGCAGCGCACGCGCGAGGCGGCGGCAATCCTCAAGGACCTCGGCACCCCCTGCCTGATCCATCAGCCCAGTTACAACATGCTCAACCGCTGGATCGAGACTGACGGCCTGAAGGACGCGCTGCACGAACTGGGCATCGGCTCCATCGCCTTCGTGCCCCTCGCGCAGGGGATGCTCACGAGGAAATACCTCGGCGGCGTGCCCGAGGGCAGCCGTGCAACACAACACAAGAGCCTTGATCCCGCGCTCATCACCGAAGGGTTCGTGAAGAACCTCAACCACCTCAACGACATCGCATCCAGGCGCGGGCAAACACTGGCGCAGATGGCGCTGGCCTGGGTGCTGCGCGACGGTGGCATCACCTCGGCGCTGGTGGGCGCCAGCCGTCCCGAGCAGATCGCCGACAGCGCGGGCGCCGTGAAGAACCTGGCCTTCACCCCCGAGGAACTGGCCGAGATCGACCGCTACGCGGTTTCGGAGGAGACCAACCTCTGGGCACGCTCAGCCGAGATCGAGTGAGCCCCGAGATATTGCAGAAGCCGGATGACCCCTTTCCCGCCGCCAAGGCGGGAGAGGTGATTGGCCTTCTGGGGGGCTCCTTCGACCCCGCGCACGAGGGGCATGTGCATATCACCCGCGCGGCGCTCGACCGTTTCGCGCTTGACCGGCTGTGGTGGCTGGTCAGCCCCGGCAACCCGCTCAAGGAGCACGGCCCCGCCCCGCTAGCCGTGCGCATGGCGGCCGCGCGCGCCCTCATGCAGGATCCGCGCGTCCTGGTGACCGATATCGAGGCACATCTCGACACGCGCTATACTGCCGAAACGCTTGCCCTGCTGACCTCGCACTATCCGGGAGTGTGTTTCGTCTGGCTGATGGGAGCGGACAATCTGGAACAAATTCACCTCTGGCAGGACTGGCGCTCGATCTTTGCCATGGTGCCGGTGGGCGTGATGGCCAGGCCAGGCGCCGAAGGGGCGGGGCAATCCCCCGCCGCGCAGGAAATGGCCGCCGCCCGCCTCCCCGAGGCAGAGGCTGCGGCACTGGGCCGGCAGGCCCCACCCGCGTGGAGCCTCATCTCGATCCCGCTCAGCGACGCATCCTCGTCGGATATCCGCGCGCGCGGACTGTGGACCAGCGGGAAGCCGGATCGGTGAGCGCGCGGATCGGGCGGCGCGCGGTCCTGGCCGGGCTGGGGACACTGGCCGCCGCACCCGTGCTGGCCGAGGCGACCCTCCATGCGTTGCGTCCGCGCGCGCGGAACCTGCCCGCCCCGCTGCGCCCCCGGGCGCGGCCCGGATCGCTCCTGCCGCCCGGTGCGACGGAACTGGTCACGCGGTCGGGCCTGTCGGGCCAGGTCTCGATCGCCCTTGCCGATGCGCGCACGGGCGAGATGCTTGATTCCGTCGTCCCCACCCTCGCCCTGCCGCCCGCCAGCGTGATGAAGACATTCACCGCCCTCTACGCGCGCGAAGTGCTGGGTCGCGATCACCGCTACATCACCCGGGTGCTGGCAACCGCGCCGATCACAGATGGCCGCCTCGACGGCGACCTCATCCTCGCGGGGGGTGGCGACCCCACGCTTCTGACCGACGACCTTGCCGCGCTTGCCCAAGACCTGCACGCCACCGGACTGCGCGAGGTCACAGGCCGCTTCCTTCTCTGGGCGGGCGCCCTGCCCTACCTGCCCCGGATCGACACCGACCAGACCCCGCAGGCGGGCTACAACCCGGGGCTTTCCGGGCTGAACCTGAATTTCAACCGCGTCCATTTTGAATGGGAACGCGCGGGCGACGACTGGCGCGTGACCCTGGACGCCCGCTCGGAAACGCGCCGTCCCGAGGTGCGCATGGCACATATGCGCGTCGTCGACCGCGCGGCGCCAGTCTATGCCTATGACAATACCGGCGCGGTTGAGGAATGGACCGTCGCGCGCGGCGCCCTGGGCAACGGCGGGACCCGCTGGCTGCCGGTGCGCCATCCCGCCGCCTATACGGGCGACGTGTTCCGCGCGCTTGCCCTGGCCGAAGGCATCCGCCTGCCCCAGGCCGAGGAGGTCATCGACCTTCCCGCGGGCTCCGAACTGGACCGGCACGAGAGTGCCCCGCTCGACCGCATCATCGCCGAGATGCTCGACTATTCGACCAACCTCACCGCCGAGGTCCTTGGACTTTCAGCCGCCCAGGCGCTGGGCGCGCAGCCTCCGACGCTGCTTGAATCCGCCCGTGTCATGCGCCGCTGGCTGATCAACCGCCACGGCGTCGCGCCCCGCCCCGTGGATCATTCCGGCCTTGGCGAAGGCAGCCGCGTCAGCGCCTCCGAAATGCTCGCCGCACTCGTCGGAGCCGGAAGGGGCGATTTCCCCGCGCTGCTCAAGGACGTGCCGATGACCGATGACGAGGGCAAGCGCCTGCCCGCTCCACCTGCCCTGGCCCTTGCCAAGACCGGCACCCTCGATTTCGTCTCGGCGCTCGCTGGCTACTTGATCGCCCCTTCGGGACGGCGGCTTGCCTTCGCGATCTTCACCGCCGACCCCGAACGGCGCGACGTCGCGCGCGCATCGGCTGCGGAATCGCCCCCCGGCACCATTGAATGGAACCGCGACTCGCGCCGCCTGCAGCAGCAGATCCTGCGCGCCTGGGCGGCCCGGCACGGGTAGCGCCACCGCCGCCCCACCACGCCCGGCCATCGCCGCGAGAAGCTCTCCGTCACATCCATCAGAACCGGATGCCCTTGCACCCCCCGGCCCGTGCGGCGATGCTGGCTGCGCCCCGACACAAGGTGCCTCGATGGACATGCCCGCCCCCGACAGCCGCATCCTTGCCCGCAAGGCGGAAGTTGTCGCCCGCCTTCGCGCGGAACTGCCCGGTGCGCGCGTCATCGACGCGCCCGAGGACCTGCGCGCTTACGAATGCGACGCGCTGTCGGCCTATACCTGCCCGCCAATGGCCGTTGTCCTTCCTCGCGACACCGCCGAGGTCGCCACCGCCCTGCGTATCTGCCACGAGGAATCAGTGCCCGTTGTGCCGCGCGGGGCGGGCACGTCGCTTGCGGGTGGCGCGCTGCCAGCATCGGATGCGATCCTGATCGGCCTTGCCGCCATGACGCGCGTGCTCGAGGTGGATACCGACAACCGCTTCATCCGGGTCGAGGCTGGGCGCACCAACATTTCCGTCACAAGTGCCATTGCGGACTGCGGCTTCTTCTACGCGCCCGATCCATCCAGCCAGCTTGCCTGTGCCATCGGCGGCAATATCGCCATGAACTCGGGCGGCGCGCATTGCCTCAAATACGGCGTGACCACGAACAACCTGCTCGGGGTGACGCTGGTGCTGGCCAATGGCGATGTGGTCGAGATAGGCGGTCCCTGGTTCGATGCGCCGGGGATCGACCTGCTGTCGGTCATCTGCGGCTCCGAAGGCCAGCTCGGCATCGTCACCGAAGCCATCCTGCGCATCATTCCACAGCCCGAAGGCGCTCGCCCGGTTCTGGTGGCCTTTGATTCCGCCGAGGCCGCCGGCGCGACCGTCAGCGACATCATTCGCGCCGGGCTTCTGCCCGTGGCCGTGGAATACATGGACCGCCCCTGTATCCGCGCCTGCGAGGCCCATTCCCATGCGGGCTATCCTGATTGCGAGGCCATGCTCATCATCGAGGTCGAGGGACCACCCGACGAGATCGCCGCCCAGATCACCGCCATCGAGTTGATCGCCCGCACTCATTCCCCGCTCGAATTCCGCGAGGCCCGCGACGCCGACGAATCCGCGCGCATCTGGCTGGGCCGCAAGGCTGCCTTCGGGGCGATGGGACGGATCAATGATTACATCTGCCTTGACGGGGTGATCCCGGTTTCAGCGCTCCCGCGTGTTCTGGCACGGATCACGAAGCTTTCGGCGCAATACGGGCTCGAGGTGGCGAATGTCTTCCATGCGGGCGACGGCAACCTGCATCCCCTGATCCTGTATGACGCCAACGCGCCGGGCCAGCTGGCGCAGGCCGAGGCCCTGGGTGCCGACATCCTGCGGGTTTGCGTGGCAGAAGGCGGCTGCCTGACCGGCGAACATGGTGTGGGGATCGAGAAGCGCGATCTGATGGAAGTGCAATTCACCCGTGACGATCTTGAAGCCCAGATGCAGGTGAAGGATGTCTTCGATCCCGCCTGGCGTCTGAACGCGGCCAAGGTATTTCCCCTGCACCTGAGCGCGGCGCGGCGCGCGGGCAGACCGTCATGATGACACCCGGGGACGAGGACGAACTTGCCGCCCTGGTGCGCGAGGCCGACGGCCCGCTGCGCATCACCGGCGGCGGCTCGCGGGGCATCCATGGGCCGGGCCGGGCCGTCTCGCTTGCCGGGCTCTCAGGCATCACGCTCTACGAACCCGCGGCCCTGACCATGACCGCCCGCAGCGGAACCCCACTTGCGCAAGTCGAATCCGAACTTGCCGCCGAAGGCCAGTATCTGCCCTGGGAGCCGCGCGACCCGGCCGCATTGACCGGCGCGGACGGCACCCCCACCATTGGCGCCGTCTTTGCCACCAATGACAGCGGCCCGCGCCGGGTGGTGGAGGGGGCGGCGCGTGATTTCCTGCTGGGCGCACGATTCGTCGACGGTCGCGGCACGGTGGTGAAAAGCGGCGGACGGGTGATGAAGAACGTCACCGGCCTCGATCTGTCACGGCTCATGGCGGGGGCATATGGCACCCTGGGAGTGCTCAGCGAGGTGAGCTTCAAGGTCCTTCCCCGCCCCGAAGCCACGCTGACGCTCACGCTGCGCGGGCTGGACGTGGCGCAGGCGGTGGCCGCCATGACGCGGGCACTGGGCACACCACATGGCGTGACCGGCGCAGCCTTTCTGCCCGACGGCGAGGGGATGCTGCTGCGTATCGAGGGGCCCGCCGCCGCACTACCCGCCCGCGTGAACAAGCTCGCCGCACTGCTGCGCGACCATGGCGCCTTGACCCGGACTGAAGCCGACTGGACCCCGATCAGGGATGCAAGGATGCTCGCCGGGGCGGGCGATATCTGGCGGCTGTCGCTGACCGCCACGGCCAGCCCTGGTGTGGTGGCTCGCCTGCCCCACGGCGCGCGCTGGTTTCTTGACCGGGGCGGCGCAACGCTCTGGGTAGCTCTGTCGCCGGGCACGGACCTGCGTGATCATCTCGGCGCGATCCCCGGACACGCCACCCGCATCACCGGCACCGGCCCTGGCAGGTTCCACCCCGAACCATCCGGCGTGCGTGCCCTGACCCTTGCCCTGCGCGCACGCTTCGATCCGCGCGGGATCCTGAATCAAGGCGTGTTCGACTGATGCAGACCACCTTCACCCCCGAGCAGCTGCAACACCCCGCCACCGCACGCTCGAACGAGATCATCCGATCCTGCGTCCACTGTGGCTTCTGCACCGCCACCTGCCCGACCTATCTGCTGACCCATGACGAGCTCGAATCGCCGCGCGGGCGCATCTATCTCATCAAGGACATGCTCGAGAACGAGCGTATCCCCGACGCCGGGACCGTGGCCCATATCGACCGTTGCCTGTCCTGCCTTGCCTGCATGACTACCTGCCCCTCGGGTGTGCATTACCGGCATCTGGTGGATCACGCCCGCGCCTATATCGAAAAGACCTATCGCCGCCCCTGGGACGAACGCGCGCTGCGGTGGCTGCTCGCTCATGTCCTGCCCTTTCCGATGCGGTTCCGCCTCGCGCTGCTGGCTGCAAGGATCGCCCGCCCCTTCGCCCGCCTGATACCCGACACGCGCCTGCGGGCGATGCTGCGCATGGCCCCGCGCCGCATCCCGCCCGTAAGCCGCAATGATGACCCGCAGAGTTTTGCCGCGGCCGGTCCGGCGAAGATGCGTGTGGCCCTGATGACCGGCTGCGCCCAGCGCGCGCTCGACACCGATATCAACGACGCCACCATCCGCCTGCTCACCCGTCTTGGCGCCGAGGTGGTGATCATCCGCCAGGGCTGCTGCGGCGCGCTAACCCATCACATGGGCCGCGAGGACGACGCCCGATCCATGGCCGCCGCCAACATCCGCGCCTTTGCGGATGAAATGGACAGGGGCGGCCTTGATGCCCTGGTCATCAACACGTCAGGCTGCGGCACCACGGTGAAGGACTACGGCCATCTGTTCGCGGGCGACGACCTGGAGGCGGACGCAAGCCGCGTCGGCGCCATTGCCCGCGACGTGACCGAGGTGATCCGCGATCTCGGCCTGCCGCAGGGCGCGGGCGGGCTGCGCGTGGCCTATCATTCCGCCTGCTCACTGCAGCACGGCCAGCTAATAACTGCATTGCCTGCGGATCTTCTGGCCCGCGCCGGGTTTCAGGTGGTCACGCCGCGCGATGCGCATCTGTGCTGCGGATCGGCGGGAACCTACAATCTGCTTCAGCCCGAAATCTCGGCTCAACTGGGCGCGCACAAGGTCGCCGCGCTCGAGGATTGCGCGCCGCAGGTGATCGCCGCAGGCAATATCGGCTGCATGATGCAGATCGGAAACGGCACCGAGGTGCCGGTTGTCCATACGGTCGAACTGCTCGACTGGGCCACCGGCGGCCCCATGCCGCCTGCGCTCGCCTCCGGAGTCAGACCGATTCGATCCGCAGGGCCACCGGCTCTCCGCTGACAACGCCACTGGCGGCAAAGCCAGCGATGGCGGCATCCAGCGCGATGCGCGTGGTCTTGTGGGTGACGATCAGCACGGGGGCCACGGTGTTGTCATGGCCGTATTGGCGCATCCGGTCGATCGACACGCCCTCATCACCCAGAACCCGCGCCACCTTGGCCAGCGCGCCCGGCTTGTCGACCAGCATGAGCCGCAGGTAATACGGTGCCGCCACGGCCGCACGGGCAGGCCGCACCGCGCGCAGGGTCGCCGCAGCCTGGCCAAAGGTCGGCACACGGATACCGCGCGCAATGTCGATGACATCGGCCATCACCGCGCTCGCGGTCGGGCCCGCACCCGCGCCGGGCCCCTGCAACACGATCTGGCCCACGGCATCGCCCTCGATCACCACCATATTCGTGCCACCCTCGAGCTGCCCCAGCGGCGAGATCGCGGGCACCAGACAGGGCGACATCCGCTGCTCGAGTCCCCGCCCGGTCATCTGCGCCACGCCCAGAAGCTTGATCCGGTAACCCATGTCACGCGCCCGCTGGATATCCTCGAGCGTGATCGCGGTGATCCCTTCGGTCTCCACCGCATCGAAATCGACCCGCGTGCCAAAGGCGATCGAGGACAGGAGCGACAGCTTGTGCGCCGCATCGATCCCGCCCACATCCAGGTTCGGATCGGCCTCGAGAAAGCCCAGCCGCTCGCATTCCTCGAACAGCGCGTTGTAGCCCTGCCCGGTCGCCTCCATCCGGGTCAGGATGTAGTTGCAGGTGCCATTCATCACACCCATGACCCGGGTAATGCGGTTGGCGGCCAGGCCCTCGGTCAGCGCCTTGATGACCGGAATGCCTCCCGCAACCGCAGCCTCGAACCGGATGAGGCACCCGGCTTCCTCGGCTGCCACCGCCAGTGCATGGCCATGATGCGCCAGAAGCGCCTTGTTCGCCGTAACCACGTCCTTGCGCGCGGCGATGGCAGATTCGAGCGTGGCCTTCGCCGCGCCCTCATGCCCGCCCATCACCTCGACCACCAGATCGACATCCTCGCGCCCGGCCAGGGCGGCGGGGTCATCCTCCCAGGCGATACCGTCCAGGGACAGGCCACGATCCTTGCTCCGGTCGCGCGCCGAGACCGCGCTTACGGTGATGCCCCGTCCGGTGCGTGCGGCGATCAGGCCGGATTGCTCGCGGAGGATGCGCAGCACCCCCATGCCCACGGTGCCAAGTCCGGCGATGCCGAGGCGCAAATCACTGGTCATGGCTTACTCCGCAAGGGCGTTGTCGCGCCGGGTGTTAGCGGCAATGGCCCGGCGGTTCAACTTGCCCGCAGCGCCGCGGCCCGGGCACGCAGCGCGGCAAGGCGCGCGGCCAGGTCACCTGTGTCCGCCTTGCCCGGCGCGCCGGCCGCATCCAGAAGCGGCGCAACCGGCACCAGCGCGGGCCAGGGTGCAGCACGATCGGCCTCGTCAAGCCGCGAATCCAGTTCGGGAAAGCTGCCGCAGGCCGCGACAGCAACAAGGGCAATGGCGGGGGCAAGGCGGCGCATGGACCAATCGTAAGGCCGTTGCCCCGGCAGGGGAAGCGACTGCCGGCGCTTTCGCCCATTTAGCAGGTCTGCGTCGTCACATTGCCTCTCTCGCGCGAATTCCAGCACAGCTGCGGCGCAAAACGGGGGCGGGTCACGGTATATTCGTCGAAAATGAAGGGGGCGATACCGACATCGTAGATCGGATGATAGGTGACCCGGCTGCGGGTCAGGATCGCCACCTCGCCCTGCACCATCTCCGGGAGGCGGTCGCGGACCTCGGCCCCGTTCAGCGTGGTGGTCGTCAGCGCGGGCAGGCTGCCCACACCATTCGACCAGCGCACCTCATAGCGGTCGCGGGTAGCGTTGTAGCTGTAGACCGTCACCTGCAGGTCCCGGGTCTCGTCCGTACGCATGAGCAGGCCCTGCAGGCCGAAGAGCCCGGTCATGTAGCCGTTCGTCACATAGCCGGTCTCGCGCGACAGGGCGTCGCCGATCGTGTAGCTGGCCTTGGCATTCACGGCCTCGACATGGAACACGTCAAAGAAGATGTAGATCGCAAAGAAACACCAGACCAGCAGCGGCAGCATGATAATCGTCTCGACGGTCACGCTGCCCGATTCGTCGGCGCGGAACGCGGCCGCGCGGCGGGTGAAGGAATGCATGCGGGACATCAGACCGGCTCCACCACATAGGCCGTCATCGCGACGATAGCATAGGCACCGCCCGACTGCCGCGGCAGCTGGGCCCCCAGGCCGGTGGTCGGGAAGAACGGCTCGAACAGCGAACAGGCGCGCAGCACCACGAGTTCGTTCTGCATTCCCGGCTCAAAATTGCGCGGCGGCTGCGCCTCTTCCTCGCGGTCCACGCAATCGGCGGCCTGGTCGAAACCGCGCCAGTTACGCAGGTCACGGCGCACCATTTCCAGCTTCAGCTGGTTATGGCAGTCGGGAATGATCCCCGCACCCGCGCAGACCGCATTGACAAGATCCTCATGCGTTACCGGATCCATGGCGCCGATCCGCACCTGCCGCACGGCAAGATCGACACCGCGCTCGAGCATCACGCGCCGGGTGAGAAAGATGCCCAGTTCGATGGTCGAGAAGAACAGGAACAGCATCAACGGCACCAGAAGCGCGAACTCGAGCGTGGCCGAAGCCGTCTCGGTGCGCCGGAACTCGCGCAGGAATGTCATGGGCCTGCGCTTGATTCCACCAGCCGCAGGCGGTTGATCTGGGCCGCGATGGCCCGGAACGCATCGGAAATCTCGAGCCCCTGTGCATTGAAGTAATGGCTGGGCGACGAGGCACATTGCGTCAGCTGCAACTGCCCGGCAAACGGCGCCTCGAACGAGATCGTGAAGACCGTGGTCCCGTGTCCGCGCGCGTTCTGGCACATGGCCTGAAGCTGGTCGTCCATGTCCGGGATTGAGGTCTCGGTCTGCAGCCTGGCCACGGCGTCACTGTAGCGCTCGTTGTAGTTCCTGCCGTCGGCAATGCCCGAGCGCGCATAGAGCTGCTGGGCCACCCATTTCACACGCACGTCGAGCCAGACATCTTCCCAGTTCAGGTTCGTGGTATTGCGGACATCCGCGTTGGGATCGTAGCAGTTGTTCCAGTTGCTGGTGCCCCCGTTCCAGGGACGCGGATGCCATGCGCCCTGCTTGTTATTGTAATGTGGCACCCAGAAGGGCCTGCTGCCGCAGATGTTGTGGTCATCCACCCTGCTCGCGTCAAAGATCGAATACTCGCCGTTATTTGCACGCCAGATGGGCGAGGGTCCCGTACGATACCCATCGTTCACTCGCTGCTCGGCAAAGTTTTCGCCGTCCGACATCAGCACGATGACCTTCAGCGCATCATCGCGGTCATATTCATAGGGCCGGTCAGCGTAAGCCATGGGCATGGCCTCGGCAGCGGCCAGATTCGCGAACATCGGCTGCGAGCCGGGGTCAAGAAGTTCGATCCCCCAGCGCATCCCGGCGTTGATCGAGGTCGCGCCGATGGCGGTCAGTGCGTTGATGCGGCTGTGCAGCGCGGACGTGCTGCGCGTGGGCAGCAGCACGGTGTTGCCGGCCATGGCGGGGCACCAGTAGTTTGCGGCGGCGGGGCGGGTGCTGCCGGGACTGGTCTAGGAACTTCCGCTGCTGTACGGGCCCGAGAACGTATCCGCATAGGCCGTCATCGGCATGGGCAGGTCGGTGGACAGGTCCGCCGTCACATAGGCGGCAGGCGGCAGATCCACGCAGTTCGAATTGTTGACGCCATGGTCGTCGAACGTGCGGTACTGCGCGCGCAGCGTCGGCCCGAGGTTGATCTGCCCATTGAAGGGCACGATGCCAATGGAGATACGGTTCTCGCTGTCCTCGGCCAGGATTGCATCGACGAATTCGTTGGCTGCATCCCTCAGGTTTGCCAGACGCTGGTTGCTTTTCATCGAACCCGACACGTCGAGGACGAGAATGATCTCGATATCGCTCACGCTTTCGATGGCGCGGCCGGCGGCAGGGGCTGTCAGGGTCGGATAGCCGACCATCCGCATGAAGAACGTGTTCATCCCCATCTCGGCCAGCGCCCGGACCGAACGCGAATTCATTGTCTCGGTCACTTCCACATGGGTGAGCTGGTTCAGAAGCCGTCCCTTGGTGAAATAATCATAGACAACCCCCGTCGGATCAAGTCGCTGGTCCAGGTCCGCCGCCGCCAGAACCGCGCGGTCGAGCGTGGACTGCAGCCGCGCGCGCGTCGATTCGAATCGCATGAGATCGACGGCCATGCCGCCGATCATCAACATGATGACAAAGAGGAACAGCGCGAACACGATCATGCTGCCGTCTTCGGCGGCGCGGAAGTCGGCGATCCGCCGGGCCATGCTGCGCCGTCCAGGTTCTGCTCTGTTCATGTTGCGCCTTCCCACACCACCCGCGACCACCCGCGCGCGCGTGCGAGGCGCGCCGGATTCACTTCCCGCTGCCAGATTGGCCGATGGCCATGGCGAAATTTTGACGCTTGCCTCAAATTATTGCCGCTATTGTCGCCGAACATGAAACATTCACGGGTCTCAGGTCAGATCAGTGCAGGCGCACGCAGTAATCGGCGGTGCGGCGTAGACTTCCCATTAACCAATAGGCGCTAGAATCGCGCGTCAGCGAATCGCCCGCCGGTCGCGCGTATCTGTGCAGGCGGGGGCGCAGCCACCCGCATGCACCAAACGGCAAAGCGCTCAGATCCGGATGGTTCCCATCACGTCGGGGGTGTGGAGAACGATATGCGGGTCGATCCCGCGCCGCAGCTCATCGGCATTCTGCGCCAGCACCGGGAAGGTCTGGTAGTGGCAGGGAATGACATGGCGGAAGTTGAAATACTTCCGGCAGACAAAGGCCGCCTGCGCCATGTCCATCGTGTAATGCCCGCCCGCGCAGAGGATGCCGATATCGGGCTTGTGATATTCGGCCATCCACTGCATGTCGGCCATGATGCCGGTGTCGCCGCTGACATAGATCACGCGATCCTCGCCCGCGATCATGAACCCGGCCTCGCGCCCTGCATGCAGGGCAGGTCCCTCCTCCCAGTCGATGGATGACGAATGGCAGGCCGGCACCATGCTGACCGCAACCTCGCCGATACGGATCGTGCCGCCCTGGCTGAATCCCTCTGCAGGAACCCCCTGCACCGTGTCGATATGCCGTGCCAGCTCATGTACGGCATATACCTTTGCACCAGTCTTGCGGGCGATGGCTGGGGCATCCATCGCGTGGTCGCTGTGGCCATGGGTCAGCAGGATCGCTGTCGCCCCGGCCACCGCCTCTGCCTCCCGCTCCTCGGGAAAGACCGGATTGCCAGTGAACCACGGGTCGACGAGAAGCACCTGCTCCGCGATCTCGATACGGAAGCCGGAATGGCCGAGCCATGTGATCTGCATGCGGATCTCCTTGTGATTTGGGCGCGGACAATAGACCTATCGGCCCGGAATGACAGCCACCGGCGGGACATCGCTGACATCAGCGCGCCGCCTTGCGCGCTGCGGGCCTTGGGGATAAACGCTTCGCGTTCAACCTTAGCAGCCGGTGAGTGCCATGCCGATTGACATCGCGACCCTGCGCAACCTTGCGCATCTTGCCCAGATAGGCGTCGACGAGGGGGAACTCCAGGCGCGGGCACAGGAACTCGACCACATGATCGCCGTCATCGACCCGCTGTCGGCGGTTGATGTCGATGGGGTGGAGCCCATGACCAACCCCGCCGGAAACATGCGCCTCGCAATGGTCGAGGACGAGGTGACCGACGGCGACATGCAGGCGACAGTGCTGCGGGGCGCGCCCGACGCGCGCGAGGGCTTCTATGCCGTTCCGAAGGTGCGCGAATGACCACGCTGAACACACTCACCATCGCCGCTGCCCGTGACGGTCTGCGCAAACGCGACTTCACGGCGGAAGAATTGGCCGATGCCTGTATCGACGCGATGGAACAGGCGCGGGCACTGAACGCCTATGCGCTGGAAACCACTGACGCCGCCCGCAATGCGGCGCGTCTGGCAGACGGGCGGCTCGCTGCGGGCGACGCACCCGATCTCTGCGGCATCCCCCTGGGCGTGAAGGACAATTTCTGCACGCGCGATATCGTCACCCAGGCGGGCTCGCACAGCCTCGACGGATTCAGCCCACCCTACGAATCAGCAGTCACGGCACGGCTGGCCGAAACTGGCGCGGTGATGCTCGGCAAGCTCAACATGGACGAGCTGGCAATGGGCACCTCGACCGCAACCTCGGTGCATGGGCCGGTGCTGAACCCGTGGCGCGCCGCGGACGGTGTCCTGCGCAGCCCGGGCGACGGGACAGCCGCGGCGGTAGCGGCGGGGCTCTGCATCGCCGCCGTGGGCAGCGACACGGGCGGCGCCTTGCGTCAGCCTGCGGCCTGGGCGGGCGTTGTCGGGGTCAGGCCCACCTGGGGCCGGGTCGGGCGCAGCGGGCTGGTCGCGCTCGCCTCCTCGATCGACCAGGCGGGACCGGTCGCCCGCGACCTGCGCGATGCGGCGATCCTGCTGCGCGCGATATCGGGCCATGATTCAGGCGATCCGACCTCGGCCAGCGACTCGGTGCCGGATTTCGAGGCCGCGCTTGGCCAGGACATCCGGGGCCGCGTCATCGGCATCCCGCGGGAATACCGCGCCGAGACGATGGATGATGCCGTCGCCACCCTGTGGGAGCAGGGCGCACAGATGCTGCGCGACGCGGGCGCCGTTGTGCGCGAGATCAGCCTGCCGCATGCGGGCGATGCGCTCGCCACCCTCTCCACCATCATGCCCGCCGAGGCATCGTCGAATCTGGCTCGCCTCGATGGCGTGCGCTTCGGCTACCGCGCAAGGATCTCTGCAGGCGAAGGCATCAGCGAGATGTATGACCGCACCCGCGCCGAAGGCTTCGGCCACGAGGTGCAGCGGCGGCTCATGCTCGGCACACATGTCCTGTCTGCCGGGTTCTACGACCAGTATTTCGACCGCGCCCGCAAGGTACGCCGACTGATCGCGCAGGACTACGAATCGGTCTTCGCCTCGGGTGTCGAGGCGATCCTCACGCCCACGGCCCCCACCGCCGCGCCGGCGTCAGGCGATCCCGCCCTCACCGATGCGGTGTCGATGTATCGCAGCCATGTCCTTACGGCGGGCCCTTCGCTGGCCGGGCTGCCCGCGATCTCGGTTCCCGCCGGACTTGATGCGCAGGGGCTGCCGCTCGGGCTGCAACTGGTCGGCCGCGCCTGGGACGAGGAAGGGCTCCTGGCCACGGCCTTCTCACTCGAACGTGCGGCGGACTTCGTAGCCAGGCCCGCGCGCTGGTGGTAAGTGCCGGAAAAGACGTGGTGGAGCAGGTTATGGTAAGGCTGGCTCTTCTGGGCATTGCCGGGCTCGCGCTGGGCGCCTGCACGGCGAACATGCCGCTGAGCAATCCGGGCGTCGGTTTCGACGACTACTCGCAATATGCCGGAAGGCAGGACATGGCGACGGCGCCCACGGCCGGGCTTGCCGCGCCCGCGGCAGTCAGCAGCGGCGCGATCGGCTCGACCGCCCTTGCCGCCGCCGGGATCGGCGCGGCACCCGCAGGGCCACCGCTGGCGATCCAGTCCTCGGGCATTTCCGACGAGCAGGATTTCGAGGCCGTCACGAGCCGCGAGTCTATCGAGTCGGACGCCGCCCGCATGGCGCAGGCAGCGGCCAACTACCAGGTGATCCAGCCTACCGCCCTTCCCGCGCCCCCTGCGAACACCGGGCCGGATATCGTGGCCTATGCGCTGAACGCGCCCAATCGTCTGGGTCAGCCATGGTATTCGCGGTTCATCTTCTCGGGTCAGGGACGGTTCCGGCGTAACTGCGCCGCCTATCGCAGCCCGGACGAGGCCCAGCGCGATTTCCTTGCCCGGGGCGGACCCGAGCGCGACCCGCGCGGGATTGACCCCGACGGCGACGGCTTTGCCTGCGGCTGGAACCCGGCACCCTTCCTCGCCGCCGTGGGGCGGAGCTGATCCGCAAACACCCCTCGCCCAATTGCGGCCCGCGCCGGGGGGGCGCGCGCCCCGATCTGGCGGTCCTGCATTATACCGCCATGGCCGATGCCAATGCCGCACTGATGCGGTTATGCGATCCGGCGGCCGAGGTTTCGGCCCATTACCTCATCGACCGCGATGGCAGCACGCTGCAGCTCGTGCCCGAGGAGCTGCGCGCCTGGCATGCAGGCGCGGGTCGCTGGGGGAGGTTGCGCGATGTGAACTCGCATTCGATCGGGATCGAACTGCAGAACAGCGGCACCGAACCCTTCCCGCAGGCGCAGATGACCGCGCTCATGCGTCTGCTCGATGGCATCCTTACCCGCCATGCGATCCCGCCCGAACGGGTGATCGGGCATTCCGACATGGCCCCCGCGCGCAAACGTGACCCTGGCCCCCTGTTCGACTGGCGCAGCCTCGCGCGTGCGGGGCTGTCGGTCTGGCCCGAAAGTGGCCAGGTCGGCGATTTCCGCGCCGGTGCCACTGAATTTGGCTATGATCCCGACCTGCCCGACGACGTGCTTCTTGCCGCCTTCCGCCTGCGCTTTCGCCCGCGCGCGCAGGGGCCGCAGGATGCGCGCGACGCGGCGATGGCTGCGTCGCTCGCCCGGCACTGGCCGGTTGACCGGGCGGCGACGCCACCCTAGATGATACAGGCGGATGGCTGGACGGCCGCGGGCGTGAACCGTCCGAGGAAAGTCCGGGCTCCACAGGGCACGGTGCCGGGTAACCCCCGGCGGGGGCAACCCCAGGGAAAGCGCCACAGAGAACCAGACCACCCGGGTCCGCCCGGGCAAGGGTGAAACGGTGGGGTAAGAGCCCACCGCGGGACGGGCAACCGGACCGGCAAGGCAAGCCCCACCGGGAGCAATGTCGAATAGGGGCCTCGCGCCGCACCGCCCCGCAAGGGGCGCGGCAGGCACGCCCGAACCCGAGAGGCCCGGGTTGGCAGCGCGACCCCGTCGTTAACGGCGGGGCTAGATGAATGGTCGTCGAACCGGGGAATGGCAGCCCCCGGGGAACAGAACCCGGCTTACAGGCCATCCGCAGCCACTTCGCGCCATACCCCGTTGACTCGGGGGGTGCGGGGTGTAGAAGACCGCCGATGAACATGACCGCGGGGCCGCCCGAGCGCGCGGCCTTCGTGGAAGAAGGATAGCAGGAATGGCCAAACCCACGACGATCAAGATCCGCCTGAACTCGACCGCCGGGACCGGGCATTTCTATGTTACGAAGAAGAACGCCCGCACCATGACCGAGAAGATGACGGTGCGCAAATACGACCCCGTCGTGCGCAAGCACGTCGAATACAAGGAAGGCAAGATCAAGTGATCCTGCCGACTGACTGACCGCTTCACGGGGCCGCCTTCGGGCGGCCTTTTGATTCGCTGGGGGCCGCCCAGACAAAAGGGCCGCCCGAAGGCGGCCCCCATGACGCATGTCCTGCAGATCAGCGGCGGTCGCCGAACAGTTGCAGCAGGAACATGAACATGTTGATGAAGTCGAGATAGAGGTTCAGGGCGCCCATGATCGCCGACTTCTCGAGCCATTCCTGGTTACCCTGCGCCGCCATCGCGACGTAGTTGCTCTTGATCTTCTGGGTGTCATAGGCGGTCAGACCGGCAAACAGCAGCACGCCGATGGCCGAGATCGCGAACATCATCGCCGGGGACTGCAGGAAGATGTTGACCACCATCGCGACCAGCAGCCCGATCACCCCCATGATGAGGAACGAACCCATGGCCGAAAGGTCGCGCTTGGTCACATATCCGTAGAGCGAGAGCCCTGCAAAGGCGATGGCGGTGATGAGGAACACCTGAACGATGGAGAAGCCGGTATATACGAGGAAGACCGACGACAGCGACAGGCCCATCAGCGTCGCGAAGGCATAGAATGCCAGCTGCGCCGCGCCCGCTGAAATGCGGTTGATCCCCGCGCTCAGCGCAAAGACGGCGATGAGCGGTGCAAAGATGATGAGCCATTTCAGCGCCGAGCCGTAGATCGCCGTGCCGAACGAGGTCAGCATGACGCCGTTGGGCAGCGCCGCTGCGGCGGCCGCCGGATCGGTCGTCACCGCCAGGCCCGAGACCGCCCATGCCGCCAGCGCGGTGATGAGCATGCCGATGGACATGGTGCCATAGACCTTGTTCATATGGGCACGAAGGCCCGCATCGATCGCCTGCGCATGTGCGCCGACTGTAGTGCGGATCGTCGTATGATCAGCCATTAGCTCCCTCCGGGATAGGTTGCGCCGCCAACGGCGACGGTTGAAACGCAATATCGGTGAGTGTCGCTCGCGTTTCAAGTGTCTTGAGGAGCTTGCAAGACAAATCGTCTGGCGCTATCCGCCCCCTGCCCAAAAGGACAGGGTGACAGATGCAACCAAAGCGTGTCTAATACCCGATACCCCCGGGCCCTCCGGTGGTGTGGGTGAGTGAAGGGGAAGGGAAGCCATGGCCCATCCGGTTGACGTACATGTCGGCAAACGGATCAGACACCGCCGCTGGATGACGGGAGTCACGCAGCAACAGCTTGCCGAAAAGGTCGGTATCAAGTTTCAGCAGATCCAGAAATACGAAACCGGGATGAACCGTGTCAGCGCATCACGGCTGTGGGACATCGCAGCCGGACTTGGGGTGAACGTCGGCTTCTTTTTCGAGGGTCTCGAGGGCGGCGTTGCCGATGGCGACCCCGAGGCCGGCACGCTCGAGAGCCTGCTGAACGATCGCGAGGCCCTTGATCTCCTGCGGTCCTACAACGCGATGCCGGTCGAACAACGGCGCAGCCTGTTCGATCTCGTGCGGACCCTCGGCGAGGCAGCCTGACGACAGTATCCCGGCCCCGGGAAGGGCGGCGCGCGCTTGACCCGCGCACGAGCCGCCCCTAACCGCTCGTTCAGGCGGCACGACCGCTCGTTCAGGCGTCACGAAGGGGCGGGCAATGACGGCACGGATCGGTGATTTTGGTGGTGCAGGCAGCGCAGAGCTGCGCGGCGTCGCGCATCTTCTGGCCGATGCCGCGCGCGAGGTGACCCTGCGCCATTTCCGCCAGCCGCTCCTGGCCGAATCCAAGGGTCCCGCCGGGGCAGGAGGCGGGCGCTTCGATCCCGTCACAATCGCCGACCGGGAGAGCGAGGCAGCCATGCGCGCCATTCTCGCCCGCGAACGGCCTGATGATGCCATCCTCGGCGAGGAATACGGCGACACCCCGGGGAAAAGCGGGCTCACCTGGGTCCTCGATCCTGTCGACGGTACGCGGGCATTCATCTGCGGCTCGCCCTGCTGGGGGGTGCTCGTCGCCCTGCAGGACGCCACCGGTCCGATTTTCGGCATCATCGAGCAGCCCTATATTCGCGAGCG